>WBZN01000350.1_pt1 | contig 43300 bp, 37 predicted proteins | sample 5204281 | NCBI WGS metagenome assembly WBZN01 (sample SAMN12344347, study PRJNA552823) | activated sludge metagenome | biome: Activated sludge suspended growth; feature: Nitrification reactor; material: Wastewater; isolation source: activated sludge from nitrification reactor of wastewater... | reverse complement strand
ACTGCAGGCTTCGCTAATTCTTTGATGGAAAAAGATCAAATTGCTCGATTTTGTCTTTATTAACACGCCGCTTTTTGAAACTGCTGATCCATAATAACAATTGATGCAGTTTTTCAGGGTCGACTACCTAATCAGTGAGTTAGTCATTGATTAAGATCAATAAAGTCAATCAAATTTTTTGATTTAGATCAAAATAATGAAGATTATGGCTAGATGATTACCTGAATGCTACTTCAGCAGCTCCCTACATAATCAGTCTAATGCGTTTGTGGATGAAATTTAAGGCGTATTATGGAATATTACTCTGGCAATGTTCACATAAGCCATGCAACTCTAGCTGTTGGTTGGCTAATGTAAAACCTGTTGCTTGAATACTTTGAGTTAGTTCGGTTAAAAGTTTTTTTTTGATTCCAATTTCTTTGACTGCATGGCAATGATCACAGATCAAAAATTGTGGAATTTCATGCTCGTGGTTACAAGTGATATGAGCACAGCTCATATATTGACCGGTTGACTCAAGCTTGTGAACGAGCTCGCCTTGAATTAGGAAATCTAGCATGCGATAGACTGACATTACGGGCAACGATTCACTGAAGCGATCTCGATATTTTTCTGCGATTTCATACGCAGAAAGTGAGGTGGTCGAATTCAGAAGTACGATAAGCACGTTTTTACGCTTAGTCGTTAGTTTAATCCCAGCCAATTTGCAGACTTCCTGGGATTTCCTGATAATTTGATTAATATCACTCGTCATAGGCTAATGCGTGATACCGATTTATATGTGCTAACTGTAACTAACTGATCATATCGAGTGTAAGTAATAATCGAACTTCTCCTTGGTCGAGTTGCGGGGACCGATGAATGACGCCAGAGTTACCGAACGATTTTTCCCACCGATCACCCTTAAATAGGGCTATATCACCTGATTGTAAGTGAAAGCACGGTATTTTTCCTAAATACGGTTGATTACTGTACATCTCATTGTAAGTGGCAAGGTCGATTGGATCAATGTAATTACTATCCAACCACTCGGTTCCTTTGCCAAAATAAGTTGTGATCAAGCGACATAAAATACGGTCTGTGTGAAAACGAGGACACATTGCCTTTGTAAGCGCTATCAAGCGTAGGCCAATTTTTTCTTGATCGAAAAGACAGGAAAAAATTTCTACTATTGTGTATATATCTTGGATAAATACAAATTGGGAATCGTGGTACGGTAAGGACTTATTTAGTTGCTCAGTTATTGACGTGGGCGTAACAATTAAACTTAACTCGATGTTACTATGCGAATCACAAATGAATTTAGCATAGTCAGTAATCGATTTATTCAAATTCCGTTTCTGAATACAAACTGAAATATTATCATCATAGATTCGAGTTAGTACTGTTGGTTTGTGACCAGCGATACCGATCTGGTATTGTTGGTTAGATGGATTTTGGGTAGAACTCGGTGAAAGGGTTGCTAGCATTCTTATTGTTACTCCCAGGCAGGAAAAGGGTCTGCTAAAGTTGACCAATAAGTCTCTCCAGCTTTAAATTCCTGTTCGGTTAGCAAGCATTCATCTAACCATTGACGGATTGCATATTCATCGAGATTTTGTCCAATGAAAACTAATTCCTGTCGCATGTCTCCAAAGGGCTCCACCCATTGCGATCGAATCGATGCTAAATAATCTTTGTCGGTTGGCCATTCTGATTTGGGAACTGCTTTCCAAAATAGTCCACCATAGCCATAACGTGCAATACCCCCAGCTTGATTCCATTGCCCTGCACAGGCTGAGCGTGTCGCTAACCAGAAATAGCCTTTGGAACGCAGTAATTTTCCATCTTCCCAGGAGTGATGTAAAAAATCATAAAATCGTTGTGGGTGAAACGGTTTTCTCGCTTTATAAACGAAACTACTAATCCCATATTCCTCTGTTTCAGGGATGTGTTCGCCACGCAGTTCTTTGAGCCAACCTGGTGCTTGCTGGGCATGTGCAAAATTGAATTTATGGGTATCAAGAATCTTTGATAATTCAACTTGACCTTGCTTAATTGCAATAATATCTGCTTGGGTATTGAGGCAACGCAGAATGCTTTGTAGTCGAATCAGTTCATCGTGATCAATTAAATCTGTTTTGTTGATTAGGATGACATCGCTAAATTCGACTTGATCAATGAGTAAATCGGCTACACTGCGTTCATCGGCTTCTCCAAGGCTCTCGCTGGTCTCCTTTAGCATTTTCGCTTCATCATAATCGTTTAGAAAATTGACGGCGTCAACGACGGTTACCATGGTATCGAGTCGAGCAATATCCGAGAGGCTATTTTGATTTTCGTCTGCAAAAGTAAAAGTCTCAGCAATGGGTAACGGTTCTGAAATACCAGTCGACTCGATAACGAGATAATCAAACTGCTTTGTACGCGCTAATTTGTCTATTTCAATCAATAAATCTTCTCGTAATGTACAGCAAATGCAGCCGTTGCTCATCTCCACCAATTTTTGCTCGGATCGATTGATTGCAATTTCTTTCCCAACGTTAGCGGCATCGATATTGATTTCACTCATATCGTTGACGATGACAGCCACACGTTTTCCTTGCCGGTTTTGCAAGATATGATTGAGCACAGTGGTTTTGCCAGACCCTAAGAATCCTGAGAGTACTGTAACTGGAAGTTTTGACTGATTTATTTCATGTGCATCTGAAATGTGCATGACTTATTTCCTGAATATTGTTGTTGAATTGTTTAAGCGAGTCCATGGAAGAGGCTTTCCACCATTTCACGCTCAATATCACGCGTGATAAAGACAATTTTTGAGCGATGATCATTCGTTGGCCAATTCTTGAGTGGCATGGGGGGATGGAAAATATGTTGTACGCCATGAATGACCATAGGGTGTGCATAGGTTGCAATATTTAAAATTCCTTTGACACGCAGAATATGATCACCAGCCATCGTCATTAAAAAATTGAGCCAATTGAAGTAATGCTCTTCCGATATTGGTTTGCCTACCGTAAAACAGAAAGCGCGGATGTGATCATCGTGTCGATTAATATCGTGCTTGTGCGTATGATGATTTGAATTGCCGCTGGATAATAATTCTTCTTTTAACCAAGCTTGAACATCAGGCTTTTTTGTAGAGAATAATCCCAAGCTCAACAGCTTAGTTGCTTCTATTTCTCCTTGCTTTACTTTCCATTGGGCTGCTGTGGGGCTTATTTGCTTTAAGCGCTGTTGAAGTGCTTGTTGAGCATCGGGTGTGATTAGGTCAGTTTTGGTAAGAAGTAAGCAATCGGCGACCGCAGCCTGCTTGATTGCCTCAAAATAATGATCAAGTGTTTGATTACCATTGGCCATATCGATTGTCGTAACGATACCATCGAGCCTGTAGCGTTGCGTCGATTGAGAATCCATCATTAAGGTATGAATAATTGGAGCAGGGTCAGCTAACCCGGTTGTCTCAATCAGAACCCGATTAAATTGACGCTTGCCATTGCGAGCAAATCGCCAAGTAATATCACGTAAGGTTTTAGTTAGATCTCCTCGAATCGTACAACAGAGGCAGCCACTGCTCATTTCTTGAATTATATTTTCCTTACTATAAGTAACCAAAAGGTGATCCAACGCGATTTCACCAAATTCATTAATGATGACTAACGTATCAGCCATGGTATCTTGCTGCATTATGTGGTTCAGTAAGGTGGTTTTTCCACTCCCTAAAAAACCGGTGAGGAGTGTTACCGGAATTAGTGTGGTGCTGTCAGTCATGATCAACTCGAAATTGAGATCGTATCGTTATCTTTCAATCAAGGGATTTCCTTTGCTTCAATGAGTTGAAATTGATTGTTTCCGATATGTTGAAGTTTGGCTTGATAATAACTACCTAACGCTTTAACCCGTTGTAGAGTTAACAAACCAGTTTCTGCAACAAAAATTGAATGATCGATGAATCTATCAGCAGCAGCAACAGCTAATTCGAATTGGTCGTGTTCAAGGCCGCGATTAAAAATGATGGAAATGGGAGATGTTGCAATTGATACAGAAACATCACTTTGTGGTTTGGTTTCAAATAACTTTAATTGAATTCGATAGGCACCCACGCTTCCATTTAAAGTATTGGATACATTGTAAATTGAGAAATTTAAATGCTCATGGAGTCCACCTTCATTATCGATTTCACCGATAATGGCTGACTTGTTATCTACCCCATCGGAACGAAATGAGATAATTTGATCTAGCGCGTCTTTTAGCTCAATTCTTTCTCCATTGGGTACTGTCGGTACCCACTCGCTACCATTCCAAAATAGCAATTGACCAACAGGCTGGAATCGAAGCCAGTTACCCGACGTGAAACTTCCTTTCGAAACATTAACATCTACGCCAGGATTTTCAGTATTGAAATTACCTCCTGGGAGATCGCTGAAATCAGATTCAAATGAATGACTATTTAAAAAAATCTCCGCTCCGATTTTCCAGGGCTGTATATCCCCTTCATGTTGATCTTGGTCATGATTATCTGCTGCAAAAACTGATGAAACAAAAGAACCGAATAATAGTAAGGCAATAAAATGTAATTTAAATGTTTTAAACATGCTTAGTCTCCTTGTAGGATTAGTGATAAGTTTAATAAAAGAGTTAGTTAAAAATTCCATTGATTTCTTCCAAATGAATCACATCAAACTCGTTGTTGCCTCGGCTCTGTAATGTTGCTTTAAAATATTTGTCCTTAATAAGTACCGATGGAATTACTAAGACCCCGGTAATTTCGTCATATTGAGCCGGAGTTGCGTAACGAGCTTTATCCAGTATCAACGATTCGATGACTAGGGTCTGTGTTTGCTGCGCTATCAATTGCGCGCGAAAATGTTGATCTCCGACGCGGATATCATTTAGCGTGAGGGTGCCAGTGCGGTGATCATAGATTGCTGCTAAATTGAGGGCGGTTGCAGGTGCATCGACAGGAATATTGCATAGACGCAGTGTACAAAGTGTTTTTGCCAGGAACGCATCATTGCGAGTAATAAAGCCGTCTTTATCAACATCGAAGGCGCGATTTTTTGTATTCAGTAATTCATTGTTTTGTGCGGACAATAAAATTAAGGCGACATCAATACGATCGACATCATTATCTAAATCAACATCGCCAGGAATTGAAATGGGCAGAATGGGTTCGAGTGGCGGGTCAATATTGGTTTGATTTTCCGTCAAGGTGATTAAAGCAGTTGCAAATTGATGCGTATCTAAACCAGCATTTAGTAGTACGAGGAATGGTTCAGAAGGAAAGAAGCGCGCATTGGAAAGTAATTGTAGCTCAATCAGATATGCGCCGATGGGACCACCAATTTGATTGAGTTGATCCTCCAGAAAGAAGCTTAAATGCGTATGTAGAATACCGACAGTATTGGTAATATCGACAACGAGTTCTTTGCTACCCTGTATCCCCGCACCTGTAAAAAGCGTACTGCCATCAATACCAAAGCTTTTATCACTAAAGCAAATCAACTGTCCTGCACAGTTTGAAAAATCATTGAGGATGTCTCTACTGGCTTCCAATCCGCCAAATAGACGAATTTGTACCTGCGGCGGCGCATCATGCCAGGCGGATAGGCCTGGATCCCAATATTTCAGTTTTCCTATTGCACGATAACTGATCAATTCATTGGGTAATAACGAATTTTGGATCGATTGAAATCCAGGATTCCGGGTTTTGAAATCACCCCCAGGTAAATCCTTAAAATCTGCTGGGAAAATGAGTTTTCCTGTTGCTGCCTCGATGGGAAGAGATCCAGTTGGTAATTGAAGTGAGTCCAGTAAGTGATCCAAATCGCAGCCTACAATACCCGGTGTGCGGCAGTATCCAGCAAATAAGGCGTTTCCTTGCCCCCAAACTTCGATATCGAGATGCTGGGCATGGATAGATAGGCTAACAATCACGAGAGCGATCAGCAATTTTAGTCGCAATAAAAAGTGAATAGCCCTTATTCTTAGTTGATTTGATTGTGCTATGAACATCATCATGCTTTAGAATCCGGCGCGTAATCCCAATACAAAACTGCGTCCTGGTTCAGGTGCAAAGCTTCGTAAAAAAGAGACTGAATTACGGATTTCTTCATTGAGTAAGTTATAGCCTTTAGCAAAGAACCATAATTCACCCCATCTATCTACGGTTAGTTGATAATCAGCAGATAAAGTTAATAAATGATAGCCACGAGTAGGTGCCTCATGGAGGCCAGGGTGATTCTGTACTTCCGCGTGTGTGTAGCGCAGCGTACTGCTCCATCGATTATTGCTGAGATTTAGCTCAATGCCATAGCGCAAGGGTGGCATGCGCGGCACGTCATCTCGATCTCCTTGAGTGAATTGCCCTCGCACATAATCTGAAAATAAGCTGAGTAATACCTTATGGCCGCGTGGAAATTGATATATTGTCGTATCCAATTTTGATTCAAAGCCAGCAAATTTTGCATGTCGCTGATCGTATGCATAGATGGGTACACAATCTGCATCACTTACGCAACGTTGACGAATTACCTCATTGTCGATTTCATATACCAGCCCAGTATTGCGCAGATAAATAAAATGATCAGTCTGATTATAGTAGCCGTTGATACGAGCACTTATATGAGATGATTTCCAGTCAAAAGCGAAATCGATCATATTAACGGTCTCGTTCTTTAGTTTTGTATTACCAATTTCAAAGTTACGTGTTGCTAAGTGGGGACCAAGTGACAGTAATTCTTGAATATCTGGAGAACGTTTGGCACGATTAAGTGATAGGACGATAGCAAGATCATTAGCAGGGTTCCACTGCAAAGCGGAAGAAGCGGATAGGGCACGATACTCTAGTTCTTCAGGTAACGGAACGGGAGGAAGGGCACTACCTCGTAATTTTAATTCATTAGCCTCAGGATTGACTTGAGAGTGCTCTATTCGCAATCCTCCTTTAAGTACCCAGTTATTCCAGGCATAGTTCTGCAGGGTATAGAAGCCAAATGAATCTTGGCGAGTTTCAGGAACGAATTTTTCTACACCCAACGCTGAGAAATTTCGATTAAACCACTGCGTTCCTAGTTTTCCAGTACCCTTTTCTAACCAGCGATGGGTTAATTCAATACGGCCTTCGCCTACTTTGTTTTTGAATTGAGTGAATGGTATACCCCCTTCATTCTCGGTATGCTGATAATCAACTAAGCCATATCGGAAATGGATACTTTCGACTCTAGGCATCGGTTCAAACCATTCATATTTGAAATCATATCGGGTCTGCTGTTGAGAGATTCGGATATGGGGAAATAAGGCTTGATGACCAAAGATATCTTGGAACCCCGTCAAGTCCTTAATACGAGGGAGGATAGTCTCAAGGCCGTGGAGATTGTTGGGGTCTAGATGGTGATTACCTCCTGGGACACCATAATGGTTATCAGTATGGCTAATGGAAAAGCCTGCTATTGCACTATCGCCAAGCCAAGATGCGCTAATATAACCTCCGGAGCCCTGACTATCAGTATTGGGTATCTTTCCAGCACTGTTTTGTATATTCGAGAGACCAAATTGTTGTTTAACATAATCTTCGTCAATCGCTTTGCCTGGAATCTGAGTGTCGTCGCGCTTTCGAAAGACCCCCCCTAAATTCAGTGCAAATGCATCTTTTCCTAAATTCAACTTAATGGCCGAATGAGTGCCATTTCCATTGGTATCGTAGCGAGTTTCAGTTGAACCTTTAATACGATTTTTAGGGGCTTGATCGGGGATGCGAAAGTCTTTGACGTCGATGATTCCTCCAATTGCGCTACTTCCATAGCGAATGGTTTCCGGACCTCTTATGACAGTAATTTCCTCGGCGAATATCGTATCAACTGCTACCGCATGATCAGGGCTTAAGCTAGAAGCGTCATGTGTTCCAATTCCATTTTGAAGCATCCTAACTCTAGATCCGCTAAAACCACGAATGACAGGAATACCTACCCCTGAACCAAATGAGGCATTACTTACGCCTAGCTCTTCTTGAAGCGTATGACCAAGCGTGTCGCTAAGTTGCCTCCGCAAATTTTTACCCTTGAGATGCGTTGTGCTTGATATGGGATTTTCTTGTAATGAATTACCAATGACTTCGATGGGTTTGAGCGAAGTTATTGATCGATTACTAGCAGTTGCATCTATTTCTCCAGCGTTAGGTGGTAGTTTGAGTTGATTGGCTAATGCTTGCGATTGACTAACCATTAACATGATCGAAATTATTGTGTTGGATAGAATCTTATGAATGAGTTGATTTAGCCGAGACGGAATTCCAGTCAAAAAATGTTTGCAAAGTAAAGCCTGCTGAATGTTGTGCATGTTTTTTCATTTTTTTTAAATGCAAGCAAGATAAATAATATGTTATATCATAACATTTATAAAATAATTAGCTATTGGTATTTTTAAAGATACAAACTAGCAGGGGCTATTTAATGAGCTGCTATGGCTCACTCGTGAGTTCATCAGGTTGTTCTTTTCAGTACCATTCAGATGGAGTTTGTAACCTTGGAATGGGTAGATTGGTTTAATAATCGCCGATTACTGGAGCCGATTGGGAATATTCCACCGGCTGAATTTGAAAAGGCATATTATTGCCAATTAGAGGAGTCAGCTAATGTGGCTTGACTCAAACTAAAAAGTTTCCGGAAAACCCGGGGCGATTCACTGCATGAATCTGAAAAAAGCAGCCAACAAAATCTTCGTAGATCAACCATTAAGGGGGGGAGCAATCCGTCCAAATGTTGCATAAGGAAGGGAAAACTCCCCTAAAAAAGGAGAAAAACTTTACTTTCTACCAAGATGACGTGCAACCAGCGTCATTTGGAAATTTTTCTCTGCTATCACAGCAAATTTACGCAGCTATGCTGAGGTCTTTTTCTTCATGTTGAAGGGTAGGCTGGCCATAATGTAGTCGGCGCACAGATCCGAGTGCTGGTCACCGCTGAAAGTGTCGGTCGGGTTCCTTACTGGAGTCGAAGTTCATGCCGCGAATGGCCATGTTCATGGAGACGAGGCGCTATGGTAGCGAGGTTGACCTCTTGCCCACAAACTGGAATCTAACCGATACGGCCACCGTGTTCTTCGACAAAGTGCTCGCTTTGCACAAAGAGACCGCCAAAGATACAGCAGGGATCGTAGGCGTGGCTTTGGAAAGGTTCGAGCATTTCAACGATGAGCTTTTTGGACATGGAGATTGTGAGGGCTATCTACCGTAATGAAATGATGACAGTAAGCATGATGTGGCTAATGTTTTCAAAGCCTATCGAATGTGATGGCATTTTATGACACTCTGCTTGTATTCTAACAGGTTTGACAATCGCACAAGCCTAGGATAACTTGGATTCCTACCTTTGTGGTAGAGGGCAGTTATCAATCCCATTCTGAAAACTTTAATCAACCATGACTTATCTTTGTAATCAGCCCGATGCATTTGTAGACGAGATGATCCAAGGATTTGCCGCAGCGCATCGCGATCTCATTGTTGCAGTCGACGGCGGTGTGGTGCGTCGTCACCCAGCAGAACCCGGACAGGTAGTTGTTGTCATCGGCGGGGGTTCTGGCCATTATCCAGCGTTTGGAGGATTGGTAGGATCTGGGTTGGCACATGGTGCTGCAATGGGTAATGTGTTTGCATCTCCTTCTGCACAGCAAATCTATCATGTTGCGCTGGCTGCGCATGCAGGGGGTGGCATTATGTTCTGCTTGGCCAATTATGCAGGTGATGTGCTCAATTTCAATCAGGCACAAGCGCGTTTGCAAGCACAGGGAATCGATGTGCTTGCAGTGGTGGTGACCGATGATATTGCCTCAGCACCATTAGCGGAGCATCCGCTACGTCGCGGTATTGCCGGAGCATTACCGGTATTCAAGGTAGCAGCCGCAGCGGCTGATAGGGGAAAATCGTTAGATGAAGTGTGTCGCATTGCCAATGAAGCTAATGCGCGTGTTCGTACCTTGGGCGTGGCATTTTCTGGTTGTACACTCCCCGGTGCTCAAAAACCGCTATTTTATGTCGAGCACGGAAAGTTGGCGGTTGGTATGGGAATCCATGGGGAACCAGGTCTCTATCAGCAGGAGGCGCTTCTAGCCGATGATCTGGCTGAAATGCTAGTCGAGAAGTTGCTGCAGGATATTTCACCGGCTGGCGATCTGCCTAAAGGTACCCGTATCAGTGTGCTATTGAACAGTTTGGGTAGCGTAGCGCAGGAAGAATTGTTTGTCGTTTATCGCAAGGTTGATCAGTTATTGCACAGCCGTGGATTGATTATCGTTGAACCGGTGGTCGATCGTGTTATTACCAGCTTTGATATGGCAGGTATTTCATTGACATTGTTCTGGCTGAGTGATGAACTCGAAACTTATTGGAGAACCCCAACTGATACGCCTGCTTTTAAGCGGGGCGCTATTTCACGATCTGCACTAGCGACCGATGCTGTAATGATTGCGCAGGCTGCAGTGGTCAGCCAGTCGGTGACCCCGGGTTCTCATGCTTCACAACGGATTGCAGCGATCATGCTGGAGATTTTTGTATCGGCCAAGAAAATCATCGAAGCGCAACAGGAAGAACTTGGGCGTTTGGATGCCGTGGCGGGTGATGGTGATCATGGTATCGGTATGCTCAGAGGAGTATCAGCAGCGCTTGATGCTGCCCAAGGAGCTCACGATGCACAGGCAGGTGCAGGCACATTGTTGACGTTGGCTGGCGAAGCTTGGGTTGCGCGTGCTGGAGGTACGTCAGGCGCATTGTGGGGCGTCATGCTGAGCACACTGGGGCATGAATTGGGCGATACCGACGCACCTGACCTCACTATGGTTGCAAGCGGTGTCGCTGCTGCGCTGCGCGAAGTAGTGCAATGCGGAAAAGCCCAGCTTGGTGATAAGACGATTGTGGATGTGTTGCAGCCTTTCTCTGCGAAACTTGATCAAGCGACAGCACGAGGCGTCTCAGTGGCGACTGCGTGGCAAGATGCCGCTGATATTGCGAATACGGCTGCGCAACGAACCCAGGATTTACTGCCGCGAATTGGTCGCGCGCGTCCTCACGCAGAAAAGAGCATCGGCACACCTGATCCTGGCGCTATTTCATTGGCGATGATGATCACCGCAGCGGGTGAAGTGATCCGCAGGCATTGTGTCTAAATTGTTTTTGAGCAGAAACGCGATAGATCTTTTGGAGTATCTTGTTTCTTACCAAACAAGATGAGCATTATTTAGGTATCTTCACTGTGTTAATTGGGAGAGGGGCTCTATGTCATTTCCAGATAATCTAAGTGTTATCACGTGTCGATGTGTTCTTGAAGCCAAAAAACCGGTGTTGTTTGTTTCACATTCAGGTGGTGATTGGCAAATGTATTGCGACGATGCGAACCACGACTTCGAAGATGAAGAGGCAATAAAAAGTGAATTGATTGTGGTCCATGTTGCTCATCTTGTGGCACAAGACGCAACATTAAACGATATCGCAGATTTACCGGTTGATATGGGTGCTGAGCGTTCACAAATTAGTGGTTCTTGGATCCGTTTTGAAAATACTGATGAAGTGTAACGGCATTTGTTAACTTCCCTAGCGCTGACCTCTTTGGCCGTTGCTTATCTAAACATTATCTGTTTCAGAACCCCAAGTTAAGGTATGGTAATCAAAGTGCTGGCGAGCAGTCGGTTTGATAATTTCAAAAAAAGGGGAAATATCAAAGTCACGAGGGGTATATAAGCTATGATTCCGGATATGATAGATTTCAGCATGACAATCGGCGTGCATGGGACTATCTGACCACGTTCTTTCTATCTCAGGTAGGATAGGGTAGTGAATAGACATAAATGCCTGGGCAATGAGCGTCGAACAAATCGCGCGAGTTGGATCTCCACTGCCAAGCGCGAGCAATCTTCTTCGGAATCGCGTCGGAATGGAAGGGGCTGGAAATAAATATCGTGCTAGATCAAATATATTCTTTAAATCATATTGTTGACCAATACGTGAAATTGCATAATCGACAAGACGTTTCCGATCATCATCATTTAAGCCGATAGGACGGCAAATTCGCGTATGCATTTGGGCGTACTGTTCAATGGTTACTGGACGTATGCCCTCTTTGAGATCCGCTTCAACCAGTGCCTGCTGCAATTTCCATGGGGGGGCGTTAGACAATGCATTTCCAATATATAACGCGGCATGCGACCAATTCGATTGTGTCAGGTACTTGATGACGGTGCTGATCCGGGTATTGCCTTCGACTAGGAGTACATCAGCGGGTCGGAGGTTAGCTAATAATTGTTCTTGAGTGATCATTGCCACCTGAATACTCTGTCTTACTGGCTTTAATAAGAATTCCACTAACCCATGACTAATCCGTTTGGTAACTATTTCCATGGTGTATCTTTTAAAGCACAGTGTGGATGATCAATGGGTTGAGTATCTTATGTATTAGAAATAGCATAATCTCCCTGGTATAAACTAATGGCAGCTAAGTTCATTTAATTTCCGGGCTATAAACTGCGTAGAAACCGTATGGGTGCTGGATGAGCTGGATTGTGTTTTGACAAAATGCAGTGTTCTGATGAGCGCGATAAAGCGTTGTGCTTTCCTGACATTTCTTTGATGGAGTAATTCTTGCTGCTCTATCATCCAAAAAAGAAAATAGCGCATATTTTCATGTGAAGATTCATCCGATTTGTGATCATCATTATTATCGTCATTCATGGCATAAATTACTTAGGTTATAGATGAGGATTTTGCGCGATTCCAGCTAATTAAATCTGTACAAGATTTCGATACTAAACTTCGATAATCTCAAAATCATGCGTGATATTAGCGGTACTTCTCAGCATAATCGAGGCTGAACAATATTTTTCAGCGGAGAGGTCGATGGCTCGTTCGATGTGGTGAGCCGCTAAATTTTTCCCGGATACGATGAAGTGGAGATGAATTTGGGTAAAAACTTTAGGATCTTCCGGTGCACGTTTTGCATCGATTTCGATTAAACAATCCGTTACCTGGTGCCTTCCCTTCTGTAATATCATCACCACATCAAACGCAGTACATCCACCCAGACCAAGTAAAATCATTTCCATAGGCCGTGGACCTAAATTACGCCCACCTGCTTCAGGTGCGCCATCCATAATTAGCGTATGCCCGCTTTCTGTTTCCCCGGTGAAACTAACACCATCTTGCCATTTTATTTTAGCTTTCATTATTTTTCTAGGATTGACCGGTTTTTGTTAAGTTTGAAGTATACCCTGTTCAATTGATTTTGTTTGATTGTGCTGGGCGAAACGCAACCCGTATTGTAAGAACTCATCCCAGACTTCGCCTTGCTTAACTCCTTTGATTATTTTGTCGATCAGCGCAGCATGAGTGATACCTTCTATCAATAGGGGAGGTAAATAGCGTTTCATGGCTGAAGATAGTAGTGCTTGTTGCTGACCCCAGACTCGAAATTCTTTGAATAAATGGCCTAGCGATTTTCCATCACTGACACCGCGATGCAGTGAAAACAGTTTTCGCAGTGGATCGACGAGGACACTTAAGACCAGCGGTGGAGCAACACCTTCATTTTGCAGATTCTTCAACATATGTGTGAAGCGAATGATGTCACCGGTGAGCATGGCCTCTGGTAAATCAAATACATCATGCCGTGCGACGTCATACACAGCGTTTCTGACTTGCTCAAAAGAAAGCGGCCCTTCGGGATAAAGTAATCCAAGCTTGAGGATTTCTTGTTGTGCAGCCAGTAAATTCCCTTCTACGTTATCGACTAACAACTGTAATGCATCGGGAGCAAGCGTTTGCTTTTGTGCATGGAATCGCTGCTGAATCCATTGCGGGAGTTGAGTGCGTTCGATCGAATCGATCATTACGATCACGCCTTGGTTATCTAGTGCGGTAAACCATTTACTTGCTTGGGTTTTTTTATCGATTGTCGGTAATGTTACGATAAGCCATAAATCAGGTGAGAAATTGTCGAAAAAGGCTAAGAGTGCGGCATTGCCATCATTTCCTATTTTGCCCGTCGGAATCCGCAGATCAAGCAATTTACGTGTGCTAAACAAAGAGCATTGGTCACCCCATTGGGCGATTTTGCCCCAGTCGAAGCGGTGATCAACCGTAAGAATTTCCCGCTCAATCGCACCTTGTCGATAGAGGTAACGGCGAATAGTGTCTCCCGCTTCGATCGACAATAAGGGCTCATTTCCCATGATCGTAAAACACTGGTTTTGTTGCTTTTTCAATAATTGAGGGAGTTGCTCGGGTTTGATTCGCATATATCAATACAGGAAGAATTAAGTCTAAATTTAAATGAAATGAAGTTATTGGTACAGTCGTTAGTATTTTTGTCAAGGATATTTACAAACTTAAAGCCAAAATAGACGTTCTATTCTAAGATTCCATTCTATATCAATTAATTACAATGGTTGGCCTAGATTTTGCATTACTTCACGATCACCAGGAGATTGATTTTATATTTTAAGTATGGAGAGACATGATGAGAAAGCAAAGAATTGCCAGTTTTTTTATGCTACTAACGCTGTTGATCAGCTATAAACAGTTGCTAGCTGTGCCCGTTAGCTTGGAGTTGGCTTTGTTGGTGGATGTATCACGGAGTGTAGATGCCTCTGAATATGCACAACAAAAAAATGGCTATGTTAACGCATTTAAAGATCCAGTTATCCAAGATGCGATTGCTTCATTTGCAGGGGTTGGTGGTATTGCGGTGACTTATATTGAATGGTCGGGTGCCAATCAACAATCGGTTAGGGTAGGGTGGACACAAATCACTAATGCAGCGAGCTCCAACGCATTTGCCGATGCAATTGATAATGTCGACCGTGCTTTTGGGTTAGGTGGAGGCACAGCTCCCGGAAGCGCAATTCAGTTTGTTACGCCTAAATTTAGTGATAATGGTTTTGAAGGGAATCGGTGGGTAATCGATGTATCTGGTGACGGTATTCGGAATACAGGAATGCAAACCTCGGTAGCACGTGATCATTTTCTTGATTTAGAGGTAGTAGGAGAGGGGTTAACCAAAACAATAAATGGCTTACCCATCGATAACACCGATTTGGGTTTCTTGGGCTTGGCCGATTGGTTTCAAGACAATATTGTGGGTGGTCCCAATTCGTTCTTGATTGCCGCAGAAGGAGGGTTTGATAGCTTTAGCAATGCGGTAAAAGCAAAAATTGGGAGAGAAATCAGTGAGCCGCCTACCAACGTGGTTTTCGAACCTACGAGTTTATCTTTGGTATTAATTGGGTTAATTGGGCTCTATTTTGTAGCTTTTCAACCGGGAAGAATGCCATTCAGGCTTAATTACTGGGAAGGGGTCTCATTCGCATGCTGTTGAATAGCTATCTGCATTGCTGCTACAGCGCTCGGAACAGGCTCAGATGCTCATTGGTTGCGCATAAACCGCGTTTTCTCGCTCGTTCTTACTTTGTATCGGCTACCTACTAAACGTTTTTCAACAACCTGCTAGTTATTTTTAGATGTGGTTCTGATAGCAGCAAGTCGGCGGATGATTTGTTGTACCGCATCGATTTGCATATCTTTATAGAGCATTTCTTCCTCAGCTTGCTTAGCGAGTACCTGTGCATCGAGAAAGGGTAGTACGCGCGTTAAGTTAATTTCATCGATTGGAGCAATTTCAGCGCCTTGTGGGTCAACCAGTCGAATAGCAACACGATAGCCAAGTTGAAATTCTCTTACCCGCCCGCCAGTAGAAAGCGAGAGTATTTTTTTTTCGTTATTGGTGCTGATGATCTGAAGGATAGCCTGCGCATTTTCAGGAGATCCAACGATTTTGGTATCGGTTCCAGCGCGAATCGCGCGTTCCACATCGATTCCAATTGGATTGCCTGGGGGAGCTGTTACATGAATTGTTTCAAAGGGAAGATTAGACACAAGCCCTCTCAACTGAAATCCACACGCTGAGAGCGCTATAGCGATGATGAATGTAAAAAATACACGAGAAACGATCATGCTGATTATGCCTTCTTCTAATTCTAAGCGATAAAGTTACATTTAGCTGTTAGTAAACGATATTAACGAGTCTTCCGGGTACGACAACGATTTTTTTGATCGTATTTCCAGCAACTAATTTTTGCACATTCTCATGATTAATTGCCAATTGTTCTATCGTAGCACGATCGGTATCTTTAGGAACATTGATCTGCCCTCGTAGCTTCCCATTCACTTGAATGACCAAATCAATTGTGTCTTGAACCAATGCGGTGTGATCGACTATAGGCCAGCTCTGCTCGAGTAATGTTGTGCCTGGTTTGAGTTCTTGCCATAATGCATGACAAACATGAGGCACGATCGGCGAGAGCAATAGAACCACTTTTTCCAACGCTTCTTGCATCAATTGTCGACTCGCTGATTCAGTATCAGTGAGTTTCGTTAATTCATTCATTAATTCCATAATGGATGCGATAGCGGTGTTGAAAGTATGTCGGCGCTCCAGATCATCGGTGACTTTGGCAATGGTTTGATGCAATTGACCTCGAAGCGTCTTGAGGGTTGGTGGCCAATCCTGGATATCAACAATAGGTTCTCTGCTTTTTTGGGGGTGCTGTAGATGAAGATAAACTTGCCGCCATAATCGTCTTAGAAAACGATAAGCACCTTCTACACCGGTTTCTGACCATTCCAGTGTTTGTGTCGGGGGACTCGCGAACATCATAAATAATCGAGCGGTATCTGCGCCATAGGAATCAACTAGTTCTTGAGGATCAACGCCATTATTTTTAGATTTTGACATGGTGCTAATTCCACCGGACTCAACCGGTAAATTATCGGTGCGTAAAATCATTTTTGTTCGCTTACCTTGCGCATCGATTTCAATATCAATTTCAGTGGGGTTGAAATAATTGATTCGCCCTGTCGTTGATTTGCGGAAGAAGATTTCATTTAATACCATTCCCTGGGTCAATAGGTTGGTAAATGGTTCATTAAAGTAAACTAACCCAAGATCTCGCATGACTTTGCTCCAAAATCGAGCGTAGAGCAAATGTAAAATAGCATGCTCAATACCGCCAATATACTGATCTACAGGCAACCAATAGCTTGTGCGTGAATCTGACATACAGGTATTCTGATCAGCGCATGCATAGCGAATGAAATACCAAGATGAGTCGACAAAGGTATCCATCGTGTCTGACTCACGTCGAGCAGACTGACCACAGGATGGGCACGAGCAAATACTAAATTCGCTCGATTTGGCAAGTGGATTACCTGATCCATCGGGAACTAAATTCTCTGGTAGTAGTACTGGAAGTTGATCATCGGGAACAGGAACAGTGCCACAGCGATCGCAGTGTATGAGAGGAATAGGGCAACCCCAATAGCGTTGTCGTGAAATTCCCCAATCTCGTAGGCGATAACGTGTCCGTTTTTTTCCAAGTTGTTTGAGTTCTAGATGCGCTGCTATTGCATCGATTGCAGCTTGAGATTTTAATCCCGAAAATTCGCCTGAATTGATCGTAATACCATAATCGATAAAAGCTTGATTAAGCGGAGGCAATTCATTTTCATTCTGAGGTCGAATGACAATTTTGATGGGAAGTTTATATTGTGTTGCAAATTCAAAGTCACGCTCGTCATGAGCGGGCACCGCCATGACCGCACCTTCTCCATAGCTCATTAGCACATAATTCGCGACCCAAATGGGGATACTTTCACCGGTAATCGGATGGAGCGCAGTATAGCCTGTATCCATCCCTTTCTTCGCTTGAGTGGCCAACTCTGCCTCGGTGGTGGTGCCTTGTTTACATTCTTCCAGAAACTCAGTAAGACTAGGATTATTTTTGGCGGCTTGCAATGCGAGAGGATGTTCGGCTGCAATCGCTAAATAGGTAACACCCATGAGTGTATCTGCACGCGTCGTAAAAACTTTCAAACCCTGGTGAAATTCAGTTTGCTTGCTGACTGGAAAGGTGATGTCGACACCATGGCTTTTGCCAATCCAGTTAGCCTGCATCGTTCTAACGCGATCTGGCCAACCTGGTAACGTATCCAGTGCATCTAACAATTCATCAGCGTAACGAGTAATGGCAAGATAATAGCCAGGAATTTCGCGTTTTTCGATGGGAGCGCCGGTACGCCATCCACGACCATCGATGACTTGCTCGTTAGCGAGTACCGTTTGATCGATGGGATCCCAGTTAACCACTTGAGTTTTTTTGTAGGCAATGCCACGTTCGAGCATGCGTAAAAAAAACCATTGATTCCAGCGGTAATAGTGGGGATCACAGGTGGCAATCTCTCGTGTCCAATCAATACTGAAACCAAGACTTTTAAGCTGCTTGCGCATATAAGCAATGTTGTCATAGGTCCATTTTGCAGGCGGTAAGCCATGTTGCATTGCAGCATTTTCTGCAGGCAAGCCAAATGCATCCCAACCCATCGGTTGCAAAACGTTATAACCGCGCATGCGATGGAAACGTGATAACACATCTCCAATCGTATAGTTTCGAACATGTCCCATGTGAAGTTTGCCAGATGGGTACGGAAACATGGATAAGCAATAATATTTAGGTTTGTTTGGAAGCTCCGTGGCATTGAAAGCGGCCGTATTTTCCCAATATTGCTGTGCATCCTGCTCGATTTCTTGTGGGTGGTATTTTTCTTGCATGCAACATTTATCCTGGTTTAATCGAAAATTGAATTATAACTTGAACTGCTGCGCTTGATGCGAACCAACGCATCATGGTAGCCTCATTTTAATTGTGAAATTAATTAGTAAAGGAGCCACAAATGAGATTGATTAGCAATTTGAGCATATGGATTGTTCTGCTGTGTATTCTGCTATTGAGTGCCTGTGCAACGTCTCCAACAGGAAGAACGCAATTAGCATTCATGCCCGATGCTGAAATAGATAGCATGGGACTGCAAGCTTTTGAGAACTTAAAAAAGGAAAAGCCGATCGAGCAGAGTGGAAAAAAAGTTCAGTTCGTAAACTGTGTTGCTCAAGCAGTTACTCGAGAAGTAGGGGGTGAATGGGAAGTGGTGGTCTTCGATGACGCTTCGCTGAATGCTTTTGCATTGCCGGGAAGAAAAATTGGCGTTCATACGGGGCTAATTCAATTAGTAGACAATCAGGACCAACTGGCTGCAGTGATTGGACATGAAATTGGACATGTGCTCGCACGACATAGCAATGAGCGTATGTCGCAACAGGTCAGCACAAATTTGGGATTGTCGATTGTGCAGGCAGTAGCTGCACCGACTACACCACTGGGTCAGGCTGCAGTAAGCGCGCTAGGGGTTGGTGCACAGTATGGGGTAATCATGCCGTTTAGCCGCTTGCATGAAAGTGAGGCGGATATAATCGGTATCGATCTCATGGCAAAAGCAGGATTCAATCCGGTAGAAAGCATTAATTTATGGAAGAAAATGAGTCAAGCCAGTCATGGCAATCAACCACCCGAGTTTTTATCAACACACCCTTCGCATGATACCCGGATTGAGGATTTGCAAGCGCGGCTCGCAATCGCGCAGCCTCTTTATCAGCAAGCGGTGGCTGCCGGTAAAAAACCGAAGTGTGTAAAGTAGTAAGTTGGATTCTAAGGTAATAGAGAAGTTATTCAAATCAGTGGCGGCAATAGGATGATTAGGACGATAGCGGTATGGCGAATGCAGCGGAATTGACCGAGATCATTTTGGAGACTTATCCCGACGCACAAGCAATTTATCTGTTTGGGTCTTGGGGTACGGAGGATGAGTGGCCCAGTAGCGATGTGGATATAGCCGTGTTGTTGCCGCCTAAAGAAGCCAAGATGGTGGGTCCCGGTCACTGGAATGCTTTAGCAATGAGCTTGGGTGATGTTATGCACAAAACGGTGGACTTAATAAACCTAAGACAAGTATCTACGGTATTCCAAAAAGAAGTGATTATGGCTGATCGCCGAGTCTATACCGGCGATGAGTATGCGGCGGATGAGTTTGAGATGCTAACGCTGTCGTTCTATCAGAAATTGAATCAGGAAAGAGCTGAGGTGTTAGTCGAAGGTCTACAAAGTGGGCGTTTTTATTCATGACGAATGAAGTCATCCTCAATAAAAAAATTAGTATTGAACGCTGCATTGTGCAAATCGAGAAATATTACGCCCAGCGTGGCGCTATACCTTTTGAGGAAAATTATTTGCTACAGGATGCGATTGCCATGAATCTGCAAAGAATCGGTGAATTGGCGATCGATATTGCCAATTACTTGGTCAAAAAGAAAAAGCTAGGCTTACCACAAGATAGCGCAGAAGCGTTTGTGTTGTTGTATCGCGCTGGATTGATATCGAAAGATTTGATGCGACGGATGAAAGGTATGGTGGGTTTTCGCAATATCGTCGTGCATGAATATCAGAAACTGGACTTGGGCATTATGGAGGACGTCATCAAGTATCACCTTGAGGAACCTTTACAATTCGCCAACTCGGCATTACAGATTATAGAATAAACAGTTGGTTTTTGAAATCTGAATTAACTAACTGATATATAATCATAATTTGTAATTTTGGGGCGTTGTTTTGCAATTTTTGTTTGTCCAAATCCGCTCGAAAGCGGGTATCATACGTAGCTAAAGTTATAACAAGAAAATCTTATTATTCATTATTTTTTATAAGTGTATTTATAGGGAGAAAGTAGCAAATGTCACAAAAACATCCTGTTATTGCCGTGACTGGATCGTCAGGTGCTGGAACATCGACAGTCAAAAATAGCTTTGAGCATATTTTTCGCCGTGAAAAACTCAATGTGGCGATTGTTGAAGGGGATAGTTTTCACCGCTATGATCGAGAGTCAATGAAGGCTGCTGTTGCAGAGTCAGCAAAAAACAATGGTCGGCCCATCAGCCATTTTGGTCCGGAAGCCAATGAATTCGAGAAATTAGAAGTGTTGTTCAAGGAATATGGGGAAACAGGTTCCGGGATGACGCGCCTATACCTTCATAATGATGAGGAAGCGGCACCCTATAATCAAAAACCAGGAACGTTTACTCCTTGGAAAGCGATTGTGTCTGGTACCGATTTGCTTTTTTATGAGGGGCTTCATGGGGGTGCAAAAAGCGATACTGCAGATGTTGCAAAATATGTTGATTTATTAGTTGGTGTGGTGCCAATTGTAAATTTGGAATGGATACAAAAAATTCACCGTGATATGAATGCGCGGGGTTACTCAGCTGAGGCTGTTACACAAACGATTCTGCATCGTATGCATGACTATGTGCATTATATAACCCCACAATTCTCACGAACCCATATTAATTTTCAACGGGTTCCAATGGTGGATACCTCGAATCCATTCATTGCAAGGGAAATACCTTCACTTGATGAGAGCATGGTCGTTATCCGCTTCCGTGACTATAAAGAAGTTGATTTTTCGTTCTTATTAAATATGTTGCACGATTCTTTCATGTCTCGTCCCAATACTCTTGTTGTTCCCGGCGGTAAAATGGGCATGGCCATTGAATTGATTTTAACGCCACTTATTATTGATTTAGCAAGAAAAAGTAAGCATTAATGGATAGTTTTGCGTAACACGCTGATAATCCAAATTGAACCAAAGCCGACTTTGTTAGCGTGCGATTGATTACTTCACTAAGTAAGATCTAACTCAACAAGTCGGTAAGGTTTTTATTATTCCTGTAAAGATTTAATATCCCTATCAGTTAGGGATATTAACTCAATCCTAGCAAACGAGCCGGACACTTTTTTCATGACTTCTTTACTTACTGGATTGAATCCCGAGCAGGCGGAAGCAGTTACGCTACCTTATCAATCTGCTTTGATACTCGCGGGCGCGGGTAGCGGTAAAACACGGGTATTGACTACGCGGATTGCATATTTAATCCAATCTGGCCAAGCAAGCCCGAATAGTCTACTAGCGGTGACTTTTACCAATAAAGCGGCACGAGAGATGGTTGCTCGTCTCGGGACCTTATTGCCGATTAATACGCGTGGTATGTGGATTGGCACCTTTCATGGGTTATGTAATCGTATGTTACGGGCGCATTACCAGGAAGCTCGATTACCTCAAGCATTTCAGATCATTGATATAGGAGATCAGCAGTCATTTATCAAACGCTTGATGAAAGCCCTTGCGATCGATGAAAAAGCGTATCCGCCTAGGCAAATTCAGTGGTTTATCAATAATGCGAAAGAAGAGGGATTGCGCGCTTCGCAATTAGAAGCGCATGATACTTTCTCTCGTAAAATGGGAGAGTTTTATCACGTTTACGAAGAGCGATGCATGCAGGAAGGTATCGTTGATTTTGCTGAACTCTTGCTACGTTGTTATGAGTTGCTGCTTCAGCATGAGGCATTGCGCCGTCACTATTGTGATCGATTCCGCTATATCTTGATCGACGAATTCCAAGATACTAATCGATTGCAATATAAATGGCTTAAATTATTGGCTGGCATTGGCCTTTCTCAACATGCAGCGGTTTTTGCGGTTGGTGATGACGATCAAAGTATTTATGCATTTCGCGGTGCACATGCGGGAAATATGAAAGAATTTGAACGTGATTTTGCGGTTCAGAAAATTATCAAACTTGAGCAAAATTATCGATCTCACGGCAATATCCTCGATGCCGCCAATGCGTTGATTGATAATAATCAAGGGCGTCTGGGTAAGAATTTATGGACTGCAGAAGGAAGTGGGGAATTAATTCGGGTCTATAATGCAGCTACCGATTTTGAAGAAGCGGCCTTCATTGTGGAAGAGGTAAAAGCGCTCCAAGCCGAAGGTGTATCACTCTCAGAGATTGCCTTGCTCTATCGATCAAATGCACAGTCTAGGGTATTGGAGCACAGTCTGTTTAATGCTTCGCTATCTTATCGAGTTTACGGTGGTATGCGATTCTTTGAGCGGCTAGAAATCAAGCACGCGTTAGCTTACCTTCGATTGATGGTTCAACCTGAAGATGATATCTCATTGTTGCGCATCATCAATTTTCCTACGCGTGGGATTGGATCACGTAGTCTTGAGCAGTTGCAGGATGATGCGAAGCAACTTGGAATGAGTTTATGGGTGACTGCCTTACAAAAATGTGGACCAGGGCTCGAACAAGCTAAAGTCCAAAAAGGAGTAACGGGTTTTGTCGCGTTGATCAAGTCGATGCAGCAAGCATGTCGTGACTTGCCATTACCGGAAATTATTCGCTATGTGATTGCGCAAAGCGGTTTAGTAGCCCATTATGCGGCAGAGCGTGAGGGTGCTGAGCGGCTTGATAATTTGAACGAACTCATCAATGCTGCAGTAAGTTTTGTTCATGAATCGGAAGACGATAGTCTTATTTCATTTTTATCACACGCCTCATTGGAGGGGGGTGAGCTTCAAGCGGATCAACATCAAAAAGCATTACAACTCATGACAGTTCATGCAGCGAAAGGACTGGAATTCCATAGCGTGTTTCTAAGTGGTTTGGAGGAAGGACTCTTTCCACATGAGAACAGTCGATCAGAGGCAAATGGTCTCGAAGAAGAGCGGCGTTTGATGTATGTAGCAACAACACGCGCACGTCGGCGACTGTATTTGAGTTTTTCTCAGAGCCGCATGCTTCATGGCCAGACTCATTACAATGTGCCTTCGCGCTTCATTCAAGAAATTCCAGATCACTTATTAAAATGGTTGCAACCCAAACATCAAAGTGTATCAAATGCAGACTTCAGTAGCGGGTGGAGACCAACTGCAAGTCAATTAAGTGGAGTATCTAACGCGTTTCCTAGTAATCCAGTAAGTAATGCGAGTAAACAAATTGCTTGGAAGATTGGGCGCACGGTCTCTCATGGAACATTTGGAACAGGTGTTATTACTAACTGTGAAGGTCAGGGAAAAGATCTACGTGTTCAAGTTCGATTCAATCGAGCAGGAACCAAGTGGCTCCTGCTCGAATATGCTAACTTAACGCTACTCTGACACTAATGATTGATTTCTGAATCACCGGTTGGATTTTCGCCGTTTTGGTTAGTTTCTTCTGAGGGTGCTTCAGAGGGAAAAATATCCTGATAGCTTGCGTAAATGGAAGCAAAGACCGTTGGCAGTAATACGACATAGAGAGCAATGAGGATGAGTGGCGACGGTACGGCACCAAAGAAGCTCAATAGTTTTACTATGGCGGTAGAGATCAGGAAAAATAATATCAGTAGAGTGATGCCATATACGAAGAAAGGCGCCATATTGTTTAGGCAGGCAAAAAAGCTTTTTCTTATTGCGACTGCGGGTGGTAAGTTTTCAAAAATAATGAGTAAAGGTGAAAACCATATTGCCATCATCAAGGGAATACTTAGCCCAAAAGCGGCTAACCAAGCTGATAATACATTATCCATAATGCCCATCAGCTCGTTTTCACCAAATCGTTTTCCATATACAAGCATATCAATGAGGGCATCACCGCCCATCAGCATGAAAATGCCGATAATGATGACGAGTCCGATTAGATTAAACCCTCCGATTGTGACCAGCGGTGCAGTATTTTTCCTAAATCCGACGAATAAATGTTCAAGCTGAAGTCGCTCGCCTTGATTAAGACTTTGACAACCTACCATTATGCCGGCAACGAGAACAGGCGAAATCAATAAAAAAGCAAAGACTCCTAGCACAGGGAGAATTTGCAATGTGAGTTCAACCATTAAAAATGTGGAGCTAAGTAGCATCCAAACAAAAGGAGATAGCTTAAAATAGTAAAAACCACTTAAGATCCACTGTAAACCTTGCCTCCCACGAACATGTCGAGCTTCCATTAATTTTTTTTCTCCGATTGATAGATAGATGAAAGGTTGGTGATACTGAGTAAAAGCTACACCCAAATTTCCAAAAGTTTTGTATGGCGTGATTGATAGCTCATCAAAATTTGTCGGAAATGTTCCGGGTTCTTTTTATGTGTTAATTCTCCTGGACGTGGCAAATGAAAATCGTATAAGCGCGAAAGCCAGAATCTTAATGCGCCCGCTCTGAGCATAATGGGCCACATCAGCCGTTCTTCTGAACTTAAGTTACGTACGCGGTGATAAGCACGAATCAGTGCAAGTGCTTTCTCCTCATCGAAACTAATTTTCTCAGATATACACCAATCGTTGAGTGTAATGGCTAAATCGTAAATTAACGCATCATTACAAGCAAAATAGAAATCAATGATGCCACCAACTGTCGTTTCCGTAAACAATACATTGTCACGAAACAGATCTGCATGAATGACGCCATGGGGAAGATTAATCTTCCGGTAAGTTGCTTGGAACTGGAGTTCCGCACTAAGCAGTTTCTGATCTTCTGAAGTTAAGAAAGGCATTACAGCGTTAGCTGCTATGTTCCACCACTTGGGTCCCCTCGGGTTTTCCATATAAGCCGGGTAGGTTAAACCAGCCAGATGCATTTTTGCAAGCATAGTACCGATTTCAGCGCAGTGTGCAATGGTTGGCACAGTCAACGATGCGCCCGGTAAAAAGGTGACAATACTAGCTGGTTTTCCATTCAGTTCGCCAAGTAATCGTTGTGCTTGGGTTGGAACCGGATTAGGACAGGGAATGCCTTGATTTGATAAGTGGGCCATCAAATTAAGGTAATACGGTAATTCAGCAGCTGTTAGTTTTTCAAATAACGTGAGAATATATTTTCCGGTAGATGTTGTTACCCGATAATTGGTATTTTCGATACCTGAAGTGATACCGTGAAGTTCAATAAGCGTTCCCAGCGAGTAATTCTGAAGCCAATCAGAAAGTTGTTCCTGGGTAACCGATGTGAAAACCGACATGAAATAAAATAAAGAAACAAAAAAACGTTATTCAATCTAACTGAGTTATTGCATATCAATATTGAATTGAACTTAAAATCGAAAAAGTTGCCACATCGGAACGCTGACACCGGATTCCATATCACCGCGGTGGATTTCTCCAACAGGACTACGTTTATTGAGAAGAAAGTAAGGTTTGCCGATGCGAGGAATAACTTTGATCATATAAAGCTGACCATTGACCCGATATTCCTCAATGGTTTCTTCATCTCCCTTTTTAATAGTGACTTGAGGCTCCATTGCAGGATCTGCGCCGAGATCAGGTAATTCAGGTGTTTCATGTTCAGACTGGTTTATTAAATCAGGCGGTGGTGGAGGGGGAGTTGAACCGGGTTTATTTGAAGCATTGGTTTGAGCGGATACCGTTCCAAACCAGATTGTGCTAAATAATAAAATAGTCATAATTTGATACATACCGATCCTGATATCTATAGGGCGCATAGAAGCCATTCTATCTGAAAAATGAACGATTTATAAATTTAGCTGTAATTCTTTTTCAGCAGGGGAAGGTTCGAAACCAGAAGTCTCATAGTATTGGAAGATTGCCTCGACCACTTGTTTAGGTTCATCAATAATTTGTATTAGATGCATATCTTCGGGGAAAATATAGCCTTCTTGGATCAGCGTTTTTTGAAACCAATCGATTAAGCCACTCCAGAACTCGGAGCAGACTAAGATGATCGGCATTTTTCTCGTTTTTCCTGTTTGCACCAGTGTTAATGCTTCCATTAATTCATCGAGCGTACCAAACCCTCCTGGCATTACCACATAAGCTGTTGCAAATTTGACGAACATGTATTTTCGAGCGAAGAAATGGCGGAAGGTTTGGCTAATATCTTGGTAGATATTGCGATGTTGCTCGTGAGGTAACTGAATATTAAGTCCAACGCTCGGTGATTTGCCAAAATAAGCCCCTTTGTTGGCAGCTTCCATAATACCGGGGCCGCCTCCTGAAATGACAGAAAAGCCCGCATCTGACAATTGTCGTGCTATAGCTTCGGTTAATTTATAATAGGGGTGGCTTGAATCCGTGCGGGCACTACCAAAGATACTGACTGCTGGTTGAATATGTTCTAACCGTTCGGTTCCTTCGACAAATTCAGACATGATACCGAACACACGCCATGATTCTCGTGTCGACCAAGGTTTCTCTAATGACACGATGCCACCTAATTTTTCTTGTAAGCTCATATATAGATCCTTTGTTTAGATGAAAACACTCTTGTTAGTTGATGGTTCGTCCTATTTGTACCGTGCCTTTCATGCATTGCCTGATTTGCGTAATCATCATAATAAACCAACGGGTGCCATTTATGGCGTACTGAACATGTTACGTCGCTTACATAAGGATTTTCACTCGGATTATAGCGCTTGCGTGTTTGATGCAAAAGGCAAAACATTTCGCGACGAGATCTATCCTGAATATAAAGCGCATCGTCCACCGATGCCGAATGATTTAGTGGAACAAATTGCGCCCTTACATGATTGTATCGAGGCGATGGGTTGGCCTTTGTTGATTTTGGAGGGTGTTGAAGCAGATGACGTGATCGGAACACTGGCTAAGCAAGCTTGCAGTCATGGAATGCAATGCGTTATTTCAACGGGTGACAAAGATATCGCCCAGCTTGTTAATCATACAATTAAGCTCATTAATACCATGAGTAATGAGACGCTGGATGTGGAAGGTGTCATCAAAAAGTTTGGGGTAACTCCAGCGCAGATCATTGATTATCTGGCGCTAGTGGGTGACAGTTCAGACAATATTCCTGGTGTTGAGAAGGTTGGCCCGAAGACAGCAGTTAAATGGTTATCGCACTATCAATCTTTGGATAATTTAATCTTGCACGCAGATGAGATTAAGGGGGTAGTTGGGGAGAATTTGCGTAAAGCATTGCCATGGCTGAGTGTAGCCCGTCAATTACTGACTATTAAATGTGATGTATCACTACCGGTTGATTTTGGGGAACTCGTAACTAAGCAGCAGGATATTCCCAAATTGATTTCGCTCTATGATGCGTTAGATTTTAAAACTTGGTTACGTGAACTTAAGACGAGCAATGCTCCTGCTTCAGGAGATATGGAACAATCAGGTAGTCCAATAACAAATACTAAACACAATGAAACTGATTATGAAACGATAACGACAGAAGCTCAGCTAGATTTGTGGATAACGCAATGTGAACAGGCGTCAATTGTTTCAGTAGATACTGAAACAACGAGCCTAGATCCAATGCAAGCACGAATCGTTGGTGTTTCATTGTCTGTCGAACCCAATAAAGCAGCCTACATTCCATTAGGACATGCTTATACTGGTGTGCCGACACAGTTAGATTTAGATAGTGTAATGAACAAACTGAAACCTTGGTTAGAAAATCCAACAAGCATCAAGGTGGGTCAGAACTTGAAATACGACAGACATGTGCTGGCTAATCACGGTGTTACCCTCAATGGAATTGCGCATGATACGTTATTGCAATCCTATGTGCTGGAATCGCATCAGCCGCATAATATGGATAATCTGGCATTGCGCCATCTCGATATTGAAACGATTCACTATGATGAGGTGACAGGCAAAGGTGCTGGTAAGATTGGATTTGATCAGGTGGCGATCGATCAGGCGACACGCTATGCGGCAGAAGATGCGGATATTACCTTGCGGCTACATCGCTATCTTTACCCTAAAATTGAACAAGATCGATCATTACATTTTGTTTATCACCAAATTGAAATACCATTGCTTGCCGTGCTTTTCCAAATCGAGCGCAATGGCGTATTGCTGGATTCTAACTTGCTTCATGAGCAAAGCCGAGATCTTGCTCAACAGCTTTATCATTTGGAGAACCAGGCGTATACCTTGGCGGGTCAGGTATTTAATCTAAACTCCCCGAAACAGATTCAAGAGATACTGTTCGATCAACTTAAATTACCGATCATCAAAAAAACCCCTAAGGGTGCACCTTCTACCGATGAAGACGTTTTGCAACAGCTTGCTTTGGATTATCCTTTACCTAAAGTGTTGCTGGATTACAGAGGGTTGGCCAAACTTAAATCAACCTATACAGATAAATTGCCCCAAATGGTTAATGCAAATACAGGGCGCGTTCATACCAATTATGCCCAGGCAGTTGCAGTAACGGGGCGATTGGCCAGTAATGACCCTAATTTACAAAATATTCCGATACGAAGTTCAGAAGGACGCAAAATACGGGAGGCGTTTATTGCGCCAGCAGGAAGTCAAATCATTTCTGCTGATTATTCTCAGATTGAGTTGCGAATCATGGCACATATTTCACAAGATGCAGGGCTATTGAAGGCGTTTGCTGCAGAAGAAGACATTCATCAAGCGACTGCAGGAGAAATTTTTGGTGTGCCAATTGACCAAGTGAATGCAGAACAGCGGCGATATGCAAAAGTGATTAACTTCGGTTTAATCTATGGCATGTCAGAATTTGGTTTGGCTAGCCAACTCGGGATCGAACGCAGTGCTGCCCGAACTTATATCGAACGCTATTTTGCGCGTTATCCAGGCGTTGCAAAGTATATGCAGCAGACGCGTGAACAGGCCAGGGAAAAAGGGTTTGTCGAAACCGTATTTGGTCGCCGCTTGTGGCTACCTGAAATTAATAGTACGCATCATAATCGTCGACAAGGCGCAGAACGTGCGGCGATCAATGCCCCCATGCAAGGCACTGCCGCTGATATCATCAAACTTGCAATGATTGCAGTTCAGGATTGGTTATCGAATCGTCAATTAAGAACCAAGCTTATTATGCAGGTTCATGATGAATTGGTACTTGAGGTACCTGATGATGAGGTGGCAATCGTTAAAGCAAACTTGTCGCAATTGATGGAAAATATTGGTACATTTGATGTTCCCTTACGCGTTAAGATTGGAATTGGAAAAAATTGGGAACAGGCACACTGATCTTTTTGATATTAGAAAATGAGCAATAAAGAACAAACACAGATTTATCGCGAGCGCCGTGATCGTTTACTTGGTCAACTTACCCATGGTATTGCAGTAATTGCAACATCACCGATGCGGGCAAGAAACCGCGATAGCTATTATCCGTATCGTTTTGATAGTTATTTTTATTATCTGACTGGTTTTGATGAGCCCGAAGCAGTATTGGTTGTTGTTGCAGAGAATTCGCAAGGTAAATCAGAGCAGATTTTATTTTGTCGCGAAAAGAATCTAGAGCGAGAGATTTGGGATGGTTTTCGCTATGGTCCCGATGCTGCGCGCGAGCAGTTTAAATTTGATAGTGCATACCCGATCAGCGAACTCGACGAAGTGATGCCTAAGTTACTTGCTAACCAATCAACCGTCTATACGATGATTGGACACGATCTGGCTTGGGATACGCAAATAACGGGGTGGATTAATCGTGTTCGCGAACAAACTCGAAGTGGTATCGCTGCACCGGATATGCTTGCCGATGTGCGCAAAATTCTGGATGAGATGCGCTTATTTAAAGATGAGTACGAACTTACTTTAATGCGGCATGCTGCTAAGATTGCTGCGGATGCCCATCGACGTGCAATGAAACATACCCAACCCCATTTATTTGAATATGAAATTGAAGCGGAATTAATTCATGAGTTTCGCCGTCAAGGGGCAATGGCACCAGCCTATACATCGATTGTAGCTGGAGGAAGGAACGCTTGCGTACTTCATTACATCGAAAATAATACGCGGCTTCAAGCAGGTGATTTATTATTAATCGATGCAGGCTGTGAATACGATGGATATGCATCGGATATCACACGAACATTTCCTGTAAACGGGCGATTTACTGCGGTACAGCGCGACCTTTACCAATTGGTTCTTTCTGCACAGCAAGCAGCGATTGAAACTGTGCAACCAGGTCGAACTTGGAATGATCCTCACCATGCAGCTTTAGTGGTACTCGCTCAAGGATTCAGTGATTTAGGGTTGTGTCAAGGTAGTGTTGAAGCCATTATTGAGTCAGAAGATTATAAGCGATTTTATATGCATCGTACTGGGCACTGGCTTGGCTTGGATGTGCACGACGCCGGTGAATATAAGCAAGCTGGCGCTTGGCGTGAGTTAAAGCCTGGCATGCTATTAACAGTTGAGCCTGGGTGCTATATTCGCCCTGCTGACAATGTTCCTAATCATTTTTGGAATATTGGGATCCGGGTTGAAGATGATGTATTGGTTACTCCGCAGGGGAATGAAATTTTGACTGCTACTGCACCCAAAGCAATCATGGAAATAGAGGAGTTGATGTATGAAAGATGATGACCCTAGGCAAATTATTATTAGCAAGATTATCGAACAACGAGAGAATAATGCATCTCAGTCTGAGTATTCAACCTCGGTGTCACCGGTTAGCCGTTGGTTATTTTACTTGGCACTTATCCCAGTCACGATTATCGTTTTCTTCGTGGGATTTTTCTTTTTCTCGATTTTATTAGCGATTATATTGGTCGCGATGGCAGGGATTGGTGCAAGGATTTGGTGGTTGCGACGTAAGTTCAATAAAGTAGCAAATACGCAGGAAGACATCAAGCCTGTTGAGATTGAGGATGTTGAAATAATTGAAACGGTAATTCATAAAACAAACAAAAAATAGTCAGCAACCGGCGAGTGTTGGTCTGGTAGTCGCCTTTACTGATTAAGATAAAGACTTATCAGGAAGTCTTAATGCTGAGGTGCTGTTTACTTGAATCAAGAAAAGACGGTGAAACGGGTAGAACGATAGTTCCCGAGTACTTGTGCTAATTATTTACGAAAATTCTTATTAAAAGAAGCGGGTCGTTTAGCTGGCGCTTGATTCCGGTTCTCGATATGGCGAAATGTAATACGCCCGTTACTAATATCGTACGGTGAAAGCTCTATGGTGATTTTGTCTCCTGCAAGTATACGGATATGATTTTTTTTCATTTTTCCGGCAGTGTAGGCAACGAGCTGGTGCCCATTTTCTAGTGTGACTAAATACCGAGAATCAGGTAATACCTTATCAACGGTACCATTCATTTCAATAAGCTCTTCTTTTGCCATTAGTTTATTTCCTGAATAAAGTGCAGATTAAAAATAAAAAGCCCGGAACATTTTCCAGGCTTTTATCGTGAGTCACGTTATTCGCGTGACTCATAAAGAAGTTAACGTACCTTAGGCAGGACGTATGTTTACAGCCTGTGGACCTCTAGGTCCCGGTGAAGTATCATAGCTTACGCGTTGATTTTCTCTGAGTGTTCTAAAACCACCGCCTTGAATGGCTGAGTAATGCACAAATACATCCGTGCTACCATTTTCTGGTGTGATGAAGCCAAATCCTTTTTCGTCATTGAACCACTTAACAGTGCCCATTGCCATTATTTATATCCTTGGAAGAAAGTTATTAAGAAAAAAGGGACTTATTCCCCGTATGCGAGGATCAAGATGACAAAGGAAATAGGGATAAAAAGACCAACAACGGTTACATGATAAGGAAATTTAAACCGAACAGCTTTTACATTACTTGAGAATCGCTGCCCCGTACTATGCGCTTTATTAATGAGATACGCAAATTTATTTTAGGATTTAGTCGATCTTCATAATCATTAGCTGTGAAAGAACCGCAGAATCGACCACGAACAGCCTAAGTTAATCACTAATAACCTGCAGCAACTGCTTGTTCAAACCAATTGGCAAATGAGCCAATCGAGATGATTTGATTCCCTGAAGCGGGACCTAGGTAGTAAACCTCGCCATTCGATGTACCCACATAGGATTGAGTGGTAGGATAATAACGATAGTAATAACCCTCAAAGGTTGCTGAAACTGTCTGACCTGAACCGAGTGGATTCGCTGGAGATAGATATTGCGAATAAAATGATTCTAAATAGGAAAATAGACGATCTGAGTCACTTTCAGGCGTGTCGGTCTTGTTGGAGGTAACTCTGCTAACAATGACTAAATTTTTTTCCTGTAATTTATGATCTTCAATTGCGCCGATGATGGGTAACTCTAATGAGAAACTACTAGCAGTTTGTGGTAATGCTGCAATCGCATCTGCAACTTGCATGCCATTGCCGAGTACTTGACCAAATACCGTAAATCCTTCGTTCTGTTTGTTTAGATTGGCAGAGTTATCGGCTAGATTGATAAACCAGTCACTGGTAGCACTATTGGGTTTACCGGGTAGTTTCGCCATAGCAATCGTGCCGCGTACATTGGAGCGCGTTACACTAAATTCATTAACGACTGGCGGTAGTTTCTCGATAGTATTCACTGCTTTTGTCGTCTGATTCCAAACGTAGCCTCCGCCTTGAATAATAAACCCAGGGATGCTGCGATGAAAGAAAGAGTAATGATAGGCATTGCTATTGAGGTAATTATAAAAATTCTCAACCGTTTTGGGCGCTGCTTCATCATAGAGTTGGATATCCATGACCCCGAGTACGGTTTCTAATCGAATAATCGTTGCGGTGCTTGTAAGGGGGAAAATTAAGAGAAAAAGACTGATTAATCCTGACCGGAATTGGGTTAAACGCAAGCTATCCATTATGTTAATACTCCTCTCAATTCAATTTAAAACGGAATATCATCTTCTAAATCATCAAACCGATCACCTTTTTTGGGTTGTCCAGTCGGTTTGTCTGAAAAGTTAGCGCTATTATATTCATTGTCTTTATCGGTCGGTTCGTAATTAGCGCCGCCAGAGCGACTTCCTAGCATTTGCATACGATCAGCAACGATTTCGGTGGTATAGCGCTCTACATTGGATTTATCTGTCCATTTGCGTGTCTGTAATCTACCTTCAATGTAAACTTGTGAGCCTTTTTTTAAATACTCACCGGCAATCTCAGCTTGTTTGCCAAACATGACGACACGATGCCATTCTGTTTTTTCTTGTTTTTCCCCTTCTTTATCTTTCCAGGTGTCCGTGGTGGCAATATTCAGATTAGCCATTGCATCACCACTTGGCATGTATCGAATCTCAGGGTCACGTCCCAGATTTCCAACCAAGATCACTTTATTTACTGATGCCATGTTATGCGCCTCCTTTTATCAATTGAACCACTTTCTCTTCATCAAAACCTTTTAGGTCTACTTTCAAATAAGCAACTTGCTCATCAGCTAAAACGAGTGCCTCATGAACGCCTGGTAATGCTGCGAGCGCTCGTGATAATTCATTTGCCTGCTGATTATCCATTTCTGTAACATGATACATTTTTGAACGAACTGCAGCAGGAGTTTTCATTGTAAGGGCGAAATAAAGCCAAACCAATAACAAAAATGTGCAAAATGCGATAATTGCAGTGAGACCAACGTGCTGATATAGCCAACCACCTAAGCTTGCTCCAACGAATGCACCTAGGAATTGCGTGCTACTGTAAATGCCAATGGCTGTTCCTTTTGCTTCAACGGGTGCAATTTTAGAAATGAGCGAAGGCAAACTGGCCTCTAATAAATTAAACGCTGTAAAAAAAATAACTAGCGCTATACCGAGCCCCCATAATGATTGATTTGTAAACGCAATCAATCCTTGACCAACCGTCAACAACGCAATCGCAACGATAAATACGGGTTTAAGCTTAGCTTTTTTCTCCCCATAGATAATGGCGGGTATCATCAGTAACACCGAAAGAACGAGAACAGGCAAATACATTTGCCAATGATGATCGGCAGCCAACCCAGCTTCGCGAAGTGAAAGCGGGACAATGAGCCAAAGCGCCATTAATACTGCATGTAAAGCAAAAATACCATAATTCAATCTGAGCAATTCGGGATGATGAAGTGCTGTTGAGAACCGGCTTGTCGATACTTCTGCATCGGAATGAAAGCGGCTGGTAATGGGATTAGGAATAATTTTATGAACGACGATAATGGCGCTTATCGCAAGTAGGCCGGTCATAATGAAAATTCCCGGTACACCAATCCATCGATTGAGGAGTGGAGCAATCATTAGTGAGATAGCAAAGGTTGCACCAATCGTCATGCCAATCATCGCCATTGCTTTCGTTCGATGTTCTTCACGCGTCAGATCAGCAGCGAGCGCCATGATTGCGGCCGAGATTGCGCCAGCGCCTTGGATGACTCGCCCAGCAATAACCCAATAAATATCAATGGCGGTTGCAGCGATAAAGCTACCGATTGCAAATAACACGAGACCAAGATAAATAACGGGTTTGCGACCGATGCGATCAGACAGCCAGCCAAATGGAATTTGCAAAATAGCCTGAGTTAGACCATAAGCACCCAGTGCGATGCCGACTAGCGTAAAATTATCGCCTCCCGGTAGATCCTCAGCAAATAACGCAAAAACCGGTAGGATAATAAATAGGCCGAACATGCGCAGGCCATAAACACTGGCAAGGCCAACTGAAGCGCGCATTTCAAGCGGTGACATTTTTTCAGGATTGGGTAGCGACGACATGAATCTGATTGTGATAAAACTAGGAAGTTGGGTATATTATCAGGTTGACCCATACTTAGATAGCCGATGGAACTAATCAAAATACGAGGGGCGCGTACCCACAATCTCAAAAATATCAATCTCGATATTCCCCGTAATAAGCTTGTCGTTATTACCGGTTTGTCCGGATCAGGTAAGTCTTCATTGGCTTTTGATACGCTTTATGCTGAAGGGCAAAGACGTTATGTCGAATCGTTATCTGCCTATGCTCGGCAATTTCTTCAATTAATGGAAAAACCGGATGTTGATCTGATCGAAGGTCTGTCGCCCGCGATCGCCATAGAACAAAAAGCAACTTCCCATAATCCTCGCTCAACCGTCGGGACTGTAACGGAAATTCATGATTACTTGCGTCTACTATACGCACGAGTGGGCGATCCTTTCTGCCCAGAGCATGGGATTAAGCTCTCTGCCCAGAGTGTGGCGCAAATGGTCGATCATGTGTTGCAGTTACCCGTTGATACTAAGCTCATGATTTTAGCGCCCAGTGTTGTGGGGCGTAAGGGCGAGCAACAGGATTTGTTTGATGAATTGCGTGCTCAAGGGTTTATACGAATTCGTCTGGATGGGGTGATTTACGAGATTGATCAACTGCCTAAGCTGGCAAAAAATAAAAAACATACGATTGAAGTGGTAATCGATCGGTTAAAAGTTTCTTCAGAAGCAAAGCAACGGTTAGCCGAATCGTTCGAAATGGCGTTACGCCATGGTGATGGGCGAGCAATCGCTGTCGAGATGGAAACAGAGCACGAGCATCTTTTCTCGGCCAAATTTAGCTGCCCCATTTGTAATTATGCGCTGTCAGAACTTGAGCCTCGCCTCTTTTCTTTTAATAATCCGGTGGGGGCTTGTCCAAAATGTGATGGGTTGGGGCAAATTACTTTTTTCGATCCTGCACGTGTCGTGGCATTGCCACATTTATCACTGGCGGCAGGCGCCATTAGACATTGGGACCGGCGTAATCAATTCTATTTTCAGATGTTGACCGCGATAGCAAAACACTATGAATTTGATATTGAAACACCATTTGAACAATTGGCAGACGATATCAAACAGATTATTTTGTTTGGCTCGGGGAAAGAAAAGATTCAATTTACGTTTCTTAATGAAAGTGGTCGATCATCAAAAGAACTTTATCCCTTCGAAGGTGTGATTCCTAATCTGTCTCGACGTTATAAAGAAACCGATTCTCAGACGGTTCGAGAAGAGTTGGCTAAATTTATCAATTCGCGCATTTGCCCAGATTGTGAAGGTACACGCTTATGTCGCGAAGCTCGACATGTGCGGGTGAGTGATCAAGCAATCTATCAGATTAGTGCTTGGCCATTGAAGGGAGCCAGCGCTTTTTTTGATCAATTAGTGTTAGAAGGGCATAAGCAGGAAATTGCTGAACGTATTATTAAAGAGATTTCCAATCGCTTGCAATTTCTGAACAATGTTGGATTAGATTATTTGTCTTTAGACCGATCAGCCGATACGCTATCCGGCGGTGAAGCCCAACGAATTCGGTTGGCAAGCCAGATTGGCTCAGGGTTGACAGGCGTGATGTATGTGCTCGATGAACCTTCGATTGGCCTGCATCAGCGCGATAATGGGCGATTGCTCGATACATTGCAACAGCTTCGTAACTTAGGGAATAGCGTTATCGTTGTCGAGCACGATCAAGATGCAATTTTTTTAGCGGACCATGTCGTTGATATGGGGCCTGGAGCAGGGGAGCACGGTGGTTTTGTCATTGCGCAGGGTACGCCCAGCGAAATTCAAGATCATCCAACTTCGTTAACGGGCCAATATCTTTGTGGAAAGCGCTCAATCGCGATTCCGGCTGTGCGAGCGCCCTTTAATCCAGAGCGGATGCTAACCCTTTCTGGGGCAACGGGAAATAATTTGAAGCAAGTCGAACTCAATCTTCCAGTAGGTTTGTTGGTATGTATTACTGGCGTATCAGGATCGGGAAAATCAACCTTGATCAATGACACGCTATATCGAGCGGTTGCTCAGCATTTGTATGGCAGTAATACTGAACCCGCACCCTATCAAACGCTCGAAGGCATGGCTTTTTTTGATAAAGTGATCAATATCGATCAAACCCCAATTGGCCGTACACCGCGTTCCAATCCTGCTACCTATACGGGTTTGTTTACACCCATTCGTGAATTGTTTGCGGGAGTACCTCAAGCACGAGAGCGAGGCTATTCGCCGGGGCGTTTTTCGTTTAACGTGAAGGGAGGTCGATGTGAGGCCTGTCAAGGGGATGGCGTCATTAAAGTAGAAATGCATTTTCTACCGGACATTTATGTTTCGTGCGATGTGTGTCATGGCAAACGTTATAATCGTGAAACCTTAGAGATTCAATATAAAGGCCGGAATATCAATGAAATTTTACAAATGACGGTAGAAAATGCGTATACCTTTTTTGAGTCGGTTCCAGTCGTGGCTCGTAAATTGCAAACATTATTGAATGTAGGATTGGGTTATATTACGCTTGGACAATCGGCTACCACGTTGTCGGGTGGGGAAGCGCAACGGGTTAAGCTTTCATTGGAGTTGTCTAAACGCGATACTGGCCGCACGTTATATATTCTGGATGAACCCACTACAGGGCTTCATTTTCAGGATATCGATCTCCTTTTGAAAGTGTTGCATCGTTTGCGTGACCAGGGAAATACCGTAGTGGTGATCGAGCACAATTTAGATGTGATTAAAACAGCGGATTGGATTGTCGATCTTGGCCCCGAAGGTGGGGATGGGGGCGGTCGAATTATCGTTGAAGGTGCACCTGAAAGCATTGTTGATCATCCAGAAAGTTTTACGGGGCATTATTTGAAGCCGATACTTGCAGCACAAATAAAAAGGTAAGGTATGAATCCACGCGAACTACTATTGAATAGCTTTAAGATTGCTCTTGAGGCAGTTGATCCTCTAAAGCTCGTACCAGCTCACTTACCAGCGCCCCCTAAAAGAAATACGCTAGTAGTCGGGGCCGGTAAGGCTGCTGCAGCCATGGCGCAAGCGGTTGAAACACATTGGCCACCTGACGCGAATTTAGAAGGTATAGCCATTACGCGCTACGGACATGGTTTACCAACGCAACGAATTACCGTGATTGAAGCCGGACACCCCATTCCTGATCAGAATGGGGAAATGGCGACACGAGCGATCATGGAATCTGCCCGAATGCTTGGCCCCGATGATTTAATGTTGTGTTTATTCAGTGGCGGGGGGTCGAGTTTGCTCTCGACGCCCATTGAAGGTGTTACGTTCGAAGAGCTTAAGGATATCAATCGCCAGTTAATTCGCTGTGGCGCCTCGATACAAGAGATCAATACTATTCGCAAGCATCTTTCAAATGTATTAGGAGGGAGGCTTGCTGCAGCATGCCAGGCGCCCATTCACTGTTTGATTGTTTCAGATGTGACAGGAGACAATCCAACGCATGTTTCATCCGGGCCTTGCTCACCAGACCCAACCACTTATGCAGATGCGCTTGCATTGATTAAGCACTATTCGATCGAGATTTCTGCCAATGTTAGAACGATTTTGCTACAACGTAGCCAACACCCTGAAGATGAAACCCCTAAGACCGGAGATACCGCCTTTAGAAATGTGAAAAGCCGCGTCATTGCGACAGCGCATCAATCGTTGGTCGCAGCCGAAAGCTTTTTTCGGGAGTATAAAGTAACGCCGCTGGTATTGGGTGATACGGTCACCGGCGAAGCGCGCGAAGTCGCCAAAGTTTATGCTGCACTCGCCAGAGAAATTCGCCATTATGGTACCCCATTCAAACCGCCTGTTGCGTTGATTTCAGGGGGAGAAACAACGGTAACCGTTAAGGGTCAGGGCCGAGGTGGACGTAATACCGAGTTTTTGCTTTCCTTAGCAATTGAGCTCAACGGGTTAGAACAGGTCTATGCGCTTGCTTGTGATACCGATGGGATCGACGGTACTGAAAACAATGCCGGCGCAATCATAACACCCGATACTATTGCCAGAGCACAGCTACTCGGTCTTAAACCGATAGATTTACTTAATGATAATGATTCGTATCAATTGTTTGAATGGTTAAACGATCTCGTTGTAATCGGGCCGACGCGCACTAACGTCAATGATTATCGGGTGATATTGATAGGTTGAATTTAATCGTCCTCTACGTTTAACGGATTATTCTTTCATACACGGCGACTAAAGCAAGAAATCCTAAAGTCTCGTAAAATTTGCGCTATTTTAGTAATATGGCATATAAAAACGGGTTCAATACAAGGGAGTATCAAATGTCGTCTAACGATGAAAGGCTGTGGCGCAAATTAGTCGAAAGTATTAAGCGTGAGAAGTGTATCCTCGTACTGGGGCCACAAGTTAGCTTTGATTCGGATCACCCTGATCAATTACCCCTTTCGACGTTGTTAGCGCATCAATTGGCAGACCATTATCGCTTAAAGAAATCGAATGATTTTACCAATTCAGACGATTTGGCCTATGTCGCGCAGCTCGTGATGCAAGAATTGCGGAAGGGTCGAAGTGATTTAGATATATTCGTTAGAGATTTTTATGATGAATTTCAAAGCAAAACGACCGAGTTTCATCGAGATCTTGCCGAGCTTCCCTTCACATTATGTATCAATACTGCACCTGATGATTTATTTAGCAACGCGCTTAAAGAAGCAGGAAAGGAACCAGTAACTGAATTTTACAATTTCAGACTTACGCGTAGCTACCGAACTGATACTTCTTCGGCACAACAACTTTATCGAACCCATATTCCTACGGTACAACAGCCTTATATTTACCATTTATATGGCCATCGAAGTGACTTTGAATCATTAGTGGTAACTGAAGACGATCTGTTGGATTTTCTGGTAAGTATCATCAAAAGTAACTCAGAATTGCCCCCGCTGATTGGTGGTCAAGTTAATCAAGTTAAAAATTATTTATTTGTGGGTTTTGGCTTCCAACTCTGGCATCAACGCATCCTACTTCATGTTCTCAAATCGCAGAATCCTAACTATGAATCGCTGGCGGTAGAAGCCGCACACTTTTTCAACCAACCCGATATTCAGCAAACCGTGGTATTTTATAGTTACGTACACAAAATTGAATTTAAGCAATTCAGTTGGACTGATTTTGCCCGTAAGCTACGCGATACTTATGAGGTTGAATTGAAAAAGACTGAGAAACCGAAGCCAGTGTTGGGCGATTACGCACCCAAGGTTTTTTTGTGTTATGCCAGTGAAGATCAACAACGTGTTGAACAATTAATGCAACAACTTGAGGAAAATGGCATTCAACCTTGGCAAGATAAATACAATCTCAAAGTGGGGGATAATTGGGACCGGCAGCTCGTTCAAGTCATTATGAAGCAAGTTGATTATGTGATCGTTGTCCAAACGCCCACGATGAATGCGCGAACCGAAGGTTATTTTTATAAAGAAATTGCTACTGCAAAAGAACGGCAGAGCAAGATGAGTAATCAATCACGATTTATTCTTCCGGTTTTACTGGCGGGAGGGACGCCTCTTAGCGAACTTGAAGCATTCCATGTTATTAACCTGGATGAATTGATTGGATTGAAACGGTTGGTCGAGACTATTCAGACAGATTGGAATTTGCGTAACCAAGCTGTAAAAACCGTAGCATGAGTACTCCCTTGACTGACCGCTATCCTGGGCTCCGCTCTTTTAAAGATGAACCCACAGATCGATTGCTGTTCCAGGGCCGTGATGAGGAAATCGATCTACTTTTTCATCGTATTTGTGCCACACGATTACTGATTTTATTCGGTAAATCGGGGGTAGGTAAAACCTCATTGCTGCAGGCTGGTGTGTTTGAGAAATTGCGAGCAACACAGCATATCTTGCCCATCCTCATCCGTTTCAATACACCTCATTTATCCCCGCTCGAACGAGTAGAGCCGGTTTTGCGAGCGACAAGCCAACAATTTGGTATCGACTATACGCCGGGTGAAGGTGAAACGCTGTGGGAATTCTTTAAAACCGTCATGCTTTGGCAAAACGATGTGCTGATGACTCCGCTGCTGGTGTTGGATCAATTTGAAGAAGTGTTTACGCTCAGAAGTAGTGAAGAACGACAGGCTATCGCGCTCGAATTGGGTGATTTATTGCGTAAGACGTTGCCACTCGCGATTAAACAAAAAACCGAGAAGCCGTCATTGAGCGAACAAATGCCCGATGTGCGCTTGTTGATGAGTATACGAGAGGATTTTGTCGGCGCGTTACAGGAATTGACAACTGAGATTCCCGGCCTCTTCGATGACCGAGTACGCCTCAATTCCTTATCGAATGCCCAAGCAGAACAAGCCATTCGTCAACCCGCTACACTCGTATCGAATGATAATACGCAGTTTACTTCTCCACCTTTTAGCTATAGCGATGAAGTGCTTGCTGACATGATTGAGTATTTGAAAGGAAAATCTGGCGTCATTGAGTCATTTCAGTTGCAATTGGTGTGTCGTGACATCGAACAGCAAATCGCAAAATTACCCACGTCAAACCAGTCGGTTATACAAGTTACACGTGAAGTGCTCGGAGGAAAAAAACGATTCGATAACATTGTCAATAATTTTTATCAGCAAACAATAGCAAAGTTACCTCCCTACGAAAGAATTTATGCGCCCTTTCTTTGTGAAGATGGGCTAATTACTTCAGAAGGTTATCGTTTGTCTCTACAGGAAAAGGAGATTTTTAAACAGTATCAATTGGACAGCAAATCTTTGGCGCTATTGGTTGAAGCGCGGCTGTTACGTAAGGAAGCGCGTCTCGAGAGTAATTTTTATGAATTGAGTCATGATAGTCTTGCGCGTGCGATTTTTGAGAATCGGCCTTGGAAATTGACTCGAAAACAGAAGATGATTGCTGGGATCGGTGTGACTTGTTTGTTTGTTTTTGCTGGGTTTGGCTATTTACAATGGCAAGCTAAAGAACAAGCTTATTTTGCTAAACAACAGGCTATTGCTGCCAAAGAGGAAGAACAGCAAGCGCGTTTGGCTGCAGAAAATGTCCTTAATTTTTTAATCTTTGATTTGCGGGATAAACTTCGGCCAATTGGTCGGCTCGATATCGTGGAAGCTGCTCAGCAGCAAGTTAATGATTACTTTGAACGCCTAGGTAGTCAAGGACAATCTAACTCTATGCTACGCCAACGCGCTGCTGCTTATGATAGTGAAAGCGATCGCCTAGTTGCGCAAGGTAAGCTTGGAGAGGCACTCAAACGAAATCAGGAAAGTTTAACCCTTCGGGAGAAATTACTAATACTCGATCCGAGTAATACGGAATGGCAGCGAGATGTTTTGTTGTCATTGATAAGGATAGGTGAGGTACTGAAAGGCCAGGGAAAAATTGAAGAAGCGCTCAAGCGTTATCAAGAGAGTTTAGCGATTAGTCAGCAATTGAGCGCGCACGATCCGAGTAATACGGAATGGCAGCGAGATGTATCGTGGTTATTGGGAAGGATAGGTGATGTACTGAAAGGCCAGGGAAAAATCGAAGAAGCGCTTAAGCATTACCAAGAGAGTTTAGCGATTCGTCAGCAATTGAGCGCGCACGATCCGAGTAATACGGAATGGCAGCGAGATGTATCGGTGTCATTGGGAAGGATAGGTGAGGTACTCAATGGCCAGGGGAAAATCGAAGAAGCGCTCAAGCATTACCAAGAGAGTTTAGCGATTCGTCAGCAATTGAGCGTGCACGATCCGAGTAATACGGAATGGCAGCGAGATGTTTTGTTGTCATTGATAAGGATAGGTGAGGTACTGAAAGGCCAGGGAAAAATTGAAGAAGCGCTCAAGCGTTATCAAGAGAGTTTAGCGATTAGTCAGCAATTGAGCGTGCACGATCCGAGTAATACGGAATGGCAGCGAGATGTTTTGTTGTCATTGATAAGGATAGGTGAGGTACTGAAAGGCCAGGGAAAAATTGAAGAAGCGCTCAAGCGTTATCAAGAGAGTTTAGCGATTAGTCAGCAATTGAGCGTGCACGATCCGAGTAATACGGAATGGCAGCGAGATGTTTTGTTGTCATTGATAAGGATAGGTGAGGTACTGAAAGGCCAGGGAAAAATTGAAGAAGCGCTCAAGCGTTATCA
>WBZN01000349.1_pt1 | contig 43315 bp, 46 predicted proteins | sample 5204281 | NCBI WGS metagenome assembly WBZN01 (sample SAMN12344347, study PRJNA552823) | activated sludge metagenome | biome: Activated sludge suspended growth; feature: Nitrification reactor; material: Wastewater; isolation source: activated sludge from nitrification reactor of wastewater... | reverse complement strand
TGAAGACAGCATTCCTTTGGCATTAGCAAAACAACTGAATCAGATTTTGCCGACGTCTGTTGCAGCCTCAACTTAGTCGGCCTGTCTGTCAGATCAAATGTCGTTCAGGACAACTAATATATCTGAGGGCCCTGATGGAATTCGCAAAGAACGCCCTCATCTCCGCGTCGTGCTCGAAGCACTGGTAAAAATTCAGGTTTACGTTCTTGCAGTCCAACCTATTTCGCCATCACACGGGTTTATCTACCTGCGCAACTTTTCAGCATTCCACTCCTCTTCTGTGGTTGTTCTTTGTTATGTTGGCTCTCCCTTTTGGTATTCACGATCATGCGCCAAAATCGCCCATGCCGCTCGTACCACTCTCTGCCTTGGAACAAGCCCCACAAGGGCAACAAATTCCCGAAGCTATCTGGCTCACCATCGTGGCGACGAAGGCAGTTGCCGTCAACATTCCCACTCCAGGGATCTCAGCAATCTTCCTGCAAGCAGCCTGTTGTTTCTGCCAATCTTTGATTCTGCGTTCAATGTTTTGTATATCTGCTTCGATTTCATCGAGACGCTTTAATTGTTCCTTTACTGCTTCAAACGGCATACCAGGCACAATTTCTTCCAGTTCAGCTATGCGCTTTTATTTCTGCCATCCCGCTTGCCGTTCGCTTTTCAACGTAATACCAAACTCGTAGAGCAAGCCGCGCAGCTGATTTGCTTGCATGGTGCGGAACTTGTCTGTGACAATCTCATTCGGTGCAGCGCCAACATCGCTTGTTGATCTTCTGTTTTATCCGCTACCGTGCGCATACCCGGTTACCGTACCGCTGTTCAGATTGCTTTGGCATTCGCCGAATCAGTCTTGTTGCTTTGTAAAAAGGTGTCGGACAAACTCGGTATGGATAAGTTTTACTTCCATGCCCCAGTGCCATCAGTTTGTGCCACCACCAGTGAGCACTACAGCACGCCTCAATTGCAACCAGCCCAGCTTCTCGTTGCGCCAGAAACTCCAGCAGTTCCTTCTTGCCAAATTTTCGGTTATGAATCTCGCCACTCTCATGCGTCACCCAGTACAGTTGAAAAACTCGCTTTGAAATATCTAACCCATATGTCGTAAAATTCATTTCAGTGTCTCCGTTCGTTTGTGGAAACGATTTCATTATCTCTACTTTGGCACGTAGATGCCGTCAGGTCCGCGAGAGGCTATAATTCAATCGAATTGCTTACTCCGGCTCCCCGTGGGGGAAGAAGGTGTCCATACCATCTCCGCTATTTATACCTCGGATATCCCTATAAAACCGGATAGATCATGTTCTACAAATACAATCTCGGACAGTTTATTTGTTCTCTACAATCTTGAATCATGCGTTTAGCTGGAAAAACGATTGAAAAACGACTTCCTTTTCCTACTTCGCTGGTGATTTCTAAATCTGCTTCATGACGATTCAAAACATGTTTGACAATAGCCAACCCTAACCCTGTTCCACCTGTTTCACGAGAGCGACTGGTATCAACTCGATAGAAACGCTCTGTCAAGCGAGGAATATGCTGAGCTTCAATTCCGATACCGCTATCTTGTACATAAAAAATCCCTTTCCCGTTTTCTTCCTGCCACTGAATGCTAATTTCACCACCCTCGGGGGTATATCGCACCGCATTACCAATTAAATTACTGAAAGCACTGCGTAGTTCACTTTCATTTCCTAATAACTGGCTTTGCGTCGTAACATTCAATTTAATTTGATGCTTTCCGGTACTTAATGACTGCGCGTCACGTAATATTTCATTCAATAATTCGAGCATGTTGACATTCGTTTCATTAATTTTGTTCTGGTCATTTTCTAAGCGTGATAATGCCAACAGATCTTCTACTAAAGATTGCATGCGAAGTGCTTGTTCTGACATCAATGTCAAAGCTCTTTTGTCAAAATCAGGGGTTGTTTCTTCGTGCGTTAATGTGTCAAGAAAACCGCTAATGACGGTCAGCGGTGTACGTAATTCATGCGAAACGTTGGCGATAAAATCCCGGCGCATAGTTTCCAGTTTCTCAAACCGAGTAATGTCTCGACTGATGAGCAACTTCTGATTGAAACCATAAGGTACTAATTGTAAAGAAAGGATAATTTTTTGCCGCCGCCGAGTCTGGTTCAAGATTAATGGTTTACTAAAGTTGCGCGTTGCTAAATATTCAAAAAACGGAACTTGTCTTACCAAATGAGTAATTTGTTGTCCGATATCCAGCGTCGAACTGATTCCTAAATGATCCTCGGCAATCGGATTGCACCATTCAATATGATCGTTTTCTGTTAAAAGCACGATTCCATCCGGCATGGCAGAAGTCACATTGCGCATGCGTTCAAGCGCCAAACTCAGCAACTCTTTACTATGACTATGTTGTCTTACGTATCGTGCCAAATGTGCAAACACGTCATCCCACTCAGAAGTCCCTGCTGGAATATTGCTCGAAGATTTTTTGGGCAACAGTAACCAACGGTCAAGTGCTACCAAATGAAAAACATGATGCGCTGCCACCCAAAACATGATGGCACCAAAAAGTAACAATGAGGCGATTGGGCCGAAAAGTATCCAAAAAACACTGCTAAAGAATATAGTTGTCAAAACGATATAGATGAAACGTTTCCAAATGCTCGGCACACTAAAACCCTTTAACTGTAACGGTAATCTGAATTAACGAAGGTATCCTATCAGTCTAGCTTCTTATCATGACATTTCCAATACAAAGTTATCGTATTTATTACTATCCGATAAGAGTTTATGGGAATCTCTATTAGTAAGTATAGAAAACTAGGTTAACAAAGCAAAGACAGCATTACTGACATAGAATGGATATCATGTGCAATGAATTCCTAGATTGCGATCAAGTTCAGCTTTCATTCAGTTATCAGTACTATAATTCAAATGAGAAAGCTGCTATTGATTCACTAACACTGTGTGACAGCGTCTAATCAATTGCACAACAGCGAAATTTTTTTCATATTGTGAATACTCAGAAAATACTATGAAAAACCTTAAAAATTATTGCAGTTATCAGATGGTATTATTCTTAATTTTTATGATGATTGCTATGACAAATAATGCTTTGGCTCATCGCCATAGTCATCGAATTGGTTTTGGAATTAGTTTTGGGGGCGGCGGATATTACCCGGGTTATTACGGTTCAGGAATGTATGGGCCGGGCGTATGGTCTCCGGGTTTTTATGGATATCGCCCCTATGGCTATTGGGATCCCTTTTTTATGCGCCCTCCAGTTTATGTCATGCCTCCGACCATCACCACACCAGTAAGACCGCCTGTATACGTGCAAAGACAAGAATTTAATCCATCGAGTCCGCAGGCAGGATATTGGCATTATTGCCAAAATCCCGCTGGTTATTATCCTACTGTGAAAAATTGTTCGCAGAGTTGGATACTAGTGCCTCCACGGCCGCCTGAATAGCAATATAATGGAGAAAGCCATGTTAAAACAAAAAAATAGAATCTTATCTGTATTTCCAATTATGACTCTGCTAGCGTCATGCGTCAGTATGCCGACTGGGCCGAGTATTATGACGTTACCAGGTTCGGGTAAGAGTTTTGATCAGTTTCGCGCGGATGATTTTTCTTGCCGACAATACGCTACGGTGCAGCTAGGTGGAACGTCCGCACAGCAAACTTATCGTGCGAGTGGTGTTCAAAGCGCCGCTGTAGGAACAGGCCTAGGTGCTGCTGCTGGTGCAGCGATGGGTGGAGGTGAAGGCGCCGCGATTGGAGCTGGTGCTGGGTTATTGATGGGTGGATTGTTAGGTTCTGGAAGCGCGACGACTTCTGGCTACGGGATGCAGCGACGTTATGACATTAGTTATATTCAATGTATGTATGCAAAAGGACATCGCGTTCCAGTCGATGGCAGAATAACCAATGATGCGCCTAGTAATAACTATCAAAGATCATCGCCAGCATCAAGCTTTACACCGCCTCCACCACCCCCAGGTAATCCGCCACCGCCACCGTCGCAATAATCGATAACGACCTAGCCTAGCATTGGTAAAAGTAGGTCGTTAATTGATAGGTGATTCAACAATAAACTAATATTTTAAATCACGATGGCTATTAAGCGTTCATACTAATAGCTTTTGTGAGTTTTCTTTCATTTTGCCTTTTAATTATTTCAAAGAGTTGTCCTAAATCAGAGTACTTTGAGTAAAGTAAATATAAACGTTAGAAAAGTTCTTCTAATTTTTTTATGTATGCGATAGAAAAATTTATATGATTTTACTTGAATGTCGGGGCAGGTTTGATTAGCATTTGCGGCTATTTATTTTTTTACTTTTTTTAATAAAAATAGGGTGTTTTTTTTCGACATCAGCCATTACGAGGCACTTTGATGATTAAAATTCAAGATTATTTTTCCGAAATACAGTGGCAAAAATTTCAAAATGCTGCAAAAGACCAAGAAACGCCATTTTTGCTAGTTGATTTGTCACTTATTAAGCAAAAATATGAAGAAATGGTGATGTTTTTTCCTAATGCCAAGATTCACTATGCGATGAAAGCAAATCCTGGTATCCCCGTAATCGAGCTGCTGCGTGATTTAGGATCGAATTTCGATTGTGCTTCGATATTTGAATTAGATCGAGTTTTTGGCTGCGGAGTTACACCAGATCGTGTTTCTTATGGCAACACCATCAAGAAAGCCGCTCATATCAAATACGCTTACGACAAAGGTGTTCGGCTTTTTGCTACCGATTCAAAATCTGATATACAAAAAATTGCTGAAAATGCACCGGGTTCACGTGTTTTTGTGCGTATTTTGGTAGAAGGTGGTGATACGGCTGAATGGCCTTTGTCGCGGAAATTTGGCTGCCATCCTGATATGGCGATTGATTTACTGGTGAATGCCAGAAATCTTGGTTTGGAACCGTATGGAATTTCTTTCCACGTGGGTAGCCAGCAAAAAGATATTGCGGTATGGGATGATGCCTTATCGAAAGTTAAGTACATGTTTGATTGGATGAAATATGAGGAAGACATTACACTTAAGATGATCAATATGGGAGGAGGCTTCCCAGCGAATTATATTTCCGAGGTTAATCCTATCAAAGTGTATGCCGCAGAGATTATCCGTTATCTGCAAGATGATCATGGAGATGACATTCCTGAGATTATTCTTGAGCCGGGACGGTCATTAGTAGCGGGTTCTGGGGTTTTGGTGTCTGAAGTGGTATTGATTTCAAGAAAATCCCGTACGGATCTGACACGTTGGGTTTATACCGATGTTGGTTTATTTCAAGGATTGATCGAAACTCTCGGAGAAGCGATCAAATATCCTGTCTATACGCCTAAGATGGAAGAAACCAATAATCAAGGAACCGTTATACTGGCAGGACCCACCTGTGATTCAACCGATATTATGTATGAGCAATCGGGTTATAAGTTGCCGCAAAGCCTAGCGACTGGAGACAAGCTTTATTGGTTGACTACCGGTGCCTATACTAACTCTTATTCATCGGTAGAATTCAACGGCTTCCCGCCACTTAAAACCATTTATTTTGACTAATAAGCGAATAGCGGTTTGTAATTAGTGCTTATTTCTATGTACTTTTAAATCTCTTTACTTATTTTTTGAGTAAAGAGATTTGCTTCCACGACTGACGTTTTAGTATTATTTGAACGGTTATAGTTCTGCAGGATCAACATCTAAAGCCCAACGAATTTTATGACTCGACAATGTATGCAATTGATTTTGCCATTCTGATAAAAATGCTTGGAGTTGTGTGCGAGAAGTGGATTGTACTAATAAATGCCCACGTTCCATGCCTTTCAAACGTAACATCTGTGCTGGAACCGGATCGAATAATTCGATGAACGAGTTACGTTTGGCTAGATTGACAGCCGATTGCAAGAAATTTAAAACCAATTCAATTTTGTGCGCTTCGGCGCGTAATACCGCTTGATATAAATAAGGCGGAAAGCCGGCCACTTTTCGTTCCGCCAATAAGCCTTGTGCCAAAGTATCAAAATCTTGCTTTTGCAGTGCCCGATAGAGTGGGTGATCGGGAAATTCCGTTTGAATCAAAACTTTTCCTTTGTTATTGGCGCGTCCGGCGCGCCCGGAAATTTGCATGAGTTGAGCAAATAATCGTTCGCTGGCACGGAAATCAGTGCTGAAAAGAGAATTGTCTGGATTTAATATGCCGATTAGCGATACGTTGGGAAAATCATGTCCTTTCGCTAGAATTTGTGTTCCGACCAAAATATCGACTTCTTGATCATGAATCTTTTGTAAGATCGTGCGCCATGCATCTTTTTGCCGCGTGCTATCACGGTCGATGCGTAAAATACGCGCAGTAGGAAGATAGTTTGCTAATGTTTCTGTGACACGTTGCGTGCCTTGTCCGAAAGGCGCAAGATCTTGGTTGCCGCATTCAGGGCAGGCCAGCGGCAATTGTTGTTGATTTCCACAATGATGGCAGCGTAGATTTTTGTCACGCAAATGCACGACTAATCGACTGGAGCAACGCGTACAAACAGCGTTCCAGTTACACGCCTTGCACAGCAGTACTGGTGCATATCCTCGTCTGTTAATGAAAACAATGCTTTGTCGTTTTTCCGCCAAATTTTCATGTAAAGCATGTATCAGCGGTTGCGATAACCCATTCGATGCTTTATGAGTACGGATATCGATAGTTTGAATCAGCGGCAAGGCTGCATTCTGAATGGCGCGCGAAGTTAGTTTAACCATGCGATAGCGCCCATTGAGAGCATGATAATAACTTTCTAGAGAAGGGGTGGCAGACCCTAAAATGATAGGAATATCGATTTGTTTGCTGCGAAATATAGCCAGATCCCTTGCGGAATAGCGTAATCCATCCTGTTGTTTAAAAGAGTGATCATGCTCTTCATCAACGATCATTAATCCTAAATTATGAAATGGGGTAAAAACAGAAAGCCGCGTACCTAAGACTATTTTGGCTTGCCCGGAATGGGCTTGCAGCCAACCTTGTAAACGCTCTGTGTCATTCAATCCGCTATGTAAACTGATCAAATTCACATTAGGAAAACGGTTCTGAAACACGGCTTCGAGCTGTGGTGTCAAATTGATTTCAGGAACAAGGATTAAAATTTGTTTACCTTGTTCGAGAATAGTGGCAATGAGACGTAAATAAACTTCTGTTTTTCCGCTACCGGTAATTCCATGCAGCAACCATACATTAAATTGGCCAATCGATGCGGTAATGGCATTGACAGCGGTGTTTTGTTCGCTAGTCAAAGGCGGGGGAGGATTATTGGATATATTGGTTGTAACTGGTCGCTGGTTTTTAGTGATCCAACCGCACATTAACCATTGCTGGATTAACTGCTTTATTTTCGATGATGAATCCTTCAATTCTCTGCCCGATATCGTTCCACTTTGTTGAAAACGATTCAGTAGATTGCGTGCTACTCTCTGTCTTACCGGAATACTGGTTAAATCAGTCTGCTTACCTGTTTCGGTTAGCGTTAATTGCATTGTGTTCCAACTGATTTTGTCCTTTGGTAATTTGATCGGTTTGGAGGTGCGCAGGGTAGCAGGTAATGCATTCATGATTACCATGCCGATCGAATGATGATAATACTGACTACAGAAGGTGAATAAATCCAGTAACTCTTTGGGTAAACGAGGAGTTTCGTTAAATATCTGCTCGATGGATTTGATTTTTTTTGAATCAATTAAAGTGTCGGAAGTAACATCGATGATGATACCTGCGACGCGTTTTTTTCCAAATGGAACACTGACTCGTAGTCCAATATCACTAGAACTAATACGCTCAGCGGAGTAATCGAAGAGTGTGTCGACAGGAACATTGATTGCGACACGAGCGATTGGCATAGAAATGTTAAGAGTAAAGTATTGCGGGTTATTTCATTAAGTTATGCATCTTTACTAAAAACAATCAATTCACCAAAAGGATTGATGCTCTTGGTGAATTGATACGAGTAACAAATTGATCAATGACGTTTAATGAGAAACTCGATACAGTGTTACGGATTCTTCATTAGGTTTTTTCAATTTTGCAGTGTTTCCATCGGAATCAATGCTTAAGTCAGCGGCTGTATCGATATCAGAAAAGCCCGCGCAACCATTGGTGTTGTAGGTGAAACTCGACAAAGTGAGTTTGCTAGAGCCTTTGTTGTAATTGTACGATGCAAATTCAACGCCAGGTTTAGCACACTTTTGTTGTTCTGGTTTTTGTGTTTCTCCAGTAGGATCGATTAACATGAATTTTCCATTCGGGAAGAATACCAGTGTCGGTGTTTTAATAGATTCTTTGTCATACGCCCAAGCACCGACAATGCCGGATGGTTCGTTATTCATTTTAGCAAAACGCGTTTCTTTGACTTCTTTTTCAGCGACTTCATTTTCATTGCTTAATTGGATAGGTTTTGCGATATGAAAAAGCTCACCAAATACGCTGCTTTTTTCTCGTTCTCTTTGTACGGTAACAATATCCGAGTGAATCAATTCAGATCCATCGGTACGAACACGACGAGTTGGTCCAGGATTAGATAATCCACCTTTTAAATTGGTATCGACAGCAGGTTTTCCCACTAGTTTAAACCCTCGAGTATCAAAATCGACAGCTTCTGCGATCCCATACTCAACACCTGTTTGGAAAATGGTTTTGCCACCACAAACACGGTTTTCATCACAAGAATCATCTACTCTGGCATCACCGTGCAAATATTCTCCGCTACCATCGCCCGCGACACGTAAAACATTGGCTGTTTGATTATCAAAACTTACCCAAATCTGAGCGTTCAGTAGTGCAACACCTTGTGACATGAAGTGCTTACGCGCTTCTTCAGGAGTTTTGACTTCACCGGTGATACCGCTGGCTTCCATGATACTTTTTAGTTGTGCCGTTTCAGCAAAGGTTTGCGGATCACTTTCCAAATTAATATTGTTTTTCACTGCATTGGTCGTTTCTGCTGAAATCGAAATGCCATTGGTGAGATTGCTATCAGAATCTAATGATTGCAACAAGATCAGTAAATTTTGTAATTTACTATCGTTACTTCCAGCCAGCTCAATAGGCGTGACTATCAATGAACCCGGGATATTTCCCAGTGTCAAACCGCCGAGTTTGAATTCAATTTTGTCTCCGTGATTAAAATTGAAGCTGCCTTTGTCATCTGTAACACCTGACTTACCTGAAGTTGCGCTATAGGAAACCCCCGATACTGGAGAATCGATTAAAATACCGGTTGCAGGACCGGTTAGCGTTGTTCTTTGGGTCGAAGCATTGGTTGCTGAAGCAGATGATGATGCAGAGGAAGATGATGTGCTGGCGTTTTTTTCTCCGCCATCATCACAAGCTGATAGGCTCATGATCAATGCGGCAGGTAATAGAGTGAAGCGGGAAAATTTTATTAGTGGATGAATAGATTTCATTCAGATGCTCTCTTTTTGATTAAATTAAATAACTCGGTCTTGTACAATTGGTTTTTCGATATATTTTGGGTATCTGTGAACACTGATATTTTACTATTAAGATTGCTATTATAGCCAAGCAATCTATTTTCATTTAGATGAGCTCAATGTTGTGTGTTTTTTCTTAATTTTGGAGGTGTATAAGGTTATATATGTCTAATATGGCTGAGATCTCGCGATTGTCAGAAATGACAATTCAGCTTCCCATCGAATGGTATCTCGATCCTGCGATTTTCGAAATGGAAAAGCGTATTTTGTTTGATCAAGGACCCGGGTATGTGGGGCATGAGGTGATGGTACCCAATGTCGGGGACTATTACGTGCCGGAATGGATGAATAACGCTAAAGTGCTGGTGCGAAATAGTGATGGCGTCGAATTGCTATCAAATGTGTGCAGGCATCGGCAAGCGATTTTGTTACAGGGAAGAAGCAATACCAAGAACATCGTATGTCCGATACATCGGTGGACCTACGCATTAGATGGAAAATTACTCGGTGCGCCGCACTTTGAGCGCAATCCTTGTCTAAATTTGAATAAATCACCGCTAAAAAATTGGAACGGCATGCTGTTTAACGGCAAGCGTGATGTATCCAACGATATGAAAGATCTCAACGTGTTGCGCGATTTTGATTTTTCTGGCTATGTTTTGGATCGTGTGCAAACCAATCACTATGCGTGTAATTGGAAAACCTTCATTGAAGTCTATTTGGAAGATTATCACGTAGAGCCGTTTCACCCGGGCTTGAACGGATTTGTCGATACGCACCAGCTTGAATGGGAATTTGGTGAATGGTATAGCGTACAAACAGTGGCAATCGATAATGACCGGTTTAAAAAACCGGGTAGTCCTGTTTATGCCAAATGGCATGAGCAAGTATTGCAGTACACCAGTGGTCAATTACCGAAACATGGTGCAATTTGGTTGCTTTATTATCCCAACATCATGGTTGAATGGTATCCGCATACACTGGTTATTAGCACGATATGGCCAACGGGTTTAGAAAGCTGTAGCAATGTTGTGGAATTTTATTATCCAGAAGAAATTGCATTGTTTGAACGGGATTTTGTAGCAGCAGAGCAAGCTGCCTACCAAGAAACCGCTGAAGAAGATGATGAAATTTGTACCTTGATGACGGCTGGACGTCGTGCTTTATTTGAACAAGGCGTTAATGAAACAGGGCCTTATCAAATGCCTATGGAAGCAGGATTGAAACAATTTCATCAATTTTTGCAGCAGCAAATGCAACACTATGTTTAATTTTCTTGGCTAGTTTGTTTGTATTGAGGAAATAAAGCATGGGTTCGCTGTGGATGTTATTGGCCGCTTTTTTGTTTGCCTGCATGAGCGTGCTGGTTAAATTCGGTGCAATGCATTTTTCTAGCACCGAACTCGTGTTTTATCGTTCGCTATTTGGAGTATGGGCCACCTATGCCATTATCCGTTCCCACGGCTTTTCTGTGATGACGCCTCATTGGCGTATTCATTGTTGGCGTGGGATCACAGGTTTAATTAGCTTGTTGATGTTTTTCTATTGTTTGACGGAACTTCCTCTTGGTACCGCTGTTTCGTTAAACTATACATGGCCGTTATTTTTGGCGTTATTTTCAACGCTGATCCTTAAGGAACATTTGCGATGGTCATTGGTTTTTGCAATTTTGCTCGGTTTTGTTGGCGTAATTATTTTATTGCGTCCTGCCTTGCCTGAAGAACAGTGGTTTGCCGGTTTGATAGGCATTGCTTCAGGTTTTTTTGCTGCGATAGCCTATGTGAATGTGAAGCAGCTTGGGAATTTGGGTGAATCCGAATGGCATGTGGTGTTTTATTTCACGCTGATATCAACCTTAGGCGCCGGTGCTTGGTTGCTGTTGACGTCATTCAGTGTGCTGACTTGGCATGGGTTACTGGTTATATTAGGCATAGGCATCACTGCGACACTTGCACAACTCGCGATGACTCGTGCTTACCATCAAGGGGTTACATTGGTTGTCACTTCATTGGGTTATAGTACGGTGCTGTTTGCCAGCTTGTGGGATCTATTCCTGTGGGATGAGGTGATAACGCCAATCGCTTGGTTAGGGATTGCTTTGATAGTGTTTGGCGGCTCAATGGGAGGCATTCTAGGTTTTCGCAGGGTTCCTGTGCCGATATCAAAGTGATACAAATATTTTTATTTTTTTAAGTGATATTTTCCTATGGATGAATTGGTTTTTGCTAGAGTGTTGCATGTATTAGGCGTAGTGCTTTGGATTGGTGGAGTTGCGATGGTAACAACGATTTTGTTGCCAACTTTATCGCAAATGCAATCACCAGCAGAGGCAATGGAGGTTTTTAAACGCTTCCGGCGGCGATTCGCAGCACAAGCACGTTATGCCACACTGTTCGTTGGCCTGAGTGGCTTTTATATGACGTATGTGTTGAATGCATGGGAGCGGTTTACTCAATGGCAATACTGGTGGATGCATATGATGGTATTGATTTGGTTATTCTTTAGCGTGATGTTGTTTGTCATGGAGCCACGAAGCCGTCGAAATCCAGTTGCCACCGAGGTTGAAAAAAAAGTGACGCCAGATACTTTTCATGCCATCCAACGTAAGCATCTTTTATTATTATCATTGGGTTTATTGACCATTGCAGGAGCGGTTGCAGGCAGTCATGGTTGGCTAATTTCAGGGTTTTAGTCCTCTATGAGCTATATGTTATTAAAGTTGATTCATGTCAGCAGCGTCGTGATTAGTTATTCGCTATTTTTTCTACGTGGTATTTGGTTGATGCAAGATTCCCATCATTTGCAACAGCGCTGGGTAAAAATTTTACCGCATGTTTTTGATACGGTTTTGCTGACCAGCGCGATTGCTTTGGCTATTTTGATCCAACAAGATCCTATCAACCATGCGTGGTTAACCGCCAAAGTAATCGGTTTATTGGGGTACATCTTTTTAGGTATGATCGCGATACGTTTTGGTAAAACAAGAAAAATCCGTATAGCTGCTTGGGTGGCTGCTCAATGTGTATTTATCTATATCGTTTTGGTTGCGGTGAATAAAAGTCCGTGGTTGAATTTAGTTTAAGTCAGGATGAGCGATATCGTTTTCCCGCTCATTGTGATTATTGACTATTGGTATTTCTTGTTGTTGTAATTCCCACATCTGTGCATAGATACCTTTCGCAGAGAGTAATTGCTGATGCGTACCACGTTCGATAATATGTCCACGTTCCATGACTAAAATTTGATCGGCATCGGCGATCGTAGAGAGTCTATGAGCAATCGTGAGTGTGGTGCGGTTCTGTGCGATTCTTTTCAATTCTGCTTGAATGTGTTTTTCTGATTGTGAATCCAACGCTGACGTGGCTTCATCGAAAATCAGAATGGCAGGATTTTTGAGAATTGTCCGCGCGATCGCGACACGTTGTTTTTCTCCTCCAGATAATTTTAAACCACGCTCACCCACGATGGTGGCATATTTTTCCGGTAAACTTTCAATGAAATCATGAATGTGTGCTGATTTGGCCGCGGCATACACGGCTTCGGTTGACGCGTCAGGTCGTCCATAAGCGATATTGTAATAAATGCTGTCGTTGAATAGCACTGTATCTTGTGGCACGATGCCTAGATTCGCTCGCAAGCTATATTGTGTTACCTCGCGAATATCTTGTTGATCGATGGTGATACTGCCAGATTGTACATCGTAAAAACGAAAAAGCAGCCGCGCTAAAGTAGATTTTCCAGAGCCGCTACGTCCAACGATTGCAATAGTTTGTCCTGCTGGAATTTCAAAACTGATATCAAATAAAATTTGCCGATTTGATTCATAGCTAAAATTAACGTGATCAAATCGTACCGTAGCGTTTTCAACTTTAAGTACCGAGGCATCTAATTTATCTTGAATTTCGTGATTCTCTTCCAATAGCGTAAACATCCGCTCCATGTCTGCTAATGAATGCTTGATTTCGCGGTATACGAAACCCAAAAAATGTAGCGGCATGTAGAGTTGTAGCATGATGGCATTGATTAATACTAAATCGCCAAGAGTCATATTCCCTTCGATGACTTGATCCGCGGCAAAAAACATCAACAGTGTCATGCCGATTGCGATGATGCCACTTTGCCCAGCGTTCAACGTAGCCAACGATACTTGATTACGAATCGCAGCTTTTTCCCAGGATTGCAAGTGCGTATCGTAGCGTTGTGCTTCCCAATGTTCATTGCCGAAATATTTAACTGTTTCGTAATTTAATAAACTATCAATCGCTTGCGTATTGGCTTTGGAATCCATGGTATTCATGGTGCGGCGGAAAATCATGCGCCATTCGGTGACGATCAATGTCAGGGCAATGTAAGCAATGAGCGTTGTGAAGGTGATGAGGGCGACCCAGATATCGTATTGACTGATGAGGATAATCATCACCAAACTGATTTCTAACAAGGTCGGCAGAATGTTGAACAACATGAAATTCATCAAGAAAGAAATGCCGCGTGTACCGCGCTCTATATCACGTGAAACACCTCCTGTTTGACGCTCCAAATGAAAACGTAGCGAGAGTGAGTGCAAATGTAAAAAAACACGATTGGCGACCCTACGTATCGCGCGTTGTGTCACTTTGGCAAAAATCGCATCGCGCAATTCGCCAAACAAAGTACTGCTCAACCGCAAAGCGCCGTAACCGAGTAGCAGAAAAACGGGTAACACTAATTCGGCACGAGACGAATCAAGTGCATCGACGATTTCTTTTAACACCAGCGGTACCGATACATTGGCGAGCTTCGCCAGGATCAGTAAGCTTAGTGCAATAACGACTCTGCTCTTAAATTCCCATAAATAAGGAAGCAACGTCGCGATTGTTTTTAGATTATTTTGTGCAGTTGGTATCTTTTTCGTCTCTTTTGCAGGCATAAAATTTTATTTATTAATAATGATGGCGTTGTATGCCAGCAAACTCATTGATTCATTCTGGTAGTATGATTATAAAAAAAGAACCTATAAACGAGGAGCATTCATGGAAATTACTTGTTATCGAGATCCTGAAATCAAACGTGAATCTCGTCATCTACCTGCGAATATCTATAATTTAGCGGTTACTTTACTTGCACGTTGTCCTACACGGCATTTATTCGTTCCTATTCGCAGTATGCAATATATGGCCATCATCGATCATGAGGAATTTGTCTTTATCGATGGCGAGCGTAAATGCTGGATTGATTTATCCTGGCAAAACTTCAGATCGCACGATCGGGAAAGCTTGGATCAGCCAGTTGCTTATGAAGCTGTGTATTATCGGGAAGATTTATCGATTATTATGAAGCACCTGCATAGCGAATTTCCGAATGCTTTGCAAATCCTAGCAAAAAAAGAAAGGCTTGAAGGTCCGGCGCGGATTATCAATTTTCCAGAAAAACAAGCGCAATCTTAGTCGTCTTCTTTTAATTCTGTATCCCAGCCTTTTTTCTTGGCGTTAGCGATTGCTTCGGAATACAGCCGAGTATGTCGTTCACGCAAGGCGTCAGGCAAACGGCTTGGTAAGTGCGCATAAGGCTCCCAAGCCTCGTAGACCTTCTCATATAAAACTTGCATTTGTCCAGTACTCCAACCTGAACAAGTTTCTGTTTCAGGGATGAGGTTAAAAATCCAGGCATCTCGAACGATGCGCCCCAGATGCGTTAATCCTTCATTTTCATCTTGATCAATGCCGACATAAAACTGTTCTGTCATTTTTGTGTTCTCACTGGAGTCCATATCAATTGATTCATACTGTTTAAAAAATTGCCCTGCTATTTATTGGCTTCGTGTTGTGTTTTCGCTTGAGTATTGAAGCAATCCAAAATGTGATGCGTCATATTTTTAGCTAATTCTTCCTCGCCAAAGAATACGGCGTTGATCGAATCATCTTGTCGTAACATCTTGGTTTCATCCGCACTCAGAGAATACAGCACAATTTCAATTTGCGGATTGAGAGTACGCGCGGTATCGATCATGTGACGGATATTCACGAGATCTGTCGTTGCGATGACAAGCATGGCGGCATCTTTGATATGTGCCTGAATCAATACCGATGGGTCGGCCGCGTCTCCATAGACCGCATTAATACCTTGCTTGCGCAAATCTTGCACCAATTCGCGATTTTGCTCTGCGACAATGTAAGGAATCTCTTTTTCGTGAAGTGCTGTGCCGATTCTTTCTCCAACATGACCATAACCGACCAGCACAACCTGGCCTTGCAGGAATTTACGTTCCGTAGACGTGGGTAGTTCCGCATACGGATCATCACGATATTCATATTTACGAGCTAATGCTGAATATTTCAATATCCATCGTCGAATCGGTGCAATAACGGCGAATGCTAAGGGATTAAAGGCGATCGAAATGATAGCACCTGCCAGAACTAAACTCATCCCTTCTGGAGGTAAAAGGCCTAACGATAGGCCTAATCCGGCTAGAATAAAAGAAAATTCTCCAATTTGACCTAAACTGGCTGCAACTGTTAATGCCGTATTCAACGGATAACGTAACACTAAAACCAGCAGCATGGCAGCTAAGGATTTTCCGACAATGATGATTGCAACCACATTTAATACTCGAATAGGATCTTCGATTAATACCTTAGGATCAAATAACATACCTACCGAAACAAAAAATAACACAGAAAATGCATCGCGTAATGGCAATGATTCCTCAGCAGCGCGATGACTGAAACGTGATTCCCGCATCACCATGCCGGCAAAAAAGGCACCTAATGCAAACGATACGTTAAATAATTTTGCGGCACCAAAGGCGATGCATATGGCTGTGGCAATTACCGCCAGAGTGAATAATTCCCGTGAACCTGTACTGGCTACTTGCCATAATAACCAAGGCAGAAAACGACGACCAACAATCAGCATTAACGCAATAAATGCTGAGACTAGTAACAACGTCATCCCGATGGTGTACCACAACGGGTCTGATGTATTTGCATTTTCAGTAGTGCCGCCGAGCATGACCGAAAACGTAGGCAGCAACACCAAAATGAGTACCGTTACCAAATCTTCCACAATCAACCAGCCTACTGCAATGCGACCGTTCATGGTTTCCAACAAACCGCGGGATTCGATTGCTTGCAACAGCACTACGGTACTGGCACAGGATAAAGACAATCCGAGAACCAAGCCTTGACCAAAACTCCAACCCCAACTGGTCGCCATGATGGTACCGAGAACCGTAGCAACAGCCATTTGTACAATGGCACCCGGAAGCGCAATACGTTTGACAGAAAGCAAGTCTTCTAGAGAAAAATGCAATCCTACGCCAAACATCAGCAGCATGACGCCAATTTCAGAGAGTTGCGCCGCTATTTCAATATCTCCCACAAAGCCTGGCGTAGTGGGGCTGATAACAATTCCGGCTAACAAATAGCCGACTAATGCAGGAGTTTTGAGCCGTTCAGCAATGAAGCCAAAAACTAACGCTAATCCGAATGCCGCAGCAATAGTACTGATAAGCGTGATGTTGTGATCCATTTATTCTTCCTGTCATTTATAGGTAGTTTTTGAATGCAGTCAATTACAGTTTTTTATTATGTGCTTTATGGTGAAATGACATGAATTTTAAATTGATCTAGTGATAATTTCCTTAGCGTACCGCCATTTTAAACTTTAACGAATCTCTTGACTAAGGTGTTTTGCCTGACTACTATTAAAATGGAAGCAATATCCTATTGCTTTTTCTTTACGTTTCTTTAACTACTATTTAATCACTATAAGGAAGAATTATGTTTGAGATTAAAAAAACGTTACTCGTCGCAATGTTACCTGCTTTGTTATCTGTCACATTAGCAACTTCTGTGAAAGCTTCAGATGAACACCATCAACATGGTAAAGACCACAATTTCGGTTTTTTCACTAAAGAAAATGCGTTGTTAACACCAAAAAATTATCGTGAATGGATTTTTGTTGGTGCGCCAGTTACTCCAAAAGATATGAACGATGGTAAACCTGCTTTCCCTGAATTCCATAATGTTTACATTGATCCAACCAGCTGGAATCACTGGAAAAAAACAGGCGAATTCCGTGATGGTACCGTGATTGTCAAAGAATTGGTAAGCGTTGGAACGAAAGAATCAGCAAGCGGAAATGGCTACTTCCAAGGCGAATTTAATGGTATTGCTGCAATGGTAAAAGATTCAAAACGCTTTGCAGACAGACCAGGTAATTGGGCATTCTTTGGTTTTGATTCTTATGAAGCCAAACAAGGTGCTATTCAAGCCGATGACGCATGTGCAGCTTGCCATAAAGCGAATGCAGCTCAAGATATGGTATTTATTCAACATTACCCAGTGCTGCGTGCTGCAAAACCTGGTAAAAAATAATTTCGATTGGTTTTAATTTAAAAATCAATTTTTAATTTTAAGCAATCTGATCTAAATTAAAGTGTTACTGCTTTTGTTTAAGTCAGATTGCTTTTTCATTGCTACAGTCTGATTTTTCAGAAAAATTATCTTTCCACTTCCGCAATATCGAAAAGATCTCTACCGGATTGTTTGCGAATTGCTGTGAATAATTTTGTGCGCTAGCGATTATTTTAGAATCGTTGCATCGTAAGAACGGGTTTATTGTTTTTTCCAGTGCTAGCTGAGTTGGCAGGGTAGGTTTTTGCTCTGTGCGTAATTGCTCGCATAGAGACTCGTATTTCAACAAAGTAAGATTTTCTGGATCGACACATTTTGCGAAACGGATATTATCGAGCGTGTATTCATGCGTGCAGTAAATAAGGGTATCGTCAGGAAATTGCGATAATTTGTTGAGAGAAGCATACATTTCGTAAGTGCCTTCAAATACTCTCCCACAACCACAAGAAAACAACGTGTCACCGCAAAATACTCCATTGAAAGGATATTCGAGATAGTAACCAATATGTTCGCGCGTATGTCCTGGCATCTCCAGTACCGTGAACGTTATACCCAGTGCTTCACTCAAAATCTTTTGACCTTCAGAAACGTGATTTGAGACTAGCGGAATAGCTTCCGATTTAGGGCCGTAGACTGGGATATTGAATAACCGGATTAACTCATCAATCCCCTCAGTATGGTCGCTATGATGGTGCGTCACAAGAATTGCGACTAGTTTTAAATTATTTTTTTGTAGAAAAGATATGACTTCACTAGAAGATCCTGGGTCAACAACGATCGCGTAGACTTTGTCATGCAGAACCCAGATATAATTGTCTTTAAATATTTTTACTGGATGTACATTGATCATAGTTTTTTTCAAACTTAAAAAGCTGAAGTTCTCATGAATGATGTTATTCGTTACTGAATGTATATAGGATATGATCAAGAGTCATAAAAGTGCACAAAGCATGCAGTGGTTTGAGACAACGCTAGGTTCATATTTGCTTGAACGCGAATATCGTTATTTTGATAAGGTAGTTGCCAATATTTTTGGCTATAACGCGATTCAAATTAGCCTGCCGCAATTTAATTTTTTGCGGCTAAATAGAATGCCACTGCAATTTTCCATAAACTCGGAAGCAAACCATTCTTCCTTGATGGCCGAACCTGCCTTTCTACCCATTCAAAGCAATTCGATTGATTTGGTCATTATGCCACATACGCTTGATTTCAGCGCCAATCCTCATCAGATTTTGCGGGAGGTTTATCGAGTACTGATTCCAGAAGGACATGTTGTTATGTCGGGATTTAATCCTTTCAGTTTATGGGGATTAGCGCGATACTTAAAAGTGAATCGAAATACTTATCCTTGGAATGGCAATTTCATCGCGTTACTGCGGTTGAAGGATTGGCTAAAACTGCTAGATTTCGAAACGATGGGGGGCGAATTATGTTGTTATGCGCCTCCTTTTGAACAGGAAAAATGGCGCCAACGTTTTCGTTTTATGGAGGCTGCCGGTGATCGATGGTGGCCTATCGGCGGTGGGGTGTATTTTTTACATGCCATTAAGCACATGCATGGCATGCGGGTAATTAAACCGGGGTGGAAAAAGAACATCGATAGTAGAGCTCGAATTGTTTCCGTAACTCAGAAACTTAACAAATAATCTCTTGATAATCATAATCGGTTAAATCACTTTTGCATGCCAAAAACGAATTGTGCTGACTTAAAGGTCGTGGAAATATTCACCGATGGCGCCTGTAAAGGGAATCCCGGAGTAGGGGGGTGGGGCGCATTATTGCGATATGATGGACATGAAAAAGAAATCTATGGGGGTGAGAAATTAACGACGAATAATCGCATGGAGCTATTAGCTGCAGTGCGTGCTTTAGAATCTTTGAAGCGTTCTTGTCGAGTTTACCTGCATACGGATTCACAATATCTGCAAAAAGGTATCAGTGAATGGATTGTTGCATGGAAGATGCGTGATTGGCGAACAGCCGCAAAAAAACCTATTAAAAATATGGATCTATGGAAAATGCTGGATTGCTTAACAGAACTTCATCAAATTGAATGGTGTTGGGTTCGTGGGCATGCAGGTCATGAAGGAAATGAACGTGCAGATCATTTAGCAAACCTGGGGGTGGCAATGGTTTATGATCAACAATCGGATAATGAACATGGCATAGCAAACTGATATGCGACAAATCGTATTAGATACCGAAACAACTGGCTTGGATCCTAAACAAGGCCATCGCATCGTGGAGCTTGCAGCAGTAGAGTTAGTCAATCGTCATCTGACCGGTAATCAAATTCACTATTATTTGAATCCTGAAAGAGACAGTGATGAAGCGGCTTTACAGGTTCATGGCTTAACTCGTGGATTTCTATCGGATAAACCTAAGTTTGCTGAAATTTCAAAAGATTTTTTGGTGTTCATTGAAAATGCAGAGCTTATTATTCATAACGCTCCTTTCGATGTCGGTTTTTTGAATTGTGAATTAGCTTTGCTGGGGAGCGGACAACTTGAACAGTATTGTTCCTCGATTATCGATACACTGAAACTTGCTAAGGAACTGCATCCAGGTAAGCGCAATAATTTAGATGCTTTATGCGAGCGATATAGCATCGATAATTCCAAACGAACATTACATGGAGCGTTGTTGGATGCCGAATTGCTAGCAGAAGTCTATTTGGCTATAACACGCGGTCAGGAAAGTTTTTTAATTGATTTAGAACACAAAAAAACGATTCAAGAGTTAACGGTTACTGTTGAAACGCATTCGTTAAAAATTATCAACGCAACTGATGATGAATGCTCACAGCATCATTCCATTTTAAACACGATTGCGTCGCAAAGTAGCGATCAATGTATTTGGCAAATACTCGAAAAAAAGAATCAAACCCTCTAGCGATCAACCATCCTGCCACAATCAGCGGTGGGATGGGCTATATACTATTCAATCTGCTGATTTTTAACCCCAACTTTTATCCCCAAAAGTAAGAATTAAATCCACAAAATTTAACGCAAATACGCTTCGACGAAAGTTGTTTCTCGATTGAAATCGTTCCAAATAAAGGCCGGTTTGACAAAAGGGGTAGTAGGAACAAAGAAGGTAGCAATATCAAAGGCTCCGCTTAAGGTACGTCCGATCGAATTAGCTAATCCGGTAAACAAACCGATTGTCATACCATGTAACATACCATCTCTATGAGTAACAATATTGATTGTTTTAGGTATTTCGACGAAACCAGTAACTGCATTGGCAATTCCATTGCCCAGTTTATCGACAACTTTGTCTGGATATTGTGCCGCAAATGCAGAACTTGAAAACATGCTTAAAACGAATACTATAAAGATCAGTGTCTTCGGCATTCTTATTATGTCACGACAGAGATTGAATGAGCTAAACGGTAGCTTTAACATGGATTATATTTTGACCTAATTTATTTTTTGGGTTGATTTTCTTTCAGAAAGCTCATTATTTGCTCGACTTCATGGTCGATTTGTTTCTCTGAGTATCTTTGACCGGCTAGAGCAGTTTTGAGACGATAAGATAATTCTAGTGATAGCAATCCCATCGTTTTTTCATCTTTATTTTGTAGTGCAATCAGGTACTCAGCTTGAAATCTAAAAATCGCGGTAGTTATATCAGGGGTATTAATTTTTAGATTTGATAAGGTAGAATTTAATTCGTATTTTAGGCTATTCGGTGATTCTATTTTTAATAATTTTGAGGCCGCAACAGGGTCATGAAAAATATGCTTCTGCAGTAGGGCAGACAAAACTATTAATACGATTCCTGAACCAACCGAGGCAGCGACAAACTGCCATAATTGATGGTCTTTACCAAAAATTCTCACCATATTGACACGTTGTATTCCAAGTACAGCATAAACACCGATTCCAGAAAGAAACAGGATGGCGCCAAGAGACATTAAAATGGGTATGATTGGATGCACGGTTTACTCCTTTATTTCATGCTAACTTATATAAACTCTGATTTTTTTTGAATTTAAGCAATAAATTTACGATTCGGCCAATATCTAAAATTGTACTGGTGATGGATGATATAGCCGTATCCTTCAAACAATTATTTTAGCGCATTTCAACATCTAATTTATTATTGTTTCGCACCTAATTTTTTCATACTGAATTGCCAAACAAAATAAGATCTTTGCAAAATCACACGTAGTTCTTGTTTCAATGCAATTCTGAATTTATTTGTAAGTTTTCAGAATTTTTTCAGCTACTTTTCTGTAGTGAACGGTAAATAATCACCTTAAACCGACTATTTTTAGTTGTGAGGACGTAATCCCGTATTTGTAAAATCATTTGGCGCTCAGCGAAGAGTTTAGGAAGTCTTTTCAAGTTGTATGCCATCGCGAGTAATATGTTGCAGCAGCACTTCCTGTAATTAGAGTTTCACGACTACGTACCATGTCATCGGAAATCCCATTAATCGCGTACAATAAACTTCTCTTTCTTTTATTTCAGTTTCATTTAGCATTGATTCAAGACGTTTACGAGTGAATAAATTGAGGTTGGTAGGTTTCCAATGTGGGTGAAATAATTTACACCACGCAAAAAAAGTTTTGGCTGCCAATGTGAGAAAGAACCAATGTATGAGTTTCTATTGGAAGTTCTTGTGCAGGAGAGTGGTAACAAATACACCAACACGTGCTACTCGGAGCATTTCTGTGATAAATTCTGATTGTAAATCAAAATGATAGGTGGAAATTATCACAATAATTTGAACAAACGAAAAGCTCAAATAATGATCCAATCGAAAAGATTATTAAGATCACTCAATAAACCGTCCATAATAGACACAAAAAAATATCCCTGCTGTAGGCAGCAGGGATATTTACTATGCTCTTAAATCTGTTAGTTTTCAACCAGTTTTCTTCAAGATAAAGAAAATTGACTTTGCAGAGATTAAATCCGTGTCGCGTCTAGTGGATTATTGAGATTGACAGACAAGTGTTAATGTTGCATGGAATGGTGACCGCCGTGCCCTTCTTTTCCACCATGATCATTACCTTGCTTGCTGCCGTGATCATGCTGATTATGAATTTTGAGTGTTCTGAGTTTATTTGTTTGTTCAGGAGTTAATGCTGCATGTACTGCTTTACGCTCATTAATACGCATTTCAATCATTCGACTAAAAGTATCGTTATGATTTTTACCAAATTTTCGTATCGTTTCATCATCCGTAGCCGGTTTCATGCTGGCTTCCATAAAATCATGCATACTTTCATGTGCTTGGTGTTTGGCTTTGCCAAATTCTGCAGCTTCTTTTGCGTGAATGCGAGTAATTTTACCCAGTTGCTCGTCGGTCAACGCTAATGCGTCGGCTTGGGATGCAATCAGTTGTGCGTAACTTCCACCACCCATTCCACCGCTCATTCCCCCACCACCCATCATGCCGCCGCCCATCATTCCACCACCCATACCTTGCTTTTTGCCATGATCATGGCCACCATGCTGGCTGTTTTTGTCGTGTTGATCTCCACCATGTTGATGTGATTGATCATTTTGTATGCTTTTTTTGTGTCCTTGAGGCGGTAAGTCATCTGATGCGACTGAAGCCATTGAAATTCCAGCCAATGCTGTGAAACTAACCATACATAGTGTTACTACTTTTTTCTTTGCGTAAAACATGTTGTTCTCCCGTAATAAAAATTGAATTAATGAAATGCCAAGCCGGGTTTTAATCCGATTTTCTTTAAAGCTATCGCCAAAGGGCAAAAGCCGCTGAAAGCTGATTGCAACAAATTAAGTCCTACGAAAGCGGTAAGCCAAAGCCAATAAATTGAATGCAATTGTGATAGCGCTAAACTCATCAATATCATAGTACCTGCAAATGCCATCACTGTTCGATCTATATTCATGATTATCCTCCTGTCGGTTTTTTAATTTTATGGATGCCGAGAGCCTCCAATATGTAATGTTCATAAATAGGTTCTGTTGTGCCTTTTTTAACTTTGTATAAAAAGTATTTTTCATAGGCAATCTTTGCAAGATGCACCCATTTGCCCGTTTTAGTCCATGTTACGTTACGTGGTGGAATTTGAGGGATTGCTACAAATGCAATTCCACTATCCCCCATGTCCGCAAGGCAAATCGCATTCCAAGTTGCTTCGCACGATGTTGCTTTGCCGTTCAATAGATCACGAATGTTATGCGCTGCTGCCGTTACCATTGATTCGATCATATAACCGCTTTTCGGTACTCCGAATGGCACCGCAGTTTTTTCCATTGGTGCTATGGCGACACACACGCCCACCGCAAAAATATTTTCATACCGCGTATTGCGCTGGTGCTTGTCGACCGTGATAAAGCCACGCGGGTTGGTCAATCCTTCAATACCTTTGACAGCATCAATACCTGTAAAAGCGGGTAGCATCATCGAATACTGAAATGGTAATTGATGCTGCTGCTTGGGCGTACCATCATCGTGATGTTCCAAAACGTGCATAGTGCCATCTGCAACTTTTTCAACCTTGGCATTCGTAATCCATTTGATATGATGTTCCCGAAAAACGCTTTCTAAAATGGATTTGGAATCACCCACACCACCTAATCCTAGGTGGCCGACATACGGTTCCGGTGTTACAAACGTCATGGGTACTCGGTCTCGTAAATGCCGCTTGCGCAAATCGGTTTCCATAATCAATGCATATTCATATGCCGGACCAAAACATGACGCGCCTTGCGTCGCGCCTATCACGATCGGACCTGGGTTTTGTAAAAATTTCTCCCAAGCAACAGCCGCATCTTTTGCATGATCAACATGACAGATCGACTGAGTAAAACCTTCTGGTCCGAGACCTTCGATTTCATCAAAAGCCAATCGCGGTCCGGTAGCAATGACTAAATAATCATAACTTAAACTGGACCCATCATAGAGCTCCAAACGATTGTCGTCAGGGTGCAGCCGTTTGACGCCAATTGAATTAAAATCGATATTCTTTTTCTGTAAATAGGGTGCTAAATCAACTTGAATATCGGATGGTTTACGCCAATTGACCGCAACCCAAGGATTCGAAGGAACAAAATGAAAGGTGGGCGTGTTGGATACCAGCATGACCTCATGCGCTTTATCTACCAATCCACGCAATTCATAAGCCATGGAGACTCCACCGATACCGCCACCTACAATAATAATTTTTGCCATTGCTTGATCCTCCTCCTGGTTGCGATGATTCTGCTATTTCGTGTCTGTTTCCGAATGATCGGCTTGATCCAGACACATTGAATCAGGTTTACAAAAAATTCCATACAACGCTTCAATGACATGACGTGATCGTTCATCCTGTAAAGAATAATAAGCATTTTGCCCTTCACGTCGGCAACTTACGATTCCTTCATGACGTAACCGTGACAAATGTTGCGATAAAGCTGATTGACTAATACCAACCAGTTTTTCTAACTCACCTACGGTGCACTCCTGTTTCAAGATATTACACAACACCATTAAACGACTGGGGTTGGCGAGCGTTTTGAGCAGTTCCGCCGCAGCATTTGCACTTTGCTGCATATCATCAATATTCATATTAAATAATTATAATATTAAAACATAATTATATTCTAATTTAATTTTATGAATATTGCAACTTAAAAATAAGCATTGTAAAAATTTTTGGTAGCATTACCAGTATTTAGGCGAATAAATGGAGTGAGATCTTTACATGATTGCGATCTTGGTTGAACGGAAATTTCTATAATTACCGTTTTAAATCAATTGGATAGAGGTAATGTGTATGAACTTTTCCGAATTTGATGTAGCCCGCCGCACCCAGAATGTGAATTTTCTGAAGCAAATTGATCAGTTGATAGACTGGAGCGCTGTAGAAAGAGCGGTCAGAGTTCATTACGCACCGATATCAAATGCTGCAGGACGCGGAGTTGCTGTTGTTTAAGATGCTATTGTCGGGATTTGGAGCGGTGGTCTCAGCGATGAATCGTTAGAAGAGATAGCGAACTCGAATCTTCACGTGATGCGGTTTCTGGACTTGTCGCTGGAAGACGATGTGCCGGACCATTCTGTGCTATCGCGATTTAGGACGCGGCTAGCAGTGGCAGGAGCATGGAATGAATTATTAGCGCAGATAACCGGAAGATTCAGGCTTACAATATCACCGATAAACAGGGTTGTCACGTTGACGCGAGCATTACGCAGAGTCCACGCAAACCTAAAACCAAACTAGCTTATGAAGTGGTCAATGATAGGGAAGAAGGCGATGATGAAATCGAGGCCGAGAAAGCGATGCAGGTTGTTGAAGTAGCACAATCGGATGCCGATGCTGAAGCGGGTTGGGGCAAAAAAGGAAATTGACTATAAACAGCATACGATAGTCGATAGCAGTGGGTTAGTGATAGCGATTGAAACCACTGCGGACAAAGCCTATAGTAGCCAAAAGCACCGCGATGCTTTGTAATCACGAGATATTAAAATGGCATTCAGAATAAGGCTACCAAGAACAGTCCCTTGGTGCGACGCCAGTTGCAGCGCAATCGCATCACTACTTAAAGTCCATGCCTGGCACATATCATAGGATTATTTCGCTCTTGTAACCGAAAATAGACGATTGAGAATGATTTTGCTTAATTCATTTGCGAGAAAATGATTAAAAATACTTAGGTTTCTTTACAATAATCACGGAATTGCACTGAATGGAGAAATTTCTGATATTTTGCAGAGGTCTCAGGGTATAGAAATAGAACGGTCTCGTGTACACTATAGTCAGAAATTTTAATAACAATCGAGAAAGCTTTCTAAGGAGAGGAATTTTAACTTTGGTTGAGGGAGAGTGTTATGCGCTTGCCCGCTGTCTGAATGGATTTTATTTCAACTCTACATCTTATTACGTCGCTTGATCTTTTCTAATACCTAGTTGTTTTGCAACAAGGCGAAGAGAGGTTTTTATTTGTTTATTGTATGTTGAAGAATTAACTCATAAAAAAGGTTTTTTTAATAATAATGAAAACGTCTATCCTTGATAGACTGAGAGCAATTGAATAAATTGTGTTGTTAACGCATCAAGGTTGAATTTCGCATGAATGATAAATTTTCTTTAGATTCTTTTAAAAAAACTGTTCGTTCGAATTGGTCCAATAAATCCAGATTAGGAAAAATTATTTTTTTCATTAAAGGGATAATTAACAATATTTTTTCAGCATGGTCATTATTTTTCGATCACATTCTGTTTATCTTTAAGCAAGACAATGTAAAAAGTTTGTACAGGCAAAGTGAATTTATTCATTTTGAAACCCATTGTATTAACCTTATTAGAAGATTAGATAAAAAGAAATTTATTCAAGCTCAATTTGATAACGTTAGTTTTAATTTAAAATTTTTTTCTGCTGTTGATGGTGCTACGCTCAATTTAGAACAGCTAATTAAGCAAGGCCGTCTGGCTCCAGAAAATAGAGATCTCGGAACAGGAAATAAGCTAACGCCAGCACAGATTGGGGTTTATTTATCTCATTATGAACTTTGGAAAGAAGCTCTGAATTCAGATAATCAGATAACTTTTATCTTGGAAGATGACGCTTTTCTAAATTGCAAAGTAGCTAGGTTGCAGAAAGTTATTCATTATATTCCAGAAGATGCAGACATTTTTTTTGTCAATCATAGGAAAAACAAGAAACAACACATCAATCCTTATATATCCAAATTTGTTGGTCGTTTTTGGGGGCTTACGGCCTATTTCGTTACTAAAAAAGGCGCAGAAAAACTTCTACAACTTACCGCTCCTATCCAAATGAGCGTGGACGATATGGTTAGTCAACTAAATGAAAATGGATTAATTAACTGTTATTGCTCTCGCCAAGAATTGGTTGTTGAATGCAGTAATGCAAAAGACAGTAAAAATTTTCGTTTTGCTAGTGATATTCAAGATCGTACTGAAGAAAAGAACTAATTGTAAGATTTTATAACATGTAAGAATTCCTAGCGTTATTTACAGCATTTTTAGGAAAATACTGTAAATGAACGTGCACAAACGTATTCGCTTAACTTTATTAGACCGCCGGGAAATCTGGCGACTTTATCAAACCCGGCTGTGGAAAGTAATGTACTTCTGAGGTTTCTTACAATTGAGGGAGTATTTTAAACCATGCTGAACCATGATTTGACTCAAACAGATATACAAGTAATAAGAAACCTGAATAATCAAGGATGCACGGATGAAGTGTGACAAGTGCTATCTTTTCACGGAAATCAATACGTTGACAATGCAGCGGCGGTTACCGTGGTGCTCGGTGCCGGAACATCTGGTCATGAAATGAATACGTTAGTTCGTATGCATTGGTATCAAATCGCTGAAAAAGAAGCGTATGAAACTAAATATGCTGAGATTGCAAAAGCACATCTTGATAACTATCTAAAAATAATCTCAGAGAACTTGTCCAACAGGAAATCCACCTGGCCTAACACAGAGCAACTTGAAACAAGTTATAGAGAGGTTGAGTTAAGGTAGGAAAACTAGACCCCAAAGTTACCATTGATGGCGTCGTAACGCGGGAAATCGGACAATTTCCAATAACTCAATAAACCGGACTGGCATTTTTGGCTTGGTATCGAGAAAGGTATTTTATATGATTGATTATCCCTGGAATTTTGTCTTTATAATTTTTGTAGTTATCTCTTCATACATTAACAAATTCTTCTTTTTGAAGGATGGCATTATTTTAAAAATAGAGGGTTTTCTTATCAAAAAAATCGGGAATAGGCTAGAAGATAGTAAGTGGGGGAAAATTTATAACGATTTCAGTATTGTGGGAGTGTTTATTTTTCTTATTGATTTATTTCTTCATTATCTTCACCAACAAGCGGACAAAATTCAACAACAGGTAGGAAACTTACCGTGACTCAAAGAATGTTAAGAAACGCTGAACAAAACCCGAAGTTTGAGATAATATTATTACCTGATAACCTTTAAATACGCCATGTCACGCCAATCGAGCTTTGCAGATCTTGACTACAGTCACAAGAATCGCCAGACGCGCGGGAGGTTTTTTTAAGCGAAATAGAAGGGGCAATGCCCTGGCCGGTTTTGCTGTCGCACATTGAGCCGCATTATCCCAAAGCTGGACGGCGGGGCCGTCAGCCGATAGCGCTGGCGAGCATGTTTCGCATCGACTGTATGCAGAATTGGCTCAACCTGTCAGACCGACAAATGGAAGATGCTCTGTATAAGATATCGAGTATGCGGCGCTTTACGGGATTTTTCGGGGTAACCGTTACCCTGTCGGATGAAAGCACGATACGGAATTTCCGTCCTTTTTTGGAGCCGCACAAACAGATGGCGATATTGCTGGAAGTGATCAATGCCACTTTAAGGCTCGAGGGTTGCTGGTTTCTAAAGGTACGATGGTGGGCACCACACGCATTTATGCGCCAAGTTTGACCAAGAATCGGGAACAGGCACGTGATTCTGAGATGCACCGGACGAAGAAGGGAAAGCAATGTATTTTGGCATGAAGGTGGATGTTGGTATAGACGTGAATTCAAGAGCGGTGCACACGGTTGAAATTTGCAGCCAATGAAGCGGACATCAACGTCTTGCCGCAAGCTATTGCGGGCCGAAGACGAAGTTATCTTGAGCGACGCAGGTTACACCAGTGATGAATCACGGCAGTTGGGAATACGTTGGTGTGTGCAAGACAAACGCAAGCCCGGACGGAATCTCTCGGGGAGTCAGAAGAAGCGTAATCGGAAGCATTTCTCAATCCGGGCACAGGTAGAGCATGTGTTCCGGGTAATCAAGCGACAGTTTGGATTCATCGGAACCCGCTACCGCCGGCTGATAAAGAATGCCGTCCAGATAAACATGCTAATGGGCTTGGCCAACTTGTACCTGCTGCGCAGGCGGAACTGTTGGCTACTTGAGGAGAAATCCCCTCAAAATGCCCTCGATGGTAGACGATGAAGCACAAACAGCAGAGGGAATTTGGCGGCAAAACGCTGCCAAAAAATGATTTGCCGGGAATTCATGTTCAAGAAAACTCACAGTAATACCGAAAAATATGAAAGCTACTAATTGTTCAGCGGTTTCTTAAAGGAAAATTAGTAAGTGAACCTCGTGAGTATTTGTTTGTGGTTATCGATGATTTCTCCAGGGAGTTGTATGCCGATATTTTACCCCGATAAAACCCAACACAGCGCTGTTTGCTTTCTGTCATCGCCTAATGTGCACTTACTCCGGCAACGGCACCGAATTTAAAGGAGCCAGCGATCATGCTTTCGTCATAGCTTGCAGACAACACCGTATCAGTGGAATTTTACCCGCATCAATCGTCTACAAACTAACGGTAAAGCTGAACGCGCAATCTATCCGCACGTTAATAGAAATGTGTCACAACTAAATGCCTTTTAAAGATAGTGCCGATATATTTTAGTTAACCTCTCTGAAAACAACCCTGAGGTTTATTACACATAACGCTTATCAAACCCGTTTCATAGAATCAAAAAAATCAGAATTGTTTTTGGTCGCTTTAATTTTATCGAGTAAGAATGCCATAGCATCCATATCATCCATTGGATGAAGCAATTTGCGTAAAACCCAAATTTTTTGCAAAATTTCTGCTGGAATCAGGAGTTCTTCACGGCGAGTGCCTGAACGATTCACGTTAATGGCAGGATAGATTCGTTTTTCGGCCATACGCCGATCCAAATGAATTTCCATATTGCCGGTACCTTTAAATTCTTCGTAGATAACGTCATCCATGCGAGATCCAGTGTCAATCAAAGCAGTCGCTATGATTGTCAACGACCCACCTTCTTCGATATTTCTTGCCGCACCGAAGAAACGTTTAGGACGCTGCAGTGCACTAGCATCGACACCACCAGTTAACACCTTTCCTGATGCTGGAACTACAGTATTATAGGCACGAGCCAATCGTGTAATGGAATCGAGAAGTATCACCACATCTTTTTTGTGCTCAACCAAACGCTTCGCTTTTTCAATCACCATATCCGCGACTTGTACATGGCGGGTAGCCGCTTCATCGAAGGTAGAAGAAATCACTTCACCACGTACTGATCGGGTCATTTCAGTGACTTCTTCGGGACGCTCATCGATTAATAAAACCATCAAAATAACGTCCGGATAATTTGCCTCGATGGAGTGGGCGATGTGTTGCAGCATTACCGTCTTCCCTGACTTTGGACTGGCCACTAGTAAGCCGCGTTGTCCTTTTCCGATTGGTGCGATCAAGTCAATGATACGTCCAGTGATATTTTCTTCCGCTTTGATATCGCGTTCCAACATCAGGCGTTGATCAGGAAAAAGCGGGGTAAGATTTTCAAAAAGAATTTTTTGTTTGGAGTTTTCTGGGGGCTCGTTATTAACTTTATCGACTTTAACCAGGGCGAAATAGCGTTCCCCGTCTTTAGGAGGTCGAATTTCGCCATCAATAGAATCACCCGTATGCAGATTAAAACGCCGGATTTGACTGGGGGATATATAGATATCATCGGGACCCGCTAAGTAAGATGTATCGGGTGAGCGCAAGAAGCCAAAACCGTCTTGTAATATTTCCAAAGTACCATGTCCGTAGATCGTTTCACCTTTTCGCGCTTGATTCTTTAACAAGGCAAAAATCAGATCCTGCTTGCGCATTCGATTAGCGCCATCGATTTCATTTTCGACGGCCATTTTGACTAACTCGGTAACATGAAGATTTTTTAAATCAGATAAGCGCATGAGGATACTCGTGATAAAGGATAATCAAATGAACGATGAAAATAAAACAATGAGAAAGGAAAAATACAGGTGGAATTACTCAATTAAGTAATGTGGTTGAGAAAAAAATCACGCGATCCACGTTCATAGGGGCGTAAGACTAATGGGTTTAAATGTGGCTGTCAATAAATGCTGTTAGTTGTGACTTCGATAAAGCACCCACCTTAGTTGCTTCGATGCTGCCATTTTTAAATAACATCAAAGTAGGGATGCCACGAATACCATATTTGGGCGGAGTAGATTGATTCTCATCAATATTGAGCTTGACTACTTTGAGCTTATCGCCATATTCATTTGCAATTTCATCCAATACAGGCGCTATCATTTTGCACGGACCACACCATTCCGCCCAATAATCAACTAAAACAGGCGTATCTGATCGTAAAACTTCTGCATCAAAATTGGCATCAGTAACGTGATGAATATGCTGACTCATATAATCCTCTGTGAAATAAACAATTGTAAGAGCGTAATCCCAACACTATCATTAAAGAATTGGGGGGCACCGATTAGTAAACTGAAATTTTGGATAAAATTTTTAGAAAGGTTTAAAACAACTTATCTCGCTATGCTATAGAAAAAACAGTCAAATGTGAAGTATCCTATCGAAAAAAACATAGTGATCACTGTTGTCCGAACGCCGTTATGGTCTTGCTACGATCAGAGCGAACCTGAATTCCTATACGGTCTCCAATTTTATGCCAGATAGAGCTGGCAGCAAGCAAAAGTAATGTTAAGCCACTGTTTAAACGAACAGTATACAGAACTTCTGCACCACGAAATGCTTTGTTGATGATGATTGCCTGTATTGAACTGCTTGCATCGAATTCGATATCGGAAGGGCGTAGCAATACTTCAACTTCGCAATTGGTATTGTTATCATCGCGATCAGTTTTTTGTAACGTTAGTGTCACCGGTAAAACACCCAATTCGGTTTTGACATGATGGGAATCCTGCATAATTCCCGGCAATAATGTTCCTTGACCAATGAAATCGGCGACAAAACGGTTGCTTGGATGGTGATACAGATTGTCTGCGGTTCCCCATTGTTGAATAACACCTTGGTGCATGACACCAATTTCATCGGCTACCGTAAACGCTTCCGCTTGGTCATGTGTGACTAAAATGGCGGTAATGTGTTGTTGCTTAAGAATATCACGTACTTCCATGCTCAACCGTTCGCGTAAATTCACGTCGAGATTGGAAAAAGGCTCATCGAGTAATAAAAGATTGGGCCTGGGCGCTAGCGCACGTGCTAATGCAACACGCTGTTGTTGTCCACCCGATATTTCATGGGGGTATTTGTGAATGACTTGTGACAAATGCATTGTATCGAGCAATTCATGGATACGTTGTTGTTTGTCTGTTTTATTGAGTCGATACAAACCAAAACCGACATTATCGGCAACGTTAAGATGGGGAAATAAGGCATAGTCTTGGAAAACCATGCCGATATGTCTTTGTTCTGGTGGTACAAACTTTTCTGCACTGCTTAGTAAAGCGCCATTCAGCACAATTTCTCCAGAATGGATTTTTTCAAAGCCTGCGATACAGCGTAATACGGTGGTTTTGCCACAACCACTTGGCCCTAATAAACAACCAATAGTCCCTTTTCCCAGCGCAAACGACAGCGTGTCGACGACGATGTGATCGCCATACGACTGCTGAATGTTATTGAGCTGCAAAAATGGATTGTTCATCACTAAGACTCAGTATTTCGCATGAAGAAAAAAATTGGTATCAATCCGGCTAGTACCATTGTTAGTGCAGGTATTGCTGCTTGTTCCCATTGCCCTTCTGAAGTCATTTGATAGATACGCACGGCAAGCGTATCCCAACCAAATGGTCTTGTCATCAGAGTAATAGGCATTTCCTTCATGACGTCGACAAATACTAACGTTGCTGCGGTAAACAATCCCGATTTGAGTATGGGAATATGTATCTTGCGGATAATCGACCATCCGTTTAATCCTAAACTCATGGCCGCTTCATCAATACTCGTCGTAATGCGATGCATGGCGCTATCAATGGCATAATGACTGACCGCCATGAAACGTATCAAATAAGCGATTAACATCATCATCAGCGTGCCTTGAATGACCTGGCTCCATTCAATCGATGACCACTGTGATAACCACGCCGATAATTGACTATCGAGCCAAATGAATGGCACATAAACGCCAATCGCCAATACCGTGCCTGGCAATGCATAGCCGATCGTAGCAATGCGAACGGCATTACGTGTGGCTATGCCTGGATGACGGCGTACTGCATAAACCATCACTATAACCACCGCGCATGTCAACACTGCGGCCAAGCTCGAGAGTGCAATCGAATGCGATAAAAACTCCCAATAGCGGCTGCTATCAAAGTCGTTTGCAAAAGCGTCGATGGACCAGAGTACAAGCTGTGTGATCGGTAGTGCAAATGCCACAGTTAATACGCTGACGATAAAACCGATGGCTACTATTTTCTGCCATCCGACTAATGGCATGCGTTGTGCTCGGCCGCTTATTTTGGATTCCGCGTAACGCATGCGCATGCGTAACCGTTGTTCGACGGCAATAACAATAAAAACGATAATAATTAATAAAGAAGCCAATTGTGATGCGGCTTGTAAGGAAAACATACTAAACCAGGCTTTGTAAATCGCGGTGGTGAAGGTATTGTAATTAAAAACGGAGACCGTGCCGAAGTCTGCCAACGTTTCCATTAATACCAACATCAAACCGCCAGCAATCCAAGGGCGTGCCATGGGTAACGCGACCCTAAAAAATCCCTGTATGCGATTAAAACCCAATGATTGAGCCACTTCGAGCGAACGCTTGCCTTGTGTTAAAAATGCGTTGCGTGCCAGCAAATAAACATACGGATAAAAAGCCAGCGACATGACCACGATAACACCCATGCGACCGCGTACTTCTGGAAACCACGTTAAATCACTGTCAAAAGTATTGCGCAGTGTCGTTTGGATGGGGCCGGTGAAATCGAATAATCCTAATGCGACAAATGCGGTGACATACGCAGGTATGGCCATAGGCAACAATAATGCCCAAGAGAAAAACCGGCGCCCGGGAAATTCATAAACTGCCGTGATCCAAGCGAGGCTAACTCCTAAAATCGCAGTGCCGGCAATAACGCCGCAAGCGAGCCAGAAAGTATTGAACAATAAAAGTGGTAGCGATGTTTCGACTAAATGTTGCCAAATATCACCGACTGGCGCGAGTAGTGAGGAAAGAACCACGCCAATTGGCGCTAAAACTAATCCAGCGGTTACAAAAGGGATTGCACGCCAAACGGACATTGCGTGAAAAATTACCGAAAAAGAAGTTTAAAACAGAAAGCGTGTTGGTTGAACAATCATCGACGACGCTTCCTGTTAATACAAGTATTACCGATAGCCGGCCCGATCCATCAGTTTTACTGCGGTGGCTTGTAATTCACCCGCTTTGGATAGATTCATGCGGCTTTGTTTAAATTCACCCCAGCTTTCGACGAATGCCTCTGCGTCAATGGCTGGATTAACCGGATATTCCATATTGACATCAGCAAAGAGGTTTTGTGCTTTTTCGGACGATAAAAATTCTAGCAATTTGATTGCAGCTTGTTCATTACGTCCATATCGCGTTACACCAGCGCCGGAAACATTGACATGAACCCCATCTTTGTCTTGATTAGGCCAGAAAATCGCTAACGGGAGATTGGCATCTTTTTTCATCAAACGACCGAAATAATAGGTATTGACTAACGTCACGTCGCATTTACCTGCCGCGACGTATTCTAACGCTTTGGTGTCATCCGACAACGGTTCTGTTGCTAGGTTAGCGACCCAACCTTTGACGATTTCTTCAGTCTTTGCTTCGCCGTGTTCGGCAATCAACATGGCAACCAGCGATTGGTTATAAACTTTCTTAGAAGAACGCAAGCATAGGCGGTTCTTCCATTTAGGATCCGCTAAGTTTTCATAGGATGACAGTTCTTCTGGTTTGACTTTTTTTGTGTTGTATACCATCGTGCGAGCGCGAATGGATAAACCAAACCACTCGTTTTTAGGATCGCGCAAATGTGCGGGAATGTTTCGTTCTAACACGGCAGATTTGATTGGTTTCAGTAAATCGGCTTGAGCGGCTGCCCAGAGATTACCCGCATCAGAAGTAATCAGCACGTCCGCAGGCGTGTTTTTACCTTCGGCTTGAAGTTTAGCGAGCAGGGCACCTTCATTGTCGGTGGTGAATTTGATTTTGATGCCGGTTTCTTTCGTAAAAGCATCAAACATTGGTTTGATTAACTGTTCGATGCGTGCAGAATAAACAACGAGTTCTTGCGCTTGTGCGGATTGCGCGAACAAAGCAAAGCAACACAGCAATGTGACGATATAACCATTGATATAAGGTTTAAACATATATAATTCAGAATGATGAGTTAATTTTAAAAGGTTTCGTAAAGATTTTTCATTGATCAATACTATGTCGGTCACTATAGTATGAATAGGAATAGTTATCAATTAAATCCAGATTTATTGTGACTGATTCATCGATGAAAATGCTGGAGCAATGGGCGAGAGGTTCATTCTGCCTATAAAAGTAGAGAGATTTTTGTAAAATACTACAAATTTTTCCTTTTAATGCAATTCAGGATTTATTGTGAAGAAACCGGGATATTTTTTAATCATTTTCCCGAAAATGAATCAAGAAAAGTCATTCTAATTCATCTATTTTGGGTAGTGAAGGAACGATAATCCTATTTTGTTTGTGTAATTATCTTCGCTCAGAGAAAATTTAGGGGGCAAGTTGTACGCCATGCTAGTAATGTGCGCCAGGCTTGAGTTTTGGCTATACCGCAGTATTAGGCATTAAGCTAAGAGTCTGACTACTGAAAGTTCGTTATATCATATAGCGGGTTTTGGTAATCAAGAGATTTCTTTACAACTTTCGTCGCGTTAAGGGATTATTCTTGACGGCTTTGTCCAGAATGCTGTTTTTGATAGCATGTAATTTTAAAGAATCGCGATATTTCTGATAGCAATACGTTTTGTCGGCGTGAATGCAAATGCCGGGTTGAATATCAATCTTATCCGGCAGACTTAAGAATGGCTTGCTATCACATATGATTAATCAGTTTCACCCACGCAAGTATCCGTTCCAATTATGTAGACTCGTACTAAACAACTTTTATTTAGTCTTTATTATCTTCGCTATTCTTCAACTCTTCTGTGGGAGAGTCAATTACAACGGAATTTGATTCTTTTGGAGTTTGTGTTCTAGTCGACAATTTTTCACGAATACGTGCTGATTTTCCTGAGCGATCTCTGAGATAATATAGCTTTGCACGACGCACTTCGCCGCGACGTTTAATCTCAATGCTGGCGATTAATGGAGAATAAGTTTGAAATGTCCTTTCTACGCCTTCTCCGCTAGAAATTTTACGCACGATAAAAGAAGAATTTAGTCCTCGATTGCGTTTTGCGATAACCACACCTTCATATGCCTGAACGCGCTTGCGATCGCCTTCGACAACGTTTACGTTGACGATAACCGTATCACCCGGGGAGAAATCGGGAATATTTTTATTAAGACGATTAATTTCTTCAGTTTCTAATTGCTCAATTAAATTCATATTTTTTACTCCAATTTTTAGATTGCCGATTTTACCTTGTTTTTTGTAATTGTTGATATTCTTCTAAAAGTTTTTGTTCTTCGTGTGTGATACCACTTGCTAATTTTGTCGCCAATAAATCAGGTCGTCGCAACCAAGTTCTTCCCAATGATTGTTGTAAACGCCAACGTTTGATATGCGAATGGTTTCCTGACATTAATATTTCCGGTACTCGATCCGCCTTGTATACTTCAGGCCGAGTGTAATGAGGGCAATCGAGCAATCCATTGACAAAAGAATCTTGATTCGCTGATTCAGGATCCCCCAATGCGCCAGGAATTTGCCTGACAATAGCATCAATGAGTACCATTGCAGCGATTTCACCCCCTGAGAGTACATAATCACCGATTGATATTTCTCTATCGACTTGTCGATCAATCAGGCGTTCGTCGATGCCTTCGTATCGTCCACACAAAAAAATTAAATTGCTGTTAACACTTAGTTCTTTAACGATTGCGTGCGTTAATTTTTCTCCTTGTGGAGATAAATAGACAACTTGAGCGGGGGCATTATTTGCCCGTTTTCTTGTTTTTGCTTGGGTAATGGCTTCATCAAGAGGCTCCGCCATCATTACCATTCCAGGACCGCCGCCATAGGGACTGTCGTCTACAGTGCGATGCGGATCGCGACTAAAATCACGCGGATTCCAAGTTATCAGTTCGAAAATTTTATTTTTCCAGGCTCTTCCTGTTATCCCATAGTGAGTCACGGCCTGAAACATTTCTGGAAATAAGGTCACCACATCAAACGAAAATGGTATTGGCATTATCTATTTCATTAATAATCCGATTCCCAGTCTACAATTATTTTTTTTGTCTCTAAATCTACCTTGATAATTGCTTGTTTGATGAAAGGAATTAGAATTTCTTTGAACTCTTTTATAGAATCATTATGTACGCGCAATACATCATTGGCTCCAGTTTCAAATAATCCAGTGACTTTCCCAAGATAATCAGATTTTAAATTGATAACATCTTTACCAATCAAATCTGACCAATAATAACCTTGCTCACTGGGTAAAACTGGAAAATAATCGCGTGGCACGGCAACTTGCAATCCTTTTAGCTGAGCAGCTTGCTCACGATTAGAAAGTTCAGCTAATTTAATGTTGAGATGATTGCCATTAATTTGTCCGGCTTCAAGTATGACCTTACGCCATTTTGCAGTTTCTTCAACTCCTAACCACCAAGAAGAGTACTGTAGTAATCCATCAATTTGTTCAGTATACGGTTGAACTCGAATCCACCCACGAATTCCAAAGGGACCCAAAACATGCCCCATAACAACAAGACTCGAAATGATCGTTTGCTCGCCTAAAACGAACCTCAGTTATTGGCTGTTACTTTACTATTAACCGTAAACTGTTTAACAAGGCGATTTGCAGTTGGCGATAATTGAGCACCTTGTGAACGCCAGTATGAAATTCTATCCAATTGAATGCGCAGAGGCACTTCTCCTCCCACAGCTCTCGGATTGTAAAATCCTACTCGCTCTATAAACCGACCATCACGCGGATGGCGAGAATCTGCAACTACCATACTATAAAATGGGCGTTTTTTAGCACCGCCCCTTGCTAGCCTAATAATAACCATATCTTGTTTATAAACCTTTAACAGCGTTGAAAGAGTAACCGCCAATTTTATAGTAATTTGGGGTTATTTAGCAAGCGACTATAGAAAACAAATAAACTGTTCGAGGTTGTAGCATATGATCTGTCCGGTTTTATAGGGAATCAGAGGGGGAATTTTAGATGAAACTGACAGAGAGTGTTTAAGGCTCGGAAGATGAGATTCGAGGAAGCGTATGGAGGTCATAGAAAGGGGAGTCTAACGCAAATGGAAGCGGCATTTGGAATATGCGACCGAACATTTTGTCGCTAAATGACCCGTTATGATGAAGGCGGAATGGATTGCACTGCTGGACAAAGCGACTATCTCAGGTAGGCGAAGATATTGCTGGAAGTGATCAATGCCACTTTAAGGCTCGAGGGTTGCTGGTTTCTAAAGGTACGATGGTGGGCACCACACGCATTTATGCGCCAAGTTTGACCAAGAATCGGGAACAGGCACGTGATTCTGAGATGCACCAGACGAAGAAGGGAAAGCAATGTATTTTGGCATGAAGGTGGATGTTGGTGTAGACGTGAATTCAAGAGCGGTGCACACGGTTGAAATTTGCAGCCAATAAAGCGGACATCAACGTCTTGCCCAAGCTATTGCGGGCCGAAGACGAAGTTATCTTGAGCGACGCAGGTTACACCAGTGATGAATCATGGCAGTTGGGAATACGTTGATGTGCGCAAGACAAATGTACGTCCGGACAGAATCTCTCGGGGAGTCAGAAGAAGCGTAACCGGAAGCATTCCTCAATCTGGGCACGGGTAGAGCATGTGTTCCGGGTAATCAAGCGACAGTTTGGATTCACCGGAACCCGCTACCTCGGGCTGATAAAGAATGCCGTCCAGGTAAACATGCTAATGGGCTTGGTCAGCTTGTACCTGCTGCGTAGGCGATTAGCGACTACTTGAGGGAGAAATCCACTCAAAATGCCCCAACGGCAGACGATGAAGCATAAACAGAGGGAATCTGACGGAAAAACGCTGCCAAAAATGAATTGCCGAGAATTCGTGTTCAAAAAACTGACAGCAATACCGAAAAATCTGAAAGCCGCTAATTGTTCAGTGTTTCCCTAATGTAAAATAACGGAAATCTCTCCGTTCAGAGGTCAATACTGTGCTTGATTAACAGAATTTATTGCAACAATTTGGCATGATCGTTTCCATGAATCGCAAGGGTGACTGCTATGATAATGCTCCGATGGGAAAGTTTCTGGGAAACACTTAAAACTGAGCAGTGCATCACGGAAAATTCAAGGCAAGATAACAGATCGTTCCGAATATGTAGATTTTCTATAACCGACAGAGAAAACAGAAAAAGCTGAATTATTTGTCACCAACAAATTTTGCGTAGCAATACTATGCAAATCTTCTTGCCGCTTAAATCGATGGACTCCATTTTTGACAGCACACTTCATGTGGAATCTAACGTAATGTTTTACAGTTCTTTCTTCGTGAAAATTTTATTCAGAATTCTGGTAAGAAAATAATCGTAATTTCATATGGTTATATATAAATTCTTTATTAAGTTATCCTGAGATACTGAATGTTCTGAAATCAAAACTATGATGATTACAGAAAAAATGTATTGACACGGTTTTTTTTCCCACGTATATTTTTTTTAGCGGGAAATTAATACACGAATGAGTTTGAGCTGTATTATCTTTCCCTCTTTCGAATAAAAGTGATGTTGACGAACACGAAAAATATTAATGTTTAAGCGATTATGTGAAATTCCCGCGGATATTTTTTGCTTAGTCAGGTCAATTGATATTAGGTAAATATTGTTTATTTTCAATACCTACGTCGTTTCCGAAACTCGTTTTTATCATATAAAAAATAAAACAGATTTTGAAAAACCATTAAATTAGCCTAATCAGTACTTAGTAATTTTCGAGATCTGTATTTTAATTTTTTACCATTGCTGTTTGTGCGAGTATCAATACTAACAGCTTCTGATTATTCGGATATTCACTTGCAGTCTTTGAAGGTGATTAAATAATCAAAATAATTTTTAAAGGAAAACTTGATGAAAGTAATAAGTAATTATGAAATGGATATGACGAATAATAATTTTTTTACAGCAACTTTTAAAAACAGTTTCATAGGTTTCGCTGTTTTTATTTTTGTTATTAGTGTCTGTTTGTTTCCGTTGAAAACTGCTAAAGCAGGGAACGCGGTAAAATGGCATCCAGGGCATTATTATATTATTTCCCATAAGGGAAAATCGATGGATTCGTATATGAACATGGTTTATGGCGAATTAGAAAGGACTCCTGCATTGCGAGGGATACAGGCTCGTTTCTCATGGTCAGAATTAGAAACGGCTAAAGGCGTGTACAATTTTGCTTTAATTGATAAAATACTTGCGCAATTATCATCACGGAAAAAACGGCTTTTCGTTCATATAGGCATCAAGAGCTTTAGCCCCGATGAATCTTCAATACCGAAATATTTAAAAACACCAGAATATGAAGGAGGAGAGTTTACTTACGTAAAATACGGTACCTCCATTCCTAAAGGCAAATATGCCAAACTCTGGAATGCAAAAGTTCGAGATCGCCTGGTGGCATTATATATAGCATTGGGAAAACGTTATAACTCACATCCATATTTTGAAGGTACAACCATGAATGAAACGGCATGGGGCGCTGCAATGCCACGTTTAACAGCAGCTCAGGAAAACACCTTTTTTGATAATTTGGCCATTATTCATGCAAAAATGCGTGCAGCATTTCCAAATTCTGTGAATTTTCAGTATCTAAATTATCCACGTTCTCAATTAGCTGAATTAATCAGTAAATTTAAACAATCTAGAACAGGAATAGGTTGTCCAGATGTATTCACGGAAGATCCTGGGGTAAATTTTGCAGGAACCGCGAATTCGCCTCCTGGCATTTATAAATATTATCCGAAAAACAGTGGTGTTCTTCCTCTCATGGTGCAAGTCGAGCTGGCAAATTATTTGAATACTCGCCATGATAATACAGGCCACCAGCCTTCAGTATCTGAGCTGTTAAATTTTGCAAGAGATAATTTACAAGTGAATTACATTTTTTGGACAAGAAGTTTTGGATACTTTGATAATGTACTGGAGCTTTTGAACTTTAAAAAGCAAAAAGCGAGTGTTTCTGGTGGTTTACGTGCAGCTTGTCCGAGCACTTTTCCTTCATGTAACACCAATTAGTAGAAATTCTGTTATTTAATAAATTGAATGGCGAAACTAGCAAGGGTATTTTTAGATGCCCTTGCTAATACATTAATAAGCCTTAATAAAGATATATTTACAACAATTTACAGTAGCTTGGCGCAAAAAAGTGCCAAGCTTATCGATTGCTAATTTTGGTTGTGTCAACGGAATGTAAGAATTCTTGGCGTTTGCGTTCAATTATGCGTGCACATATAGAGACTTTCGTAAGTTAGATATTTTGGTTTTCAAGTGGTTCTAGATTTCATAAAATAAAGACATGAAATGAAGGATGAAGATTGTAATAGCGCACAACCCAATATAGTAAGGAATTTCAGAAAGAATCAGTTGAGTTTTTCCTCCCAAACCTCCGTGAGGTCGGTGATAGTTGTAGAAAGCTTGCCATTCAGCTAATTTAGCATGCAGGTCAACATCATCGGTATAAGTTAATAACTGGTAAAATTCCCGCTGATCAGTGCCATGCGAACGCTCCATCTTGCCATTTAGTCGAGGCGTTCTGGGTTTGATGTAAGCATGTCGTATACCTATGTCTTCCAGGTGCCAATGGAATTTAGCCTGGAATTCATGGCCATTATCAGTTCGGATAGTATTGATTCTGAATGGGAATTTTGAGATAACGTCATCCACGAAATCAATCGCGTTCTGTTGTGTATGTCGCTCATAAATTTTTAGCGCGCGAATCCGCGTTGCGTCATCAATGGCGGTATATTGGAAGCGCCGGATTTTCTTACCATCTTCAATTTTAAAATCGAGAAACTTCACATCAATTTGTACATGATGCCTCGGCACCTGTTTTTCATAACGAATTGTCGGAATCGATCTTTTGCGCTGACGGTCTGGTAGACGATTCAGGTTGTGGCGTTTTAATACGTTATATACACCACCAGAAGATATCTTGATATCGTGATAACGAGCCAGATACCAACTAATCCTTACTTGCCCAAAATGATAGTTGCGACGCAGGTAGAGAATCTTTTCTTCAATCGCGGGAGAGGTACGTTTGGGGTTCTCAGGGCATGGTTTACTATTGATCAGTCCTTTTTCTCCACGTGCCGCATAGGCCCGCTTCCATTGATAAAATGTATCTCTTGATATACCAAAATGCCTGCAGGTGAATGCAATATTCACAGATTTAGTGGCATGTTCAAATACTTTGAGTTTGCGCGAGATATATCTCTTTGTGCTTGTAGATTCATTATCGACTCCTTGAAAACAGTTTAATTTATCAAAACTGTCAACCGAAGTCGTAATATTCATA
>WBZN01000348.1_pt1 | contig 43350 bp, 29 predicted proteins | sample 5204281 | NCBI WGS metagenome assembly WBZN01 (sample SAMN12344347, study PRJNA552823) | activated sludge metagenome | biome: Activated sludge suspended growth; feature: Nitrification reactor; material: Wastewater; isolation source: activated sludge from nitrification reactor of wastewater... | reverse complement strand
CTGGGGCGGTCCGAATCGCCTGTATGCGGCAATCAAGTTCTTCCTCTACACGTTGGCGGGCAGTTTGCTGATGTTGGTCGCCATCTTCGTCCTGTACTTCCAGGGTGGACACACCTTCGACATTCTGGAACTGAGCCGCGGAACGTACGGCGCCACGCTCCAAATGTGGCTGTTCCTGGCCTTCTTCGCCGCCTTCGCCGTGAAGGTGCCGATGTTCCCGTTCCATACCTGGTTGCCGGACGCCCACGTGGAAGCACCGACTGCGGGCAGCGTCATTCTGGCCAGCGTGCTGCTGAAAATGGGTACGTATGGATTCCTCCGCTTCACCTTGCCGATGCTCCCGGACGCCACGGTGGCATTCACCAAACCGATGATTGCGCTGTCGATCGTGGCCATCATTTACGGAGCCTATATGGCGCTGGCGCAGACCGACATCAAGAAACTGATCGCCTACTCCAGCGTCAGCCACATGGGTTTTGTCACGTTGGGCATCTTCGTGCTGAATATTCAGGGGATTGAAGGCGCGGTGATGCAAATGGTCAATCACGGCATCACGACCGGCGGCCTCTTTCTCTGCGTCGGCATCATCTATGAACGGACCCACAGCCGCCAGATTCTCGACAACACCGGACTGGCCGGCCCCATGCCGCGTTACGCCATTTTTCTGATGATTTTTGCCTTGTCCTCGTTGGGGCTGCCGGGCACCAACAGTTTCGTCGGCGAATTTCTGGTCCTGGCGGGTACGTTTGTCTGGAGTCAGTTTGCTACGGCCTTTGCCGCACTGGGCGTCATCCTGGCCGCCGCATATATGCTCTGGCTCATGCAGCGAGTCGTATTCGGGACCCCGGCAGCCGCCCATCGAGACCATCTCCTGGACCTCAATGCCAGGGAGACAGCGACATTGGTACCATTGATCGTGCTGGTGTTCGTCCTGGGGATCTTTCCGAATCCACTCTTGAGCCGCATGCATGCCAGCGTGACACATCTGCTGAACGGACCGAAGGCTCCGGCCTATGCGATCGTGCCGCCACCGGCCTCGGCCTCGACACCGGCCACACCAACCCTAGCGGCCGCGCAGCCCATTTCATCTTCTGAACAGGCAGCCACACGATGAGCATATCGCTTCAAGATCTTCTGGCGATCCTTCCGGAACTGATTGTCATCGGAGCCGCCTGTCTCGTCCTGGCCTTGGACCCCATTCTGGAGACGGCGAAGAAGGACGTGCTGGCCTGGCTGACCCTGGGGGCGCTGGCCATGTGTCTCGGCCTGACCTCGTCACAGGTGACCGGCCGCACGTATGCCTTCAGCAACATGGTGATCCTTGATTCGTACGCGGCATTCTGGAAACTGCTCCTCTATATCGTAACCGGACTGACCGTGCTCCTTTCCCTTGCCTACTTGAAAGCCGAACGATTGAGCATCGGCGAGTATTACGGTTTCATTCTGCTGGCGCTGGCAGGGATGATGGTCATGGTCTCCGGGGCCGACCTGCTCACGATCTACCTCGGCACAGAGCTCATGTCGCTTTCGCTCTACGTGATGGCCGGACTCAAACGGACGGAGGCCCGCTCGCTCGAAGCATCTGCCAAATACTTTGTGTTGGGCGCCTTTTCATCCGGTATCTTGTTATACGGCATTTCCCTACTCTTCGGCCTAGCCGGCAGCACCCGTTTGTCGGTGATCGCGGAGGCGATTGCGATGCAGGGCACGAGCAACCCGATCTTGTCTCTGGCCTTGGTCCTGCTGGCGGTTGGATTCGGATTCAAATTGGCCGTGGTCCCCTTTCACATGTGGACGCCGGACGTCTACCAAGGCGCACCGACCTCGGTCACCGCCTTCATGGCTGTCGCCTCAAAAGCCGCCAGCTTCGGCGCCTTCCTGCGCGTGTTTGTGGAAGGCTTGGGAGGGGCAAGCGCCGACTGGTCGGTCCTCTTCACGATTATCTGTCTGGCCACCCTGGCCCTGGGGAATCTCGTCGCGATCGTGCAAACCAACATCAAGCGCATGCTCGCCTATTCGAGTATCGCCCATGCCGGCTATGCGCTGATCGGCGTCGTGGTCGCCGGGGGGCATCGCGGCGACGGCACCGTGGGCGGTTTCGCCAGCGTGTTACTCTACATCGCGATCTATTCGTTCATGACGCTGGGAGCCTTCGCGCTGATCGGCATGTTGCGCAAGGAAGGGCAAGAGAGCGAAAACATCGAAGACTATGCGGGCCTCGCCAAGCGCGAGCCGCTGGCGGCGTTCTTCATGCTGGTCTTTCTGGTGTCCTTGGCCGGTATTCCTCCGACCGCAGGCTTCATCGGCAAGTTCTACATTTTCATGGCCGCCGTGAACGGCGGTATGACCTGGCTGGCAGTCGTGGCCGTCATCTTCGCCGCGATTTCAGCCTTCTATTACCTGCGCATCGTGATGGTCATGTACATGCGAGAGCCGGAAGGAACCGCCGCCTCTCAGTCCCGGCTGGAAACCTCGCCGGCACTGTCGTTCGTCCTGGCCTGCGCCCTCGCCGGCGTCGTCTTTCTCGGTCTATTCCCGAACGGCCTCTGGTCGCTGGCTACCCATGCGGCGCCGCTTCTCAAATAACGCTGTGCCCGGGGCGCATCATTTCCCAGACCTCCACCGCCTCTTCGACGCCGGCGGATCGACGTTCCTGCACCGCATCCTGGAACCATCCGTAGACGTCCATCGCTCCGCACCGATCTTGAATCGCGCGGGCCTGCATGACTGAACTGACATTTCTCTCGAACGTGTTCGATACCTTCCGGCGACGAGGCTGTCCCAGCCTGGCCGCCTCGTTGGCGTTCTACTCGATCCTCTCCCTCTTCCCGATGGTGTTCCTACTGCTGTACGGCATCAGTTTCATCGTGAGCCAGGATGTGATTGGGTATCAATTCCTGCTCGGGTTTCTGAAGGGCTTTCTCCCCAGCATGGGCGAACGGCTAGCCAGGGACATCAGGCGTGTGGCGGAACAGGAAGAAGTGCGATGGGCCGTCTTTCTTGCCTTCGGATGGTTCGGCGCGTTGGTGTTCTACGAACTCGACTACGCCATGAACACCGTCTTCGGAACAGCGGCCAAGCGCCATCCCTTGATCTCAACGCTGGTGGCAGTCGCGTTGATCTGGATGTTGGGACTCTTGACGCTGATCTCCTTCGTGGCGACCCAGGCGATCGACCTCTTGACGGCCTATGCCCCGCGCTTCCTCGGCATGAACCTGGTGGCCATCGCCGCGCACGATTTTTTGATTGCGTATACGCTGCCGTTCCTGCTGGCCTTCGCGTCTGTCACCTGTCTGTACCGGTTTCTTCCTCACCAACGGCCCACCTGGCGGGAGGCGACGATCGGCGGCGCGGTGTTCAGTCTCCTGTGGGTCTCCGCCAAAGTGCTCTTCGTCACCTATCTGGAAGATGCCGCCGTGTATACACAGCTGTATGGATCACTGCTCGAAGTCGTATTGCTGTTGCTGTGGGTCTATTATTCTTCGGCACTCGTTCTGCTCGGAGCGGTGGTCACCCATGAGTGCCAATGCCGCCGCCCCGTCACGCTGGATGATTCCGCCATACTTCCTGGCTAGGCCGAGCCTGCCGCAACCACTTCGTCTCCGTTTCCCGTAACCGCGCATCAACGGTCAGCCTGCAGTGACCAACGACGGCAAGGTGCGAGCCTAGCGTGAGCGCATCGTGTCAGGGACGATGGACGGACACAGGATCGGTCACGAAGAAGCAGACAGTCCGGAAGGATGGCGTTGTTCAATGAAGTGCCCGATTGACGCGCGAGTCACCAACCCCAGCAATTGCCCATCATGCACCACCACGAGACGTTCGGCGCCAAGCGCCAACATCCGTTCCAGCGCCTGCATGGCAGACAGGTCCGGCGAGACAACCATCTCGTCGTCGGACGTCTGCATGATATCGGCCACGCGACGGAACGCCCACAAGGAATTCCTGACGGCCTGGACGTCACGCACGCCAACCACGCCGACCAGGCGGCCATCCTGAACCACCGGGAATCCCCCGTACCCATAGGGCAGGAAATACTGATTGACGGCTTCTTCCACCGTGAGGTCCGGGGATAGGGCCACCACATTGGCGACCATCAACTCGCGGACCGGCACCGAGGCCAGTGACGCACGGATGGCCGCTTGTTTACGACTTCCTCGTGCAGCCGAAAACAGAAACGCCCCCAGCAACACGATCCATCCCCCGCTGCTCGCCAACGAACTGGAAGTCGTACCGGACAGACCACCGACGAGCAACAAGGCGCCGAACAGCCCGAAGCTCACCCCGAACAGCAAGCCCACCAGTGCTGCTTGGCTTGTCGCACGGTAGTAATCTTTGCTCCAGGCCCACAAGCCGGCCCGCAACGCGCGCCCGCCATCCAACGGAAACCCCGGCAGCAGGTTAAACAGCCCCAACTGCGTATTGACCATCCCCAGCAAGGTGCCCAGCGCCGTAAGCCCATGCAGGGACACTCCGGCCGGAATCCATTCCAAGAATGCCACCAACCCGAGACACAGCCCCGCCAGGAGAAAACTCACGATTGGACCGGCAATGGCGATAAGGAATTCGGCCAGGGGATGCGGCGGCTCCTTGCGCATTTGCGCGACGCCGCCGAAAATGAAGAGCGTAATTTGACTGATCGGAATGCGATACCGCAGCGCTACCAACGAATGACCGAGTTCATGCAGCAGAACGGAGGCAAACAACAACAAAGCCGCCACGCCGCCCATTGCCCAATATCGCGGCTCCGACAAACCGGGCAACACGTCCGGCAGATAGCCGGTCGCCAATGACCAGGTGACAAAGAAAAAGACGAAGAGCCACGAGGCATGCACGTGGATGGGAATGCCGAAGACCTGTCCGATTTTCCAATCCGGCCCCTGCATGCCATCACCGTAACAGCCACCTGAAGGAAGCGTCAACTATCGCGCGGTCTCGCCATCGGGTATACTGCGCCCATGTTTCGAATACCTGGCCTGATCGGTGTGATCGTCCTTCTCGGACTTGTCAGGGGTCTGGCCGTCGACCACGCACAGGCCCAAGTCATCAAGGCCGGCCCGACCTCCTGCCCCGCCGTGGCGTTGACCTACGATCTCTGCCCGGTGCGCACCGCCTCAGGATTTGATCGCGAACTGATCGACTTCCTCATTGCACACAAGGTGCCGGCCACATTTTTCATGTCCGGGCGCTGGATGGCCAAGCACGATGCCGAAGTCAAAGAACTCCTGGCTGTCCCCTTTTTCGAGATCGGCACGCACGGCGATGTCCATGCACACCTTCCTATGCATGAGATGAAGGAGCAGCAGCAAGAGATCATGGGGCCTGTGCGTGCCCTCAAGAACACCTACGGCCGGCCGGCCATCCTGTTTCGACCGCCGTATGGGGAGTATAACGACGTGACCGTAGAGGCCGTGAAGGCGCTCGGCCTACGATTCATCTTGTGGAACATCGAGTCCGGCGACCCGGACCCCACCCTCAGCGCCGACGCGATCCTCTCGCGTGTGCAGAAACGGCTCACGCCCGGCAGCGTGATCGTGCTGCATGCCAACGGAAAGGGCAAACACACTCGAGAAGTGACAGAGGCCTTGGCCGGAACTCTGCTGGGAAAGAAAGGCCTACGCGCGATGACCGTATCGGATCTCCTGCAATGCAACCAACCGACGAGCGACCCCACACACTGATTCGCGAGATGCGGCCTGAAGATCGCGATGCCGTGGTCGCCATCCTGACCAGCTCCGATCCTTGGAAGCGGCTCGGCTTTACGGCCGTTGACTGGGAACGCATCTTTTCCCCGCTCCCCGTCGGCCGGGACACGTTTGTCCTCGAAGGGGAAGGCCTGGTGCTCGGCATCGCCATCGTACGCAGAAAATTCCTCTTCGGCGATTATTTGGAACTGCTTGGCATCTCGCCGACAGCCACCGGCCGGGGGTTCGGCAGCCGCTTGCTGTCGCACATCGAATCGCTCACCTTCGCACGAGCCCCGAACCTGTTCGCCTGCGTATCAGACTTCAACGACGGCGCCCGCGCGTTCTATCGCAAGCAGGGGTATAAGGAAATCGGTCCCATGCCGAATTTCCTCATTCCCGGATACGCCGAAATTCTGCTCCGGAAGACGAGCGGGCCCGCGAAAACGATGTGAGGGCATTTCAATACGGTGGTTCTTTTAAAACTGTCCTTGAGAAGAAATTATAGGCTGCTCAAAACATTTTCCAGGAAGGCCGCAAGGAACGAGGACCCCGAGGCGTACGCGGAGGGTACGTTGAGGGGTTCGAGCGACTGAGAACGCCGCTGGAGGAGGTTTTCAGCAGCCGGCAAAGGAGACGAGATGATGCGCGTGAAAAAGCTCCTCCATACCCGCATGCGCGTGAGCGACATGGATCAGACGATCCGGTTCTACCAGGACGTCCTAGGTCTGGAGGTGCTGGAGCGCAAGGTCTCCCCTCGCGGCTCTCACCTCGCCTTCCTGAAAGTCCCCAACAGCGAAGAACTCATCGAACTGTGCAGCTTTCCTGCGAGCGGCCCTGTCAGGGTACAGGAAGATCTCGTCCACCTCGCGTTTGAAGTCGAAAATTTGGACGAGACGATCCGGAGTTTACAGTCGAAACAGGTGGCGATCACCGACGGCCCGACGCACACCTCTTCCGGGAGCCGGTTCATCTTCATCGATGCGCCCGATGGGTACGAGGTCGAACTCATTGAACGACCGCCCGGCACGGCGCTGGTGTAAACGCGTCGTTCGTCGCCCGGCACGCATTGTTCGTCTTTCACCGAGCGAACGATGCGCCTCCTAACCAGCCCCTCCGCGTCCCAGTGGCTGCACAGGCCAACCCATTGACGAATTCTCATCCGCCCCAGTATTGTTCCTTCGCGTCACGTTTCACGAACGACGAACAAGGAGAGCGCAGATGAAGAACGGGTTTTTTCGCGGACACGGACTCGGCAACGACTATGTGGTGATGGATCCCAAGGAACTCAGCTTCAAGCTGACTCCCGGGAAAATCCGCGGCATCTGCGATCGTCATTGGGGTCTGGGCAGCGACGGCATCCTGGCGCTCGTGCCTTCCAAGAAGGCGGACTTCGGCCTGCGAATCTACAACCCGGACGGCAGCGAGGCCGAAAAGTCCGGCAACGGTCTGCGCATCTTTGCTCGCTACCTGCATGCCACCGGCAAGACCAAGAAGCGTGCATTCACGGTCGAGACCAAGGGTGGCCTGGTGTCCATTGCGCTGCATGTGGACCGCCATGGAGATGCCGCCTCCGCCACTGTCGAGATGGGCCAGGCGACGTTCCAACCGGCAGCACTTCCCTGTACCCTCGACATGGACGAGTTGATCCAAGCGCCGATCAAGGCCGCTGGCCGGTCGCTCCGGTTCACCGGCGTCAGTGTCGGCAATCCTCATTGCGTGGTCTTCAAGGAGAAGGGCGGCTCCTGGACCCGTGAGGACCTGCTCATCTTGGGCCCCGCCCTGGAAAACCACCTCCTGTTTCCCAAACGGACCAACGTGCAACTGGCCGTACCGACCGGCCCCAAGGAAATCTTTATCCTGATCTGGGAGCGCGGCGCCGGGGAGACTCAGGCCTCCGGCTCTTCCTCCTGTGCTGCGGCAAGTGCCGCCGTCAAACTCGGGCTCGTCAAGGGTCCCGTCACGGTCACGATGCCGGGGGGCACGCTCAACATCGAGGTCGCCGAAGATTTCAGCCTGACCATGAAGGGACCAGTGGCGGAAGTCGCCCGGGGAACGCTCAGTCCGTCCTTCGTGCGAGGACTTCGTTAAGCTGGACGCCATCAGCGTGGGCGCGACATTGCAGAGGATTTGCAGCAACCATTAGAATTGCTTACAACCCAGGTTGCACAGTTCCTTTCTCGGACCGCTGAAAGCTGATCGCTCATGGCTGATTTCCACGACGCGCTCCAGTCCAAGCTCGACCACTTGCCTGACCAACCGGGCTGCTATCTCTTTCGAAACGCAAAGAGAGAGATTCTGTATGTCGGGAAAGCCGCGGTGCTGGCCGACCGCGTGCGCTCGTATTTTCAGAAGGGCAGCGATCAGACACCCAAGACCAGCTTACTCGTCAGCGAGATTGCCGACCTCGAAACCATCGTCACCCGCTCTGAGTTAGAAGCGCTGATCCTCGAAAGCAATCTGATCAAGCGCCACCGTCCCCGATTCAACATCGTCCTGCGCGACGACAAACAGTATCCCTATTTGCGGTTACCGATCAAAGAGCCCTTTCCCCGCCTGTCCATCGTTCGCCGCGTGCACAAAGACGGGGCGCTCTATTACGGACCCTATACGCCGGCCGGCGCACTCCGTGAAACCTTGAAAGTCATTCGCAAAGCGTTCCCCCTCGCCACCTGTGACATCGAGATCGACGGCCGGGCGGACCGAGCCTGCATCGAGTTTGAAATCAAACGATGCATGGCACCGTGCACCGGTAACCAGTCCCGCGAAGACTATCACCTGATCGTCAACCAGGTGCGCCAATTTCTTGAAGGTCGGGACCGGGAACTGCTGGACAGCCTGCGACAGAACATGGAATCTGCAGCTGAACGGGAAGAGTTCGAAGAGGCGGCCCGCTTACGGGACCGGCTGTTCAGTGTGGAGCGGACGCTGGAGAAGCAACGCATTACCCAGGTCAGCACCTCCGACCAGGATGTGGTCGGACTGGCTCGCCAAGGCACGGCAGCGGACCTGCAGCTGCTGTTCGTGCGCGGCGGCCTACTGATCGGGCGGAAAGATTTCTTCTGGCCGCAGTCCGCCGATTCCAGCGACGAAGAACTCGTGCGCTCCGCGATCGAGCAGTTCTACAACAAGGAAGGGCAACCGCCCAAAGAACTGTTGGTACCGACCGACCTCTCCGATGCGCTCCTGATTGAACAATGGCTGAGCGAGAAGCGGGGTGATGCCGTTCGGCTCCTCACTCCGGAGCGGGGCACGAAACATCAGTTGGTGCTGCTCGCGGAAGAAAATGCGGCCGCCGCCATCGCGGACCATCTGCGCAACGAGGCCCTCGACCGGCAGGCCACGGCGGAACTGAGACGCTTGCTCCGTCTAGACGTCGCCCCTCGCCGTATCGAAGGCTTCGATATCTCGAACATTATGGGAAACCAGTCCGTCGCGTCCCTCGTGGTGTGGGAAGACGGACAGGCCAAGAAGGCCGACTACAGAAAATTCCGCATTCAAACGGTGGAAGGGGCCAACGATTTTGCCAGCATGCAGGAAGCCGTCATGCGACGATATGGCGCCACGGAAGACCTGGCACGGCCGGATCTCATCCTGATTGATGGCGGCCTCGGACAGTTGAGCGCCGCCATCGAAGGGCTGAAACACGTCGGACAGGAACAGATTCCGATCATCGGCCTCGCCAAAGCTCGCGGCGAGAAAGACGAGCGGATCTTTCTCCCGGGGCGTAAGAATCCCATCGTCCTGCGACCGACCTCGCCCGCCACACACCTCGTGCAGCGGATCCGCGACGAAGCCCACCGATTCGCGCTCACCTATCACCGGAATCTGCGTGGCAAAGCGCTGCTCTCTTCCGAACTGGACCAGATCGTTGGCATCGGCAAAATCCGCAGGAAACGGCTTTTGAAGCTATTTGGGAGCGTACAACACATTGCTGCCGCCACCGACGACCAACTCAAGACCGCCGGCCTTGATCAAGCCACCGTCGCTGCACTACGTAAAGCCCTCACCCCGGCCTGACTCTCGCCACCTGACCTTGGCTGTATGCGGTTCGATACACCCGTATCCGATTGGGTACGCCGTGTCAGCCTTGTCTGCCGCGTCTCGATCCGCGGCAGACGAATTTTCTCCTTGCACGACAGGCCTTTCATCGCTACGCTCACTCCCCATGGCGATCTACGTACTAGGTACGTAGATTGCCTCTTCAGAGAATCGATCCGACTTTTTACGCTCACCAGGAGGCATCCCGATGAGGATGTGGCCCATCGCCGGCGTCCTGACGTTCGCGCTCCTGACCGCCTGCGCAACCCCGCCGGAAATCAAACAAGCGCTCGCGGCCAAAGACCAGGCCTACGCAGAGAATGAGCGGCTCATGCAGCAGTATCGTGAGCTGGTGAGCAATATCACTACCAGGCACCTGCAGTGGTACCGCTATGTGCAGACACGCCTCAAACTGGATTTGGCCCTTCAATGGGCGACCACCAATCCGCGGGTAGCCGACGTCCCGGAGGCTGCCATGGCCGAAGATGATGCGGCGGAGCTCGGTCCAGACGTCTTGCGCGTCATTAATATGATCCGCCTGAAGTCTCTCCCCGAACGCAACGGGCAAACCGGGCAACCCGTATTTGCCGCCGGATCGGGCGACATGAGCAACCTCGTGCAGCAACTCCCGGAGTTGATCGCCCAGGTGGAGCGGCGCGTCTCGACAGATGCCAAAGCGCCGCAGGCCGTTGATTTGACCGCGTTCGACCACTACCGTACCAATGTCGACGTGCTCCGCCGGATCAATGGCCTGATCAAGCAATACCTGGACATCGACGTCACACTGAGTCAAACGGAGACCCAGTCCCTGGCCGACGCAATTCGGACGGTGCGGCGATGACCCATCTTCCCGTCGCTCACCAGAAGGAGTCCTCCATGGTCAGCCGAAGCCTGGCACGATTCTCCTTCGCCATATTGATGCTCGTCGCGACCGGGTGTCACTCCATTCACAGCAGTTCGGTCCGCGAGCTCATTCAATTGGAAGGAACCAAGATCGACGCCGCCCAAACGAATATTGATCTCTTTCAGAAGGAAACCGAATCGCGGGTCAGGTACCTGGAGCAGGCCCGCGCCGAACTCCATGAAGCGTTCAAATCTCTCCACATGCAGGAAACCAAGCACCGCTTCGCCCTGGCGGCCTTTCGCAACTTGACTACTCGGAAGGGAGACTCCGCCTATGCGGCCGCCTACCTCACTAGCCTTATTTATATGGAGGACGTGCAGGGACTTGAGAAAGCGGTCTGGAATCAATTCGAGGCAGACTTCTGCGGCCTGCGCGACACGGCGAACGCCCTCAACGACTCCTGGAAACACACCGCCACCCTCCATGCCCAGGTGAATCGCTTTGCCAAACAATCAGCCTTGGCCTCGGTCGATCCGGAGTTCGTCGCGGCACTTCTCAGCCAAGCGCCGAATCGTTCTGAGCAGATCATGGGAATCTTGAATCAGTCCCGCACGGTCAATGACGCCTTGGAAGAAGTGGTCGGGGCGCGCATTCTCCGCATTGGCGGACTTGATCGTGCGCAACGATTCACTGCGGACCTGGTCGAGCTGCTGGACCGGCTCAAGAAGGATGACGGACAGTAACGGAGGACGCTATGAACCGCAGCTTTGAGGGAGTGGTGACCTTCCTCCGGGACAACGACACTGTGTTGAAACAGCTGATGGAGACGGGCGAGACCGCAACCCATGAGATTGAAGAGCTTGCCACCCGCTTAGACCATGCGCGCGAGGAAGCGCAAGTGTTGATCGATCAACTGGGTGCGGTGGCGTTCAGCGTCGGGCAGCAGGACGAGACGAAGGTGAAGCAGACCGCGCTGTTGGAAGCCGTCACCGCCTTACGGAAGAAATTCGAAATGTATAAGAACGACCCGCTACGACGAGGTATTTATGCGGCGGAAATTTCCAACCTGTACCTGCAGTTGGCCAACACGTTCAACAACACCACCGTCTCTCAAATTGTCCCCTTCGCCCAGGACGAGATCGAGGGCTACAAAGAGTTGATGAGGAAAGCCGTGCTCGACGCCGCCTCGCGGCAGAAACGTGCCGCGGTGCTCAAGGCCGGGGTACAGATTTCGCGTCTGGCGCTGAGCGTGGCCGGGAAATTGGCGCTGGCCTAGGAAAGAGGGGAGCCGCACCCGTGATGTGGACACCAGCCGGAATCATCGCCATTCTCTTCTGTGCCGCCTGCAGCCTCGATGCATCCTCGCGCGGCCCCTTCGGCCCTGCGGATCCCGAGACCCCCGTTCCGAAACGATCGCTCCCCGCACACGTTCCGGCAAGACACGTTCTGGAATTCACGGCCGATGAGTCGCCCGGGCATGTCAAACCCAAAATGGCCGGAGCCACCATGGATGCCGGCGTCACTCGATCACCCAGCCCAATCATGCCGCTATCGGTACGTGACGTGGCCTCGATGAGGAACGCCGCTGAAGCCGACCCCCGTGTCGCCGCCCTGCTGGGCGCACGATGGGGATTTATCGATGCCGACGTAACCCCGCCGAAGAGCAAAGTTTCCTTTGGTTGCTGTCAGATCAGCTCACGATTCACCAGACTCACCTACTTCAGCTATAGCCATAACGTGGCCGTCGACGTACGCATGAAAGACGGGGGCGTCCTGGAGGCTTCTCGATCCGAAGGGTATCTCCCACCGGAAGGACCGCAGGATGTGGCACGGGGCATTGAACTGGCGCGTGCCGATCAACGCCTCGCCGGCAACGTGCACGACATGCAAGGCCATGGTCTTCTCATGCAGCCGGATCGGGGGTTCTTCAGAAACGACCCGGGGTATAGCCATCGGGTGATGTGGATCACCTTCTCGCAGGGAGTGGGCGGAGACCCCAAATATTGGGCACAGGTCGACCTCACGGATGACCGTGTACTGGACGCGGGCGCGGAGCCGCCTCGTTAACGGTCGGCACGTGCGCGAACGAAACCGGGCGGCGCGGTGACGGGCGAGGCGTGATAAGCCGGTTCAGTCATCGACAGGCACGATCCGGCGCTGCCGCCCGACAAGGCTTGAAAGGAGAGCGGATGAAACGTGTCCTGACCGGCATCCTCCTGCTGTGCGGACTCCTGACATCGCCGCTTGCCGGTGCGGCTAATCCCACCTCTGAACATCTGCAATGGGGACGCTGGAGCTTTGACTATGAGGTTCGGGACAACACCGGCCTGGCGCTCAGAAACGTGACCTATGATGGGGAGCTCGTCCTCGGCAAAGCCAGCATGCCGGTCCTGCGCGTCAAATATGTGAAGGAACGCATCTGGTGGAATCCCTTCACGTGGTTCGGATCCCGCGCCGACAGCGGGCGCTGCGGCCCATTCCAGGATCGACTGCGTTGGCAGGACCTGGTCCCCATCGTCAACTGTGGCAACAATACAGTCTGTGTTGAAAGCTCCACGCTGAACGGGACCAAGTGGCTTGAACTCGGCATCTATGCGCGTATTGGGGAGTACCACATTTACCAGTCCTGGCATCTGTCCGACGACGGAGAACTTCGCCCGATTGTTCAAAGCCGCGGACTCTCCTGCAATACCGACCACATCCACCACCCCTACTGGCGCTTTGACTTCGACATCGATGGCAACGGTATGGACCAGGTCTTTGCTCATGACGACGGGGGAACCGATCATGGCTGGGGCCCCGGATGGACGAAATATACGAACGAACGTAACGACGTGAAAGTCTCCGCCACCCACCGGACCTGGTTCATTCGTGATCAACTCACCGGTCACGGCGTCTGGCTCCTTCCCGGAGAAGGGTACGCGCCCCTCAAAGGCGACGGAGAACGAGATGACTTCGCCGACCATGATGTTGCCATCCGGCGTGCCAATCCGGACGAAGACCTGCCCTGGGTGTTTGGGGCACGCGGACAACTGGGCTATGACCAGGACAACCAGAGCGTGCAAGAGCAGGACGTCGTGGTCTGGTATGTGGCTCATCTTCCACACATGGCTGCCCTTGGCCCGGCGAAGTGGCTGACCCTCGGGCCAACCCTCAAAATTCAACGCTGACCACCTCTTGCCGGCTCACCTGCCCCTCTCATCAAGACCCAGAACGCCAGCCCTTTCCCGTTGCGGTTCATACCTTAGGCACTCTATACTAGGTGCAGGTTACCCTAGATCCCGCTCATTTGGTCGCAGTACAATCAGCCGTTCACCCAAGGATACAGTTGTCTCAGCATGGACCAAATCCGAATGTGTGAGCGCGACGACGACCGATCTATTGAGGCGACGACAAGGCGCGCTCGGCGGAGAGCATTGCCATGAATCAGCCGGGATTTTCTGCAAAGGAATTCCAACGACTCGGCGAAATCATGCACGACGCTCGCTCCGTCAATCGAAGCGAAGGCGTCTGGAAACTCGTATCGACTGTCCAGCACGTTATTCCCTATGAATTTTCGGGATGCGGAGGAGTGGATCTTCTCCGTGGAGTCGATCCGGCGCTTGGGCACTCGACCTATCCGAGAGAGTTCTGCCAGCTCTACATGGGCCAGGGATTGGCGGCAGACCCTGCCGTATACCGGTTGATCACCTCCGGGCAGTCCGTCACATCCAGTGCCGACGAACCCGCCTTCACCGAGCCGAAAGACATCAGCGCCCTCAAGCTGGATTTCGGCATTAAGACGTGCCTGTCGGCCGGTGTACGCGGGGAACAGGGGACCTGCTCCTACTTTGCCTTCAGCAACTTCGACTCCAAGCACGCAGACAAACTCCGGCTACTGCTCGATATTCTCACCCCGCATTTTCACTTAAGCTACATGCGGTGCAGCTCAACGTGGAAGCCTGAGCGACCGGCTCATCCGACAATTCTGTTGAGTAAACGGGAAGAAGAGATCCTCCGTTGGGTCGCGGCGGGCAAGACCAACTGGGAAATTTCTGTTATCCTCAAAGTTAGTCTGAATACGGTGAAGTTCCACCTCAAAAATATTTTCCAAAAAATCGGGGTCGAAAACCGCTGGAGTGCCATCGCCTACTGGCAGACCGGCGAGCAACATCGGCTCATTTCCTCTTCACCTCCCAGTGACGATCGTTCACCGTCCGATTCCAATCGCGCGGAGTAAATAAGACAACACCTGCCGCATCGAGAGCCGCTGTTGTTTTCGCACGATATCTCAGGACTACGCTCTCGCCTACCCCGATGGGTAGGTGACTGCAGCCTACACCTCTCGTAGAGTCAGCCCAGTCAACACCACGCCCCCTGATGGCGTGCCAGTACCACCGCTATCCACTTGACCGGATAGGGCCTAACGGCCCTAGTCAACCGGAAGGAGAGGCCCTATGAAGCAGCTCGCTACACAGTCTGCAGCAATGGACGCCACATTCACCCTGTTAGACCTCCTGCAACAGCGAAAAACCCGTCGCTTCGGCCTCGGGATGACGCTGCCGAGTGGCCCGCTCCAGTACACCAGTCATCATGAGCCGATTCCGCTGAGTCAGGAAGAAGAACGGTATTTGATTTATGCGGCGATCGGGCGATCGGGACGGAATCTGGGTGATATGCACTTCGTCGGGAAGCCCGGCTCGAGCGAGGGGCAAGGAAACGCCTTGATGAATTTCCGAAGCCGCACTGTTCCCAGTCCGTGCTCCGCGCAGACCACGCAGTTGTTTTACACGAACGACAAGGGCGTCTTCTTTGTGGCCGATGCCGCCAGCGCCGACCACTCCTGGGACCTGGACATCGTCCAACTCCAGCCCTCCCGGCTCGAGATCCCGCGTGAAGTCCCGTTCATGTTGCCGTTCAACCAATGGTATACAAACCGGCCCGGTACCACGCTCTTCTTTCCCGTCACCAATATCGCCTTACTCTACCTGAATCTGCTCCTGATGATGTTCAGCGAGGACACCGGATATTTCATCGTCGATACCGACAACGGCAATGCCGGCTGCGGCCTGGACGCCTTCCGCAAGAGCGCGGGCGGACACCTGCATGACGACATCCGGGCACGCCGAATGTTCAGCTTGCGGGAACTCGACGCGGCGATCTGCGAAACGGCGATTCAGGAGCAGGGCATCATCTGCGAACACATTTCCTTGATGCAGCAGGCGCTGGGGCTTGGCGGCGGCATCCAAAGCGTGGGAAGCGGGCGGCATCTCCTGGGCCTCGAGCCGCACATCTATCCGGGGCTGGGCTTCCAGTTTGTCGTCCCGCCCGGCAAGCCGATGCGGGCAAATCCGGTCGGCATCCCGGGCGTGTGGGAAGGCCCCATGCCACCCTTCGTAGCCTCGATGAAAGAGGCTGTCACTCGGCTGGTCGACAGCAAGTTCGGGCCGAATGGCACCTTCAGGAAGGCTCACGAGCAGACCTGGGTCAGACCCGGATCGGCACAACAGGTCCCGGAACATTCCGCACGCGCCGTCGACGCCACCATTGCGTTTACCGAATATGTCCTCGCCACCTATGGGCGCTTCCCGGCGCACGCCGATGCCTGCAAGTCCGTCGTGGCCTGCCAGACGCATCACCTGGACGAAGATTTTTATGCGACGTTCTATCCCGACTCCGCCTTGCCGGACGCACATCGTGAGCACATGCATGCATGGCATTCCCATTGACGACATACTTTTTCACGCTCTTACGAGCACAGGAGGGCATCATGACACCACAGACCTCTCGTCGAGTCGTCATCACCGGCATGGGAGTTATTTCCCCCTTGGGTTGTACCGTCGATCTCTTTTGGCACCTGTTGAGCCGGGGAGACAGCGCGGTGAAGCCGATCACCTCATTTGACACTTCTCCCTTTCAGGCCTGTCTCGCGGCCGAGGTGCAGGATTTCGATCCCGAGGACTTTTTGCATCGTAAACAGGCCCGACGCATGGGACGGGCGACTCAGTTCGCGGTGGCCTGCGCCATGATGGCGACACGTGATTCCGGGATCGACCTGGAACAGGAGGATCGCGGCACCATCGGCATCAGCATCGGCACCTCCATCGGCGGCATGAAAGAAGCGTTTGAGTTTCACGACGCAGCCAGGCTGAACGCCTACGAGCGTGTCAATCCCTTTACCATGGGCATGACCTTCCCGAATGCGATCTCCTCGGAAGTGGCCATCGTCCTGGGGCTGCATGGTCCCTGCGAGACCTACTCCATCGGCTGTTCCTCAACGGCCAATGCCATCGGACGCGCCTATGAATGGATCAAGTCGGGACAATCTTCCCTGGTCGTGGCGGGGGGGACGGAAGCGCCCCTTCACCCGAGTGTGTACGCCGCCATGAACGCCGGTCGGGCACTGGCACCGGACGAACACGGCACAATCCGGAATCTTCCCCGCCCCTTCGACAAGACCCGGTGCGGCATGGTGCTGGGCGAAGGAGCTGGCTGTTTTATCCTTGAGGACTACGAGCATGCCCGCGCCCGCGGCGCCAAAATGTATGCCGAACTGGAAGGGTGGGGCTTCACCTGTGACGCCCACTCGATGGTCAAAGCCGCCTGCACCGGGCAAGAGCAACAACGGGCCGCCCGGCTGGCACTCTCAACCGCCCACTGGTTCCCCGAAGAAGTGGACTACGTGAACGCCTGCGGCCTCGGCACCATGGAATTGGATGCGATCGAAACACAGACGGTGAAGCAGGTCTTGGGCGACCATGCCTATCGAGTGCCCGTCAGTTCGTTCAAAGCGGCACTTGGCCATGCCTTCGCCGCCAGCGGAGCCTTCCAACTCATCGGAACCGCGAAGGCGATGGAACACCAATTCATCCCACCCACGCTGAATTTGACCACTCCGGACCCGAACTGCGATCTGGATTATGTTTCGGGAACCGGGCGCGTAGCACACGTCAATCGCGCGCTGATCAATAGCTTTGGATTCGGCGGCAAGAATATTGTGCTGGCACTCTCACGTGTGAACCTCGGCGCGGCCGGTACCGGTTCGATGAAAGCCGCACCGGCGTACGGCATGAATCAACTGGTTGGAGTATCCTAGGATAATCACATGAGTGACCGACGTCACTGCAGTAGCGGCATCGACCGCGCGTCCGCTGATGCGGCCTCCCCCGTGTGGAGCGAGGCCGCATCGGGACCGTGTAACCCCGTGTATGAACCGGCACGAGGAGGGTGGAGACCGGCCGTTGTGCGCCTCGTCACCATTATCGAAGGTGACCCGACGCATCGGCGGAAATATCGAGCACCATCACAAGACATCCATCCACATTTATGAGAGAGTCGACCATGAACGAACTAGAACACACCACCACACGGGTGTTTGTCATCAACCCTCAAGAACTGGTCAGAGTCGGCATGCGAACGCTACTGAACTCTGTCCCCGACTTCCGCATCGTCGGAGAAGCGCCCTCGCGAGAGGAGGCACTGCCGTTGGTGCTTCAGCACCAACCAGACATTGTCATCGTCGATCTCCGCGTACAGGACGGAACCGGCATCGAAACCGCCAAGGAAATCCTGTCCCATCTTCCGGCCACTCGCCTGCTGTTTCTTGCCGACACCCTCAACGACACCATTCTCCTCTCTGCCGTGGCAACTGGAGCCCACGGATATGTCCTGCAGGACGCCGGCGCCGAAACCCTGATGCACGCGCTACGCAGCATCACCAAGGGACAGGCCTATCTTGATCCGGGCGTCACCCGCCACACCTTTGCCTATCTCCGCAAAGTGGCCGATCGTGAACCTGAGCGGGGCCGCCATCTGTTGTCTCCACAGGAAAGACGCCTCCTCCCCCTTATTGCACAGGGAAAGACGAATAAGGAAATCGCCGCCGAACTCGGGTTGAGTGACAAAACCGTCAAGAATTATCTCGCGAACGTCTACTCCAAACTCCATCTCACCAGGAGGTCTCAAGCCGCCGCGTTTTATCTCAAAACGATCCCTTAGGAACAAGCCGGCTGTGAACGCGGCAGCTGCATGCTCAAGTTCTCCCGTGCGGAGTCCGAGAGAGTACCGACACGCTCCGTTGCCCTCTCGGAACCAGCTTGAGCATGTACCACCTGCGATCCTTCCACCTCCGGGACATGACTGCCTGTGGAGCAGCGCTCCGACGGCTCGGCACAAACGCCAGGAGCCTTCAGGAGGTGGCCGACCGTCTCGTTCGCCATCTCTATACATCCTTGACGATGGCTCAGACCGGAGATCCGGCCTGCGTCCTGGTCCGCTTGTTTAAGACCACCTCCTACGACCTCCTTGCCCCGGAGTTACAAACACTCGTTGATCGCAAACTTGAGCCACAACAGCCGAATCCATCGCTCACGTGCCTGACCCTGCTCAGCACCGTAGGCATCCACGAGGGGTGGAATGATCCGGCCTTGTCCAGCCGCTTCCGCGTCATCCCGCTCAATGGGCCCAAATCGCTTGAGCGGCTCCCGATGTTTCAACAGCTGTTCCGGCAACTGAAGTTCAGTCTGCCCCCTATCACCTCATCGGATCAAAATCTCCTCGTTGATCCACACGAGCATCGTTGCAGCGTGTTCCATGTCCCGGAGGCGCTCGATAGCCCACACGTACCGGCGCAAGAGGAGTTCGTGCGCAAGTACGGCATCCGCTCGGTGCTCGGGTTCGGCGCACCATTGCCCGATGGAGACCTGTTCTCTCTCATTCTCTTCAGCAAGGATTACATTTCCGACGAAACAGCTCAATTGTTCAAGCCGCTGGCCCTATGCGCGCAAATGGCTCTTGCCCCGTTTGCCAAGCCCACTGCCACAATGGAACAGACCGCCGCCTCAGCCCATTCGGCGACCGCAGACCTTGAAGGTCTCCTCGCCATGCACGAACAAACCGTTAATGCGCAGGCGGAACGTCTCGAATTGATCGTGCAAGGCTCTCAAATCGGCACGTGGGATTGGGACGTTCCCAGCGGGCGCATCACGTTCAACGAACGCTGGGCCAGCATGCTCGGGTATCATCTCGACGAACTCGAACCGCATGTGCGCACATGGAAAACCCTCGTACACCCCGACGACATGCCCGACGTCATGGCAGCGGTCTCTGCCCACCTTCGTGGAGACACGCCGACCTACTCCAGCGAGCATCGCCTTCGATCGAAATCCGGCGCCTGGCGCTGGGTCTTCGACAGTGGGCGGGTCGTCGAGCGGGATACCTCGGGTGCGCCATTGCGCGCCACGGGTCTACAGCTCGATATCTCCAACAGAAAAGAGCTCGAAGCGGAACAGGCCCGCGCACAGCGAGCCATCCAGATGAAACAAGACGCGCTGGATGAAGCCCAGACCCTCGCGCATCTGGGGTCCTGGGAATGGGAGATCACCAGCGGAGTGGAGCGCTGGTCGGATGAGCAGTATCGCATTTTCGGCATCGACCCGGCCCACACCAGCCCGACCTACGCCACATTCTTGGCGGCACTCCACCCCGACGATCGCGAACGGGTGGAACAGGCCGTCGCCAAGACCCTCAAGTACGATACCCGCTACAACATCGAATGCCGCATCATTCGTCCGAGTGGAGAGCTGCGCCACATTCACTGTCGTGGAATCGTACGCCGGGAACCCGAAGGATCACCGATCAGCATGACCGGAACCGTGCAGGATATTACCGACTACAAGCGCGCCGAATCGGCCTGGCGGGACAGCGAGACCCGAATGCGGTCGATTTTCGAGAGCGCGATCGAAGGCATCGTCGTCATCGACGACCGAGGACAGATCGAAACCGCCAACGCTGCATTGTTGAAACTATTGGGCTATGAGGCGCATGAATTCATCGGAAAGAACATTTCTATCATCATGCCGTCCCCCTACCGCGAGCACCACTCCGAATACCTCGCGAATTATTTGATCACCGGGAAACGGGGAATTATCGGCAAGGGGCGTGATGTGATGGCCGTGCGGAAGGACGGCACCCAACTCGACATCCACATCTCCGTCAGCGAGATGCAAATCGGTCCTTCGAAAAAATATACGGGCATGATTCGTGACATCTCCGAGCGGAAACGCATGGAGGAAGCGGTTCGGGAAAGCGAAGAGCGGTTCCGCCAATTAGCGGAATCCATTGATGCGGTCTTTTGGCTCACGACGCCGGACAAACGCCAAGTCCTCTACGTCAGTCCCGCCTTCGAGACGATTTGGGAATCTCCTCGAGAGACGTTGTACACGAATCCCCTCTTCTGGCTCGACCATATTCACCCGGACGACCAAAAACGGGTATCCATCGCAGCCGCCTGTCAGGCACATCTGCCGTATGACGAAGAATACCGGATCATCACGCCGAGCGGACGAGTCCGCTGGATCAGGGATCGCAGTTTTGTGATCAAGAACGCCGCCGGGGAAACGTACCGGATCGCCGGCATCGCCCTCGATATCAGCGCCTCCAAACAGATGGAGGAACAGATTCGCGCGAGCGAACTCCGACATCGCGCGCTCGTGGAACTCTCTCCTCATGCCATTTTCGTCAATTGCAAAGGCCGGATCGTGTTCTCAAACCAGGCCTGCGCCAAGTTACTAGGCGCCATCGCCCCGTCGCAGCTCTTCGGCAAGCAAGTGCTCGAAATCATTCACCCAGACTCGCAGGAACAGGCTCTGCAGAGGATCGCGTCCATCCTCGAGACAAAGCAAGCCGCCCCCCTCATAGAAGAACGGTTCATTGCACTCAATGGTTCGCCCATCGACGTGGAGGTGGCGGCAGCCCCGATCATGTTCGAAGGCACGCTGGCCATCCAGGTCATTGCAACTGATATCCGAGCTCGCAAGGACTTGGAACGTGCCCTGGTCGCCACCAACCTGCAGCTACAAACCATCCTTGATAGTGCGACGAATGTCTCCATTGTCGCCACCAATAACGAAGGAATCATTACCACCTTTAACACCGGCGCTGAGACGCTCCTCGGATACTCGGCCATGGAAATGGTCGGGCAACATTCGTTGGGATTCCTTCATCTGCGGGAGGAACTCGACCGTCGCGCCGACGAACTAAGCCACCTGCACCAGCGCCCCATTCAGAACGCCGCGGCTCTGTTCGAAGAGGCCCTTCATGGCGGAGTGGATCAACGGGAATGGACCTACCGCAGAAAAGACGGGGAGCACCTGACCGTCTTGGTGAGCATTACCGCGCTCCGTGACAGTACCGGCGCGATGACCGGATTCTTGGCGATCGGCAAAGATATCACCAGCCGAAAGGCTGCGGAGAATGCGCTCACACAAGCCGCCCGCGAGTTGGCACGCAAGAACATCGAACTTGCGCAAGCGCGGGATGAGGCCCTGCAGGCCGCTCAGCTTAAAGCGGACTTCCTGGCCACAATGAGCCATGAAATTCGCACCCCAATGAACGCGATTATCGGCATGACGGGTCTCTTGCTTAATACCGCGCTCACGACCGAACAGCATGAATATGCCGACACCGTACGCCGTTCCAGCGACGCCCTGCTGACTCTCGTAAACGACATTCTCGACTTCTCGAAGATTGAGGCCGGCAGACTCCATTTCGAACAGATTCCCTTCGATATGCGAATGACCGTGGAGGATTCAATCGACCTCCTCGCGGAACAGGCGCAGAGCAAAGGCCTCGAGTTGATCGGGCTGGTGGATGCTGCCGTGCCGGCCGGAGTGATCGGCGATCCTGGCCGCATCCGTCAGATCCTCGTCAATCTGGTCGGTAATGCCATCAAGTTCACCTCTGCAGGTGAAGTATTCCTCTACGTCACGCGGGACATACAGAGTGGAAGGGATTTCCTACGGTTCACCGTCACTGATACCGGCATCGGCATTCCCGAGGATGTGCAGACGCGATTGTTCCAAGCCTTCACGCAGGCCGACAGCTCCACCACTCGCCGCTTTGGCGGGACAGGTCTGGGGCTCGCCATCAGCCGACGACTGGTGGAGCAAATGCAGGGCCAAATCGGCGTCAAGAGCCAAGCCGGACAAGGCAGTACGTTCTGGTTCACGGCGAAACTCCCCGAGACGTCGATTGCGACTCCACCGTCGTCGTTTTCCTGGAGCCAACTGCATGGCCGACGCATTCTCCTGGTAGATCCCTGCGATACCGCTCGGGAGGCAATGCACCAGGCCCTCGGGGCGAATGGACTCGTGTGCAGTGAAGCCCAAAATGGACTGAAGGCCATAGAGCTAGCACGAAGGGCTGTTGCCGCCCAGAAGCCTTTCGACCTCGCATTGATCGAACGTCATCTATCCGGCCTGGACGGATTCGACACGGTCACACGGCTCAAGCAGGATCCGTCAACCGCCGGCATGCGATTAGTAATTCTCACCAAGGTCGGACGGAGAGGCGACGGGAACACCGCCCAAAAGCTCGGCATCGACGCCTACCTCACCAAACCGATCCGACTCACACAATTGCTCGAATGCTTCTGTCAGCTGCTGTGCCCGCCACAGGCCGCCGCGCCATCATCCATGCCGCCGTTGATCACACGGCATACTCTGGCCGAAACCCATACGGCCACAACGCCCCGTCTGCTACTGGCGGAGGACAATCCCGTCAACCAAAAGGTGGCGTGCAAAATGCTGGAGAAACTTGGCTATCGGGTCGACGTGGCCAGCAATGGCCAGGAGGCGGTCGCCGCCCACGAACGGGCACCCTACCCGCTGATTTTCATGGACTGCCAAATGCCCGAAGTCGATGGATTCGAGGCCACGGCCTTGATCCGAAAGATGGAAGGTGAATCCGCCCATACACCCATCGTCGCCATGACTGCCAATGCCATGCAGGGAGACCGCGAACGCTGCCTGGCTGCTGGAATGGATGACTATGTGGCCAAACCGGTCAGACCCAAAGAACTGCAGACGGTGCTGGAGACCTGGCTCGGAGATCGCGCCGTCAAGAACGGCACCACGGGCTAGCGAAGGAATCCTTATCATGTCCGTCCATCCACTTCGTCCTAGGCAACGGCAGCCGGAACCGGCTCTGGACCCGAACATTCTGCATGTGTTGCCGGCCAACATCGCAGTCTTGGATGCCCGCGGCACGATTCTCGCGGTCAATGAAGCCTGGGAACGATTTGCTGCAGCCAACGGCTTCGTCGGCGATGCCTACGGTGTCGGCCTGAATTATCTACAGGTCTGTGATGCAGCTGCCCCCAACCCCGACGCCGTTCACGTCGCGCAGGGCATTCGTCACATCCTCGACGGCACCATTCGCGCCTTCTCGTACGAATACGAAAGCTCGAGCCCCTTCCTCCGCCGCTGGTTCCGCATCATCGTCACGCCCATGCAGGGGCACCAGAGCTATGGGGCCGTCGTCATGCACATCAACGTGTCGGACCTGAAGCAGGCCGAAGCCGCCATGCACCGCAGCGAGGCGAGGTTGCGCGCGATCGTCGACACAGCCGTGGACGGTATCGTCGTGATCAATGATCGAGGCATCATCGAATCCGTGAACCCCGCAGTGACCCGCATGTTCGGATACGCTCCGGAGCAACTCCTGGGGCAAAACGTCAAACTACTCATGCCCGACCCCTATCATACGGAGCACGACCAGTATCTCAACAACTACTTATCGTCCGGCCAGAAGAAAGTAATCGGCATCGGCCGCGAGGTGCTGGGTCTTCGCAGCAATGGGATTTCCTTCCCCATCGAACTCGCCGTGAGCGAGATGATCGTCGATGGCGCACAGAAATTCACCGGCATTGTGCGCGACATCTCCTCCCGCAAGCAGGCTGAAGCACAGTTCCAGCAGGTCGTGGAATCCGCGCCGAACGGCATGCTGATGATCGATCAACAGGGGAAAATGACTCTCGTCAACAAGCAGGTTGAACAGATGTTCGGCTACACGCGAGAGGAACTACTGGGCAAGCCGGTCGAAATGTTGATTCCCGAACGGTTTCGCCACGGCCATCCCGCACATCGCACCGGCTATTTCACCGCGCCCTCCTCACGGATCATGGGAGCCGGGCGAGAATTGTTCGGCCTACACAAAACCGGCACCGAGTTCCCCGTCGAACTCGGCCTGAATCCGATCGATACCCCTGCCGGCAAGCTAGCGCTCGCGTCGATCGTCGACATCACCCCGCGCAAACGTTCGGAGACGGCCCTGTCGAAAATCACCCAGGACTTAGAATCGAAGAACTGGGAGTTGTCGGAAGCCCGCGATCAAGCCGTGCGGGCGGGCCAAGCCAAGACTGATTTCCTGGCCACGATGAGCCACGAGATCCGCACTCCCATGAACGGGGTGATCGGCATGACAACCCTTCTGCTCGACACCGATTTAAACCCGGAGCAAAAAGGCTATCTGGAGACGCTGAAACACTCCGGAGAATCTCTGTTGCGGATCATCAACGATATTTTGGACTATTCCAAAATCGAAGCGGGTAAATTCACCATTGAACAAATCCCGTTCGACCTCAGGATGACCATCGAAGACACGCTGGACATCCTGGCTCCGACCGCGCAGGGGCGACAGTTGGAACTGGTCGGGCTCATCGACGCGCAAACGCCTCGCACCGTCATCGGCGATCCCGGGCGCATTCGGCAGATTTTGACGAACCTGGTCGGCAATGCCATCAAGTTCACTGAGAAAGGTGAGGTCTTGATCCAAGTTCAGCAAACGGACGAAAGTGCGGGATCCGTCACACTACGCTTCGAAGTCATTGATACCGGAATCGGCCTCACCCCGGAAGCCCAGGCAAAGATGTTCCAAGCCTTCTCACAAGCCGATAGCTCGACTGCTCGCAAATACGGCGGAACGGGGCTGGGGCTCTCGATCTGCAAACGGCTGGTGGAATTGATGCAGGGGCAAATCGGCATGCAATCTGCCCCGGGACTCGGAACCTGCATTTCGTTTACCGTGAAGTTCGGCACACCCAAAGACGGTACGGCTCCCGTGACCTCTCCGCTCCCGGTGAAGAGTCTCCGCGGCCTGCGGGCCTGCCTGGTGGACGACAATGCGACCAATCGCAGCCTGCTCCAGTACCATGTCTCTGCCTGGAACATGCATCACGAGAGTGCCGTGGATGGGCCGTCGGCATTGAACTTACTTCGCCGAGCAGCCCAGGAAGGCACGCCCTTCGACATCGCGATCGTCGATGTCCACATGCCGGAGATGAATGGACTCGAACTCTGCCGCCTGATTAAAGAGGACCCACAGATACGCCACACCCAGGTCATCTTGCTCACAGCCTCCGGGCAGCGCGGTGACAGTTTACTCGCACAAGAGGTGGGGGCCGCCGCCTATCTGACCAAACCGATTCGCGAACGGCATCTGGCGGATTGCATGCGCTTAGCGCTTGGACGAGACGGGCAGGAAGAGGAGAAGACGCAGTTGATTACACGTCATACCCTCTCGGAAGCAAAGGCCTGCACGATCCAGCGGGTGTTGGTGGTGGACGACAACCCCGTGAATCAGCGCGTGGCCGTGAAAATGCTCGAGAAGCTGGGTTGTCGTGTGGATCTCGCCGGCACTGGCATAGAGGCATTGGCCGCCATCTGTCGACATCCCTATCCCTTGGTGTTCATGGACTGCCAGATGCCGGAGCTCGACGGATTCGAAACGACCCGCTTGATTCGCTCTCAAGAGCAACCGGGCACGCATCTGCTCATCATTGCCATGACCGCCAATGCCATGGCCGGCGACCGCGAAGCCTGTATCAAAGCAGGCATGGATGACTTCATCAGCAAGCCGATCATCGCCTCCGAATTGCGAGCCAAGGTCGCGCATTGGCTGCCCGATGCCATACCGGAAGGACCGAAGGCTTCGGACCATGGGGACACCCCAGGGAACGGCTAGTCGACACTCGTCAACACACCTCACCGCCAGCCCCGATCACAGCGGCTCGGCTTCCTCCGCCGCATCCTTCCATCCGGCCGCCACCATGCCTATGCCCCGCGATCTCCCGATTGACAGAAGTCCACGCGCCCACTAGGATACCCCCTCAACAAGGAGGGTTCGTACACGCGTGAGTCATCCGTCTCCATCCCATACTTCGACCCCACCGTCTACTTCGGTCCATCGCGTCGAGCAGCTTTTCGAAACCCTGATCTTCGGCAGCCGCTGGATTCAGGCGCCTCTCTACGGTGGACTGATTGTCGCCGAATTGCTCTATGCCGCCAAGTTCCTAACGGAACTCTGGCACATGGTCGTCCATTTCCGTGAGGAGACCGAAACGCTATTCATGCTGGGTGTCTTGTCGTTGATCGACGTCACCATGGTCGCCAACTTGTTGACCATGGTCATCATCGGCGGCTACGCGACCTTCGTCAGCAAGCTCGACTTGGACACCCACCCGGATCGTCCCGAATGGCTGACCCACGTGGACCCCGGCACCATCAAGATCAAGCTCGCCGCGTCACTCGTCGGAATCTCCAGCATTCATCTCCTCAAGGCCTTTGTGGACGTCACGAACGAAAATCCCGAACACATCAAGTGGAAAATTTTCATTCACCTGACCTTCTTGGGTTCGGCCATCTTCCTGGCCTATACCGACAAATTGATGCAGCGGGACCGCAAACACTGACCACATCCTGTCGAAGCTGAGCGGGGCCTGACAGCCCCGAACTCTCTCGACGCATCGACGAGCCCCTCGCGTATCATTTGAGATACGCGCTGTATCGATTTCGATAAGCCCTTCCCATGCCGCTCTACGCATTCACTCGTAGCCATGGCCGTTTCCTACCGCAACAGCGCCGTCGTGTCTTCCACAATGGCGCCGGTCCCGCGTGACACATGCGGCATGTGCCTTGCCTTTTCTCATCCGATGGTCCCGAACTGGGGCTCACCACTGAGCAGATGAGTGTCCACCCGCTTTCCTGAGAGGCCTGGAGTCGCCATGACCAAACACAGCCCGACATCCGGTCCCCCGCTCTCGCTCGCCGACATTCTCGTCGAGGAGGCCGAACTGCTGGACGGTCCCTTCCCGGACGACCACTCGGTTAAGGTCCTCGCCAGGAAGAATACGGACGGGACGCTGGACAACGAGGTGATCGAGGAACTCCGTCGATATATCCACGGTCGCCACCCGAAACAGGCCGGGCTGTGCTTCTCCGGGGGTGGCATACGGAGTGCAACCTTCGGGCTAGGGGTTCTGCAGTCGCTGGCTAGGTTGCAACTCCTGGACAAGTTCGATTACCTATCCACCGTCTCAGGCGGCGGATACATCGGCAGTTGGCTGACAGCCTGGACCCATCGCCACCCGCGCGGCCTGCAGGGCGTGATGGAAGACCTCAACCACACGCCGTACACCGGCGCAGCCGAAGCCTCGCCACCGGTCCGCTGGCTCCGGAACTACAGCAACTACCTCAGTCCTCGCCTGGGGTTCTTCTCTGCAGACTCCTGGACCCTTCTGGGGATCTACCTGCGGAACCTGGCCTTGAATTGGATGGTGTTGCTTCCTCTCCTCATGGTCCCGCTCCTCGGCCCACGCTGGATCATCGCCTTCACACAACTCAATCTCGAAAAGGCACCCCTCCCCGGCTGGGCCAATCCGGCCCTGTTCATGATCGGTCTCGGGCTCGCCGTCATCGCGTTGATCTATCTGCACCTCTGCCGTCCTACGCTACGCGAATACCGGCGTGATAGCTGGCTGCAAACGCTGGAGACACAGGCGTGGTTTCTCCGCGCATGCCTGGCACCCTTGATCCTCTCAATCGGCTGCCTCACCACCGCCTGGGCCTGGTTTCGCAATAACGGCGGCACCCTCGACCAAATCACCGTCGGGCAAACGGTCCTCGGCGGCGCCTTCCTGCACACCGGGAGCTGGCTCTTTTCCGCCATCACGCTCACACGATTCAAAGCCATGACGAAGTGGCTGGTCTGGGAAACCCTCGCAGTGGCCGCCACCGGTGCGTTGGGCGGACTCTTCCTGCGCGGAGCCCTGGCCAAGCTGCCGGACGACTCAGGGGTGGCACAGTTTGCCGAATGGTTCGCCTTCCTCGCGGTGCCTGGGGTCCTGGCTGTCTTCTTGCTGACCGCCACGATCTTCATCGGCCTCGCCAGCCGATTCACGGAAGAGCAGGATCGTGAGTGGTGGGGGCGCACCGGTTCCTGGATCCTGATCGTGATGATTATGTGGATTGGACTGTCCGGCATCGTGATCTTCGGACCAGGACTGATTCACTGGACGACACCACAGGTCGCCGCCTCGGTCGGCGGGTTGTCCGGCCTTCTTACGTTGATTCTTGGATTCAGTTCACGAACCACGGCTCAGCAACAGGAAGAACGGTCACACGTCACCACAATCACCGATATGGCGGTGCGCGCGGCCGCACCCTTATTCATGCTCTGTGTCCTCATCGCCTTGGCGCTCGGCAGCAGTTGGCAATTAGACCTGCTCGCTCACCAGTATGGAACACATCTGAACGATCTCGCAGAACCGAAACTGACAGGACTCGAAATCTGGACCGATCCCTGGGGCCACGACCAAGTCCTCCACAATACGCCTCAATGGCTGCTGTTCCGGTTCACGGCGACCGTGATCGTGCTCGGGTTGCTGATGTCCGTCTTTATCAACATCAACCGGTTCTCGCTCCATGCGATGTATCGTAACCGTCTCATTCGAGCCTATCTCGGCGCGTCCCGCGTACACACCGAGCGCGATCAGACCTTCAATCCCTTTACCGGATTCGACAACCTCGATAACCCGGCCATGAGCGACATGCGATTCGACGAGGTGCGCCTCGCCCGGTGGTTCCTCACGCAGGAGACACGGCAGCAGACGATGCAGGCCCTGGCCCGCTACCTCCAACTGCCACACCCGACACCCGACCAACAGCAGATGCTGCGGGAACAACTGCCCCAGGATCTGACGCAGACACCAGTTCGCAAACGTCTGAGCGAGGCCGCGCAACAACTCCGGCTCGGCCCGGCCTGCCTGGCTCGCCTCACCGCCTTGCAGTTGCCGGACACCCCTGCGGGTCGGGACGCGATCAGCTGGTTTGCCGATCTGTTCGTGAATCGACTCTACGAACAGAGTCCCGGTCCTTTGCACATGATCAACATCGCCCTCAATCTCGTGAAAGGCGACAACCTGGCCTGGCAGCAGCGGAAGGCTCAGTCGTTCACCATCAGTCCTCTCCACAGCGGCAGTTGGAATCTTGGGTATCGTCGTTCAGAAGAATATGGAGCCAACCGCTACATCGGCCAGCCTCTATCGCTCGGAACGGCGCTGGCCATCTCAGGCGCCGCCGCCAGCCCCAACATGGGCTACCATTCCTCTTCCGCCGTGACGTTCCTTCTGGCCCTCTTCAATATTCGCCTCGGCTGGTGGCTGGGCAATCCAGGACCAGCCGGCATGACGACCTACCATCAAGCCTCACCCACGCTCTCGATCCGTCCGCTGCTGGCGGAAGCGTTCGGGCTCACCGATGCCTGCCATCCCTACGTCTATCTGTCAGACGGAGGCCATTTCGAGAATCTCGGACTCTATGAAATGGTGCGCCGCCGGTGCCATTGCATCCTTGTCGTGGATGCCGGCTGCGACCCCCGCCTGGCCTTCGAGGATTTCGGCAACGCCATCCGCAAGATCCGGATCGACCTGGGGATCGATATCGAGATCGCCCTCGACCAGATCACGCGCTCGGCCGACACCGGAACCAGCGCCCGCCATCATGCGATCGGCACGATCCGTTACGATAAGGTCGATGACAATGCCACCGCCGGTACGCTGGTCTACCTCAAACCGTCATTGACCGGCAGCGAACCCACGGATGTGCAGGACTATGCGGCACGCCATCCGGCCTTCCCCCACGAGTCGACCTCCGATCAGTTCTTCGACGAGGCGCAATTCGAATCCTATCGACGCCTCGGGGAGCATGTCGCCCAACAGGTCTTGCAACCGGCACTCCAACAACGCGAGCAGGAGTTTTCACACCTTTGTCATGCGCTGCGCTCCCACTGGATGACGACCCCATCGGGCATGCAGGAGTCTTTCCTGGGCGAAACGGACGATCTCAAAGACCTCGAACGACTGTTGCGGGACGATCCGGACTTGCTGCGCTACGATCTGGAGATGTACCCGGAGCTCTGCTCCGTGTTTGGGATGGATCCGGGAACGATCACGGCGAATCCCCGTGCGGCCTTACATACCTGCAATCTACAAATTCAACTCATGGAGCAGGTCTATCTCGCGGTGAGGTTGGAGGAATTCCACGGGCACGCGCTGAACCGCGGATGGATGAACCTGTTCCGTCGATGGACCTCTTCGGCGACATTCCGCCTCTTCTGGCCCGCCTTGTGCGGCATGTACAGTCAGCAATTCGTGCGGTTCGCGGAGCAGCATCTCAATCTCTCGATCGACGAGGTCGCCCGGCTGGAACCACTCGGGACGACCGACGATCTGACGTCACTGTTTCGGGAACTCACGATCGAGTGGGCATCCGTACCGGACTATGTGCAATCCTTCATGCATGTCCTCACGCGGCCCCTCCCCCTGGAGGAGGTCACGGAACAACCTCCGCGACGTGCCGCCTGGCAAATGCGTCTCCCGGCACTCGACTCGCAGGCCGGACCGGTCGGCCCCGGCGAGATCCTGGCGATTGTCACGGCTACCCGCCTGTCTGTGTCAGGGCACCGGCTTGGATTGTACGGGTGGGTTCGCCCGGCCTACCGCGGACTGGGACTTGGACACCGGCTGTTCGGCACCGCCATCACCGAACTGACTGCAGCCTACCAAGGCCACAACCTGAGCGTCGATTTGGGCCCTGACAATCCCACCTGGGCCGGCACGTCGATTCGCAATATCGGATGGCTGCGGTTCTACGAACAACTGGGATTTACACGGGATCGTTCGGATCCGAGCCGCTTCCAAATGACAAGAATCTTGCGATAGCACGAGAACCCCTCACCCCGCTGAGGAGAGACGAATCCATCGTCAGGGTTCAATCGCGCCCAGCTCAACCGGCATGTCAGGGAAGTGGGGAACTGGCAGACGACGTCACGCCACGCGGTGCTGTGCCGGGCCAATCAACGCCCGGACTCCGAGCAGCAACCGATCCACGCTGAAGGGTTTTTCCAACGTGCCATGCGCGCCGAAGATCGCCGCAATTTTGAGGATGTCGTAGCCCTGCACCGCCTGCCCGGATATGGCCAGGACCTTCACGGGTATCTGTTGGCTGTGCACGCGGAGAATGGTTTCCAACCCATCCTGGACCGGCAAGTAGACGTCGAGAATGACGAGATCGGGAGACTGGCTCTGAATGGTCCGAAGTGCCTGCCGTCCATCCGCGGCCTCGATGACCTGATACCCTTCCATTTCGAGTACGGTCCGCAGCCACCGACACACTTTCTCATCATCGTCCGCAACTAGAATCAGCGCCACCGACACCTCGCTTCCGCGTCAGGCACAGTCTTCGGCTGAAATCCCCCCGCTCGGCAACGTTCTCGCATAGAGCGTTGCCACCTGCGAACGTCGTGTGATGCCTAACTTGGAATACATGTTGGAGATATAATTCTTCACCGTCTTATCGGAGAGCGACAGGGCAACGGCGATCTCTTTGTTCGTCTTGCCTTCCGCCACCAGAGGGAACAGACGTCGCTCTTGCGGTGACAGTTCGGCCATGCAGGCTGTCGACAGCCCGCTGGCCATATCCCGCACTTCCATCATGACGGTACCGAGCAACTGCGGCCCCAGCGCCGCCCGGCCACCGGCCACCCGTCGCATCGTCTCCCGCCACATCGCCACCGGCGTATCCTTCAACACGTACCCTTGAGCGCCGGCTGCGACCGCTTCGCGAATGACGGTGGGGTCGTCATAGACGCTGAGGATGAGCACCCGTGTATCCGGATTCTCAGCCAACAGCCTCCGGCATGCGTGCACCCCCGAGCCATCGGGCAAACTAATATCCAGCAACACCAGATCAGGCGTCAGTTTCTCCACCAATGCGAGGCCCTCTGCCATCAAGCCGGCCTCGCCGACGAGCCGGAACTCCGCCGTACGATTCAGCTGCTCCCTCAGCCCAAGGCGGGCCATGCGGCTATCATCAATCAAAACAATGCGGTACAGGTGCTGCGCGTCCATCACCCTCTCTCCGATCGCCAATCGTTCGGCAATTTTTTCGGATATAGTCTCGGCGGATGACGCGCGTAGGAATATCGGCAGAAGATGGATTCGCCTGTCAGCATTCGGCTGACAGGCAAGAGACAGGCCTCTCAGCCAAACTGAAGGGAGGTGTCGAGACTAGTCGATCAGTCGGGCTTCAATCGCGTAGCGGATCAGCTCACCGGTGCTTTCACACGACAGTTTTTGCAGAATCCTAGCCCGATAGGTACTAATGGTTTTCACGCTGAGGCGAAGCTCCTCCGCGATCATGGAGACCGATTTGCCCTGCCCCAGCAATCGAAGCACCTGCAGTTCACGATCCGACAAGCTGGCGTGTAAGGATTCATCCGCGCCGGTTTCGATCGCGCTTGCCATCTGTTCGGCCAAGGCCGCCGTAATGTACCGGCCTCCTTGTAACACCCGCAGAACGGCCGCCAGCAGCTCGGAGGGCGCACTCTGCTTCGTCAAATACCCCGAGGCTCCTGCTTTGATCGCACGCATCGCGAATTCTTTTTCCGGATAGAGACTTAACATGAGCACCGGGAGGCGAGGCTGCAGAAGCTTGGCCTCCTTCAACACCTCCAGCCCGTGCTTGTCAGGAAGGGCGATGTCCAGAATCATCAGATCCCAGGGCAGACGCCGAACGGCATCCAAGGCCTCCTCGCCGGTGCGTACTTCACAGATCTCTGAGCACAGTTGCTCCTCCTCCAACAATTCTCGCACTCCCCTGCGTACGATCGGATGATCATCCGCAATCAGGCATCGACAGCTATTCATGAACCGGTTTCCTCCGTCGTGGAGCCGGAGCTGACGTCACGTCGCCTCCGGCAGATTCGTCGGGCACGGCACCGACTGGAATACACACTTCGACCGTCGTGCCGGAATCCATTCGCGAGTGAATCTCAACCCGGCCCGCGAGAATCTCCACGCGCTCCCGTATGCCCCGTAGTCCGAATCCGGCCATCGGAGACAGACCCTCAACATCAAATCCGACACCATCGTCTGTGACGGTCAACCGCCATTCCCGCCGACTCCGCTGAACCAGGATGGACACGGTCGTGGCATGTGCATGGCGAGTCACATTGGTCAGTAGTTCCTGAACAATCCGATAGAAGGCCGTCTCCAGTGTGGGCAGGCGCCCTGCACGACGGTGCGCCTGCTCAAACACCAGCGAGCAGCGCAGGCCGGTCCGCGCCTGCACGTCCGCGATCATCGCTTCCAGACCGGCCTTGAGCCCCAGTTCTTCTAGGACCGGAGGGCGAAGGACCCGAACAATCTGGCGCAGGCGTGCAAATAAAAGATCTGTCGTCTCCAGCGCACGAGCCAAGCGATCTTGGCCACGCCCGGCCGCCGCAGTCGATCGACCCGCGACGCTGCGCTTGACCGACGCCAGATCGAACTTGAGCGAGGTCAGCAATTGACCGACTTCATCGTGCAATTCGCGTGACAATCGTCGGCGTTCGTTGGACTCCACCATGTGCAATTCCTGAGACATGGCCTGGAATCGTCGATACGCCTCTTCCAGGGAGGCATAGGCTCGCCGAGGGGCCGTGACATCGATCATCGCTCCGATCATACGTACGCCGACGCCAGCCTCGTTCCGTACGATATGGGCCCGATCCAGGAAGTTTCCATACGTACCGTCGGCCAGGAGAAAACGGTATTCAGCAACGAACGTTCTGACATCTGTTTGGATGGCCTGACTCACCATGCCGAGAATCCGTTCTTTGTCTTCCGGGTGCAACCGGTTACTCCACGCGTCGATGCTTGTCTCCGTTCGCGGATCATACCCGAACTTGTCGCAGGCGTTGGGACTCCACCAATGACCACCCGTGAGCAAATCCCAATCCCACAAGATGTCGTTGGTAGCCTCAGCGACCAGACGGAACCGCTCCTCACTGGACCGGAACAGGGCTTCGGTCTGCTTTCGGTCGGTGATGTCCCGACCAACCCCGGTAATCCCGACCACCCGGCCGTGTAAATCCGTGAAGGGGGCGCCATTCCAGTGATACAAAATCGCACGGCCGTCTTTCGTGAGCAGATGGCCCTCCAACTCCGCATAGCCGGTCTCGAACGCCTGTTGAATGGCCGCGCTGGTCGGTTCCGCCTCCGACGTGGGCACCATCTCCAATGCCGATTTTCCCAACAACTCGTCATGCGTATACCCGGTGACCGTTTCCAATCGACGGTTCCATTTGCTGAGACGGCCTTCCAGATCCAGCACAAAAATCACATCGGGAACGGTTTCCATGATGGTCTGCAAATTACTCAAGGCTTCCGCCAGTTCCCGCTCCGCCTGTTTGCGCTCAGTGATATCGGCAATGGTACCGACCATGCGCAAGGGCTGCCCGTCGATGTCTCTGGCGACAACTTTGCCTCGGTCGAGATACCATCGATATTCCCCGGACTTGTGGCGTAATCGAACTTCGAGTTCCTTCACGGGCGTGCGGCCATCCAGATGCGCCTGGAGCACCTCTGTCATGCGTGGGGTGTCCTCCGGATGCAGAATCTCGTAGAAGAAAGCCGTCGACCCGGTAACCTCCTCGGGTCGATACCCGAGCAGGCGGATCCACTGAGGACTGAAGTAGACGGCATTGGTCTTGACGTTCCAGTCCCACAGCCCTTCATTGGTCGCCTCGATGGCGAAGTGGAATCGCTCTTCACTGGTGCGTAGTGCACCTTCGGCCCGCTTCCGCTCAGTCACATCACGAACGAAGGCGCAATGGCATTCCCGTCCGTTGTAGTACATGAAATTCACATCGACTTCGATCGGAATGAGCCGGCCGTCCTTGGTGCGATGACGACTCTCAAACGACACGTTCCCCTGAGCCCTGGTTTCTTCCCAATAGCTCGGCCAGGTCTCGGTTGGGAAGTCTGAGTTCAGGTCGTGCACCGTCATCCCGAGAAGTTCCTCCCGCGAATACCCCAGCATCACCGTCGCGGCATCGTTGACATCCAACAGCTCAGCGTGTGACCCGACCCAGTAGATCGCCTCCGTCGCGTGATCGACGGTGTACTTGGCTAACTGCAGGGCCTCCTCGGTCCGCTTTCGTTCTGTGATGTCCTGCACCATCGCCAATACGTGCAGCGCATGCCCCGCCTCGTCCCGGATGACCGAGAGTCCCACGTGGGCCCAAATGATGCGCCCGTCTTTTCGGATATACCGTTTTTCAAATACATCACAGGCCAGTTCTCCCGACAAAAGATTCCGCACCCGTTCGAGATTCTGGCCCAAGTCATCCGGGTGCGTCAGGGACTGATAGGTGCGCGTGAGGAGTTCCTCCTCGGAATAACCGAGAATTGTGCAGAGGGTTTGATTGACCTCCCATAACCGTCCGGTGACATCCGCGATCGACATCCCGATCGTCGCATTCCGATAGGCGGCGCGAAAGCGTTCCTCGCTACGACGGAGCGCATTTTCCACTCGCTTCCGCTCCGTAATATCCAATAAGACGCCGATGGCACGAGTGACCCGCCCCTGACGATCCGGAAGCCCTCGCCCCTTCGCCAACACCCATCGTTCCTCCCCCGTGGGAAGCCTGAGCCGATACTCCGCCTCGTAGTCGCGATGCATCCTGAGGCAATCCTCGAATCGTTGTGCCACCCATTCACGGTCTTCCGGGTGAATACGCTCGAGACAGGCCGCATACGACGTAAGATCACCTGGGCGGAAGCCGAAAATCTCCATCCCCCTGGGAGAAAAGACGGTGCGATCCTCTGCCACATTCCAATCAAAGGTACCTTCTCCTGCCGCGGCCAGCGCGAGACTGAGGTGCGTCTCCCCTTCCTGCCGCTCCGCCTCCACCTGTTTCAGCTCGGTGAGGTCCTTCACATAGGCGACACGCGAATGGGGCCGTCCCTGCGCATCCCTGATGAGCATGGCCTCGACCAAGACCGGAAACACCGAGCCGTCCTTGCGCTGTTGAACGGACTCGAAGAGGAGATGCCCCTCCTGGCCGATGAGCGTGCAATGCTCCCGAACCGCCGCGCGTGCCTCGGGAGCGTAGACTGACAGAACGGGCCGACCGATCAGTTCCTCCACCGTGTATCCGCATTGCCGGGCAAACGCTCGATTGACCGCCAGGAAGGTCTCCGAAACCAAATCGGCATGGGCGAGCCCGAACTCCGCCTGTTCAAACACCTGTTGCCAGCGTCGCGCATCTTCCTCGGCTTGTTTCCGCTCGGTAATGTCGGTCGTCGCCCCGACCATGCGATAGGGACGGCCCTGTTCATCCCACAGCGCCTGCGCACGCGATTGAAGCCATCGATAACTTCCATCCTTGTGACGCACCCGGCATTGCACATCAAAGGGCACCCGACGTTCGAAATGGTTCTGGGTCTCGGTCCGCACGCGCGCCAGGTCATCCGGATGCACCCGATCGAAGAATGAAGACGCGAGATCCGGCAATTCATCCTCAGCAAACCCCAACAAGGCTTTCCAACGGGCGGAAAGCACCGCCTCTCCGGTGAGCACATTCCAATCCCAGATCCCGTCGGAGGTGCCTCGCACGGCCAGGGCATAGCGCTCTTCGCTTGCTTTGAGTTGCTGCTCGGCGAGGAATCGCCCCAATTCACTGCCGGCGCGGCCGGCAGCCATGCGCAACAGTGATTCCGCCCAGACGAGATCCTTCAACGGTTTGCTGGAGAGCACGGCAAGCCAACCGATGGGCTCGTCGGTCGGTGAGGGAAGCATCAAGGCCATATAGGACTCGATGGAGAGATGACGAAGCAGAACATCCTGAGGGAATGTGGTTTGCACGTCGGCCGGATAGTGACAGAATCCTTCGGTCAGGACGTGCTCGCACGGTGTCCCCGCCAAGTCATACTCTACCTGTTCCAGCGGCCCATCCGGCCCACGACCGGCAACGGTCCTGGCGCGCTCCCGACCGGGAAGGGGTCGAATACAGAACGCATAGTCCGCTCCAATCGCATGCGCCAGCGTTTCCACGAGCTGCCGCAGAAATGCCACGCCTGTCGAGCGGATGGTCCCGGCCATCACGCCCAAGGCTTCTTCACTGCGCTTCTGCGCCGTGAGATCCCGTACCGAAACGATGCCGCCGATCCACGCTCCTTCACGAATGAGCGGCGTCACGGTCCACCTGACCCGCAAGGCTGAGCCATCGCATCCGACAAACACGTCATCCGGACTCTGGCTCTTCACCGGCAGAACACACGCGCGCGCGAGCCGACAGGGTTCATCCGAACACGATGCAGCACTCTGCTCATGACGATGGACACAGTCATGCAGCAACCGACCGGCAAGTTCGGATGAAGTCTGGTTGAGAAGCACTTCCGTCTCATGATTGACGTGTCGCACACGCCCGCTGCAGTCCGTGACGAAGACCGCGTCTGCCATACTCGCGATCATCTCGCTCAGTACATGCTCATCGAGCATCGAACGATCGACTCTCAGCCTCCGCAATTCCAACTGCGCCCCGGCCTGTCGAGCCACTCGTCGCAACGCTTCACCTTGCTCGTCGGTCGTCCTGCGAGGCACCACGTCCATGACGGCGATCGTGCCCACTGCGTATCCGTCGGGGGTCAGAATCGGGGCTCCACAGTAAAATCTGACTCGCGGTTCCGCCATGACCAACGGATGGGTGGAAAAGCGCGGATCGGCCTGTGCATCCTCAATCGTCACCAACTCCGTCTGTTGGATGGTGAACGCACACAGACCGGCGTCACGGACGGTCTCGGTTATAGCCAGGCCGACCGTGGCTTTGAACCACTGCCGGTCCCGGTCGATGAACGTGACGACCGCGATCGGCGCACGGCACAACGCCGCAGCCAGATGCGCCAAGTCATCGAAGGCGGTGTCCGGGGGAGAGTCGAGAATCCGGTAGCGCAACAAGGCAGCTACACGGGCCATGTCGTCGGAAGGCGGGGCGTGCGTCGCCATACGTGCAGTCCCACGCGCAAATACCCGAAGGATTGGTGTGCGCTGATTTCGCCCAGAGTCTTACCACAAATACCCCGCATCGAATAGGGCCATCCGGGACAAGGGGAGCCATCTGGCTCTCTCAGTGACCTGTGCGGGGGCAGCGCTATGACCAGGCAGGGAGTGACGTGCCATCGGTCATGCGCCAATGAGGAACCCAAACCAGTGCCACGAGTTTGACGGCGATATTGGATTTGCTGGGCTTGAGCATGATGCGGTCGAGTGTTTCCGTCAGCGGATCAGTCGCAGCCGCCAAGGCGGAGGTTTCGGCGTTGAACTGCGATTCAAGATCAGATAACTGTTGTTGCAGGGCCGCGACATTGTCTTCGGCATGGCTCACATCCTTCGATTCCTTCATGGCCCGGCCCGCACCACGGATCGCGGTCGTCGCCTTGCCGATCGTGGTCGCGCTGATCGTCTTCCGTCCCAGGAACGCCCCCAAGATCGTCGCACCGACGGAAATCGCCGCTTGCAACTGACTGCTTCGGGATTCCGCCTGTTGCCGCTCGACCATCTGCTCCGCGCGCCGGATACGATCTTGGAGGGCTGCAATCTTGGGCGAATACTTTTTCCGCAGGGCGTCGCTTTGCTGATCACGTTGCTCACGCCCGGCCTGCTGGAGTCGCACCCGGAAATCGCGTTCCGATTCACCAGGTCGCGACAAGGCATTCGCACTCGGGCTGCGAAAGAGTTCGAGCGTGTGCGTACGATAGACCCAGCCTGAGAGCGCACTCTTCCAGACCTCATATTGTTTGGCCTGACTCGCGATACCGGGGAGCGGCGCAAACTTGGCACGGTCGACCGGTTCGCGCTCCAGATCGGCCAAGGCGATCTCCGCGAGGTGCGACTGTTCCCATTCCAGCGGAATCGCGCCGGTCCCGATCGCCGCCAGGCGCGTCAGCTCGTTCGTCGTATCAACCGCCGCTTTAGTATCCACAAGCCGCACCTGAACCGCCCCGAGCACCATGGGCTGATAGACGAGTGTGGCCGTGTCAGGCTGCGCGCTCCGCAAGGGTACAAAATATTGCGGCACATCGGGCGGCACGATCGGACGGGCCGCCGCCGCGTGCGTCCCCTCCTGTGCCGATCGCGATACCCCCGCTACCTGCGCGGCGCGACCCGGCAGACCGGCAGATGGGTGCGCGCTTCGCATCGGCGCCATCAATTGCTTGATTTGTGTCCGCGTCAGCGGGCCGCGCAGGTACGACAAGGTCCAGCGAGTTTGGAAGACTTCCGGCGCATCCTCGTGGACATTGTTCAGGAGAAACACCCGGTTCCCGAGCCCCGCCAGCGTTTGCTCCATCTGTTGGCGATCAAACTTTTTCCCGCTACTGGCTGCCGCGCCCTCCAGCCCCTCGATCACCCTTGCCTTGTCGCGCTCCGTTTGCAGCCGACCAATGAACCAGGTGCCGGTATTGGCCAATCCCTTGTAATCGAGATCGACCGGATTTTGCGTCGCCAATACGACACCCAGCCCGAATGCCCGTGCCTGCTTGAGCAGGGTCAACAGCGGCGCCTTGGAGGGAGGATTGGCCACAGGCGGGAAGTAGCCGAAAATTTCGTCCATGTAGAGAATCGCCCGCAGGCTGGTCGTGCCGGATTGCGAACGAACCCAGCCCAACGTTTGATTCAGCAACAGTGAGACAAAAAACATCCGCTCGGCATCATTCAAATGCGCGATCGAAAAAATGGCGATGCGCGGCTTCCCGGACGCCCCGTACAGCATCTGTCCGACGTCCAGTGGTTCCCCTTCCATCCAGGCGGCAAATCCCGGCGCAGCCAACAAATTGTTCAGTTGCATGGCCAGCGCGAACCGCTCCTTCGACGGAAAGAACGATTCCAGATCCAACACCCCGACCTTCACCAGTGGCGGCGCTTGAATCTGATGAATCAGCGCCGCCAGATCCAAATCTCGCCCCGCCCGCCAGGCGCTGTCGAGAATCGACGACAGGAGAATATGTTCACGGCTTTTGATCGGGTCAGCTTGCAAACCGATCAAACCCAGGAGACTGGTCACCGTCGTGCCGATCCGTTCGCGCAGGAGTTCCGCATCATCCAGCATCTCGGGCGGCGGCGCGGCAAACGATTTCAGAATCGACACCGGCAATCCCGCATTGCTCCCCGGCGTGTAGATGGCGAAGTCGGCGGCATCTCTCAATGTCTGAATACGCGCGGCGCGTTGTCCCCATTCACCCAACCCTTTCTCCCACAGCGCCGCCTGCTGCGCCGCGTAGTCGGCAGGCGCAAGTCCCTTCTTGCGCGCATCGTCTTCATTGATCCAGGGGGCAAAGTCCTCACCTCGCAGTTGCGGAAACGTGAGCAGCAGGTTCGCGAGGTCTCCCTTGGGGTCGATGACAATGGCGGGAATCCCGTCGATCGCGGCTTCTTCCAGCAGCCCGACACACAGCCCCGTCTTGCCGCTTCCCGTCATGCCGACGCAGACCGCATGAGTCACCAGATCCTTGGAGTCATACAGCAGCCATCCCGGCTTGGCTTTCTTCGCGGCCAGATCGTACGGTCGACCGAGATAGAACACCCCGAGCTTCTCGAAATCAGCGGCCCCTGCGCTCGACGGATCTGGCGCGGACGCACCGAGGATGCTGTCGGTCGTGGCCACGGCTTTGGCCTTCGTCTCTGTCTTTTTCGGCGGCATAGATGATCCCCCAGTGGAGCCAGCAGGAATCGCGGAACGCTGCGGAATGTCGACCGGCATTCTAGTAAGCAGGGGCACGGACTGCAAGCCGTTCACGCATCGGTTTCCGCACGGCAACCGGTCCTCACGTTCACCCCTCGCGTATCAATTCAATTGCGAAACCGATTGGCTCACTGGCAGGATGCAGCGGACATGCATCGTCACTGGCTCATCTTGCTCGCGCTGGCCCTCTTTGGGCTTCCTGGTCTCGCCCTGGCCGAGGCTCCGCCCCAAAGCGTGCACTGGGGCGCCATCGCCTTTCCGGACCATGCCCCAACCTTGACCCTGAGCACGGCTGTGCTGGATCGCTTCACGGAATTCGACGGCGCCGGCAAACGCTACAACGATATGCATCAGACGATGGGCTTCAACTTTTTTACGGTGAGTTGGACGAAGCCCCTCACGCAGTTACCCGGCTGGAATCTCAATCTCACGGCGGGTGGCGGGCCGACCAGGGATGGCCCCAGCCGGTTCCTACAGAATGATGTCGTCCACAAATTACGTGGCTTTGACCCGGTCCCGGTCGGCGAGAAGCGTGACGCCAATGACTTCATGCTGAGCGGCACGATGACGCGCTGGTTCGGCATCCTGGGAACCAGTGACGTCTTCTTTGCCGGAGTGGGCGGCGCCGGCGGCTCACTGTACTACGAACCCTACGTACAAGCCGGCTTTCGACGTCTGGCCATCTTGGGCGTGATCCCGTTCCTCGGCGACTATCTTCGCGTGTCCGCACTGGGGCGCTACGGCCGCCCCTTCAGCGGCGCGGCGTTTCACCAGGTCGCCCCGCAATCCTATCTTGCGCAGGCATCAGTGGGATTGGGCAACTATCAGCACTGGAAGGATTCGACGCCCTGGGAAATCGAACTCGCCGTGACCGTCGATTCCGGACTGTTCGTGGACCATCGAGGAGATGCGCTGGAAGAACGATTCGTCTCACTGGCACTGCGTTATTCTGCCTTCACCTTCGAAACGTGGAACGATCTCATCAATCAAAAAGACTATGGTCCGACCTTCGGCGCCCGCCTGACACTCGATCTGTTCTATATGTACGATCGCTGGTTTCACTGAAGGTCAGTGGCGTTCACGCTGACAGGCTCACGTAACCACCTCAGCCTGAACCTACCGCAAAATCCCCACGAACCAGAGCAGCACGAGAATGCTGGCCGGAACGCCCAGCAACCAGAGGATGACCCCTTTGCCCATCGGTCCCATGAACACCTCCTTGTGAGCTGTAGCTCACGGCAAGAACGCCGCCGCCGTAAGCTCGCGATTCAAAGCCGCGACCATGTTCAGATGTGCGCGGTGACCTTGTTCAAGATCCGCCACAAATAGGCCGGCATGCCTCCGTTGCAGGACCTGTCCGAATTCGGCTTGCCTACAGACTGGGATGTCATACAGAGCCGCCAAGGCGCTCACATATTGCCCGCCACCTGCTGCCGCTTCCTGCCTGAGATTTTCGTATGCCACCCCTGCAAATAGATTGATCTTCTGTTCCTTCACGATCATGCCATCGGACGTAAAGAGTTCATTCGGGCTCGTGCTGGAGAAAAAATTGACGGTCGTATCGACCGTGGCTTTGGTGGTGTTACAGGCCCCAACCGACAAGCCGACGGCCAGGACCCACAGAGTCACACCCAGGTGGCGCATGGATTGTGTGGATGCCATACCTACCTCCTTCCCGCTCACTCCCGGCAAGTTGAACAGCGCTTCCTGTTCACTTATAGCGGGCGAGCAGGAACAGTGCCCCTGGTGATTACCCTGGAGGAACCAGGAATACGCTCCTGGCGAGAACGCTGTGGGTGAAACACGTCTGGTCTTGAGGGGAAGCTGGAGTGCGAACTATTCCGAAACCGCAAGTGAACGGCCGGTCACAAAATGCCCGACACCGTCACCATTCTTTAAACACGACAAAGACGGCGCCGATCATCATGCCGAACCCAACCAGATAATTCCATTTCAGCTCTTCCTTGAGATAGACGACCGAGAAGACGCAGAACACGATAAGCGTAATCACTTCCTGTATCGTCTTGAGCTGCGCCGCGGTGAATTCATAATGGCCGATACGATTGGCGGGAACCTGGAAGCAGTACTCCACGAACGCGATGCCCCAACTCGCCAGAATCGCCA
>WBZN01000288.1_pt2 | contig 43932 bp, 36 predicted proteins | sample 5204281 | NCBI WGS metagenome assembly WBZN01 (sample SAMN12344347, study PRJNA552823) | activated sludge metagenome | biome: Activated sludge suspended growth; feature: Nitrification reactor; material: Wastewater; isolation source: activated sludge from nitrification reactor of wastewater... | reverse complement strand
CATCGACGAACAGCTGCCGGACGATGACGTGCGCGAAATCGACATTGGGCTGCTCGACCAGCGTGAAGTTGCGGAACTGCGGCGCGTCGCGGAAGTACGCGAGATCGTCTTCCGAACGGTTCGAGCCTTCGAGCTTCCCGGCGTGAGTCAGCAGCAGGCGCGCCTGCCCCAGCAGGTCGAGCGCGAGATTGCCGAGGCCGAGATCCTCCTCCAGCGCGGGAGCGTGCCCGACGCATTCTCCCAGCCGCTGAGCGAGAATGAGACTCGTGTCCGCGAGCCGGAGGATGTATTCGACGCGCGCGGAAGATGAGACTTCCGCGCGCGCGCTGGCCACAGCGGTCACAGGTTCTTGACCTCGTCCGGAATGTCGTAAAAGGTCGGGTGACGATACACCTTGTCACGGGCAGGTTCGAACAGGGCGGCAGACTCTGCCGGATCCGAGGCGACGATGTCGCTGGACCGCACGACCCAGATGCTCACGCCTTCCTGGCGCCGGGTGTAGACATCACGCGCATGCTCGATGGCCATGCGTGCATCGGTGGCGTGCACGCTGCCCACGTGCTTGTGGTCCAGTCCACCCTTGGCGCGGATGAACACCTCGTACAGGGGCCAGGTGGTGCTGCTCATGCTCATTCAGGCCGCCTCGCCCGCGGGATGCGCGGATGCAGTGGCATGCCTGGCCGCGTGGGCGACCGCCGCCTCGCGCACCCAGGTTCCCGCTTCGTGTGCCGCGCGCCGGGCGGCCATGCGCTCGCGATTGCACGGGCCGTTGCCCTTCAGGACCTCGAAGAACTCGGTCCAGTCGATGGGACCGGTGTCGTAGTGGCCGGTGGCCTCGTTCCACTTCAATGCCGGATCCGGCACCGACAGCCCGAGGAACTGCGCCTGGGGGACCGTTGCGTCGATGAACCGCTGGCGCAGCTCATCGTTGCTGAAGCGCTTGATCTTCCAGCGCATCGACTGCGCCGAATGAACCGACTCCGCATCGCCAGGCCCGAACATCATCAGCGAAGGCCACCACCAGCGGTTGAGCGATGCCTGCGCCATCTCCTTCTGCGCGGGCGTGCCCCGTGAAAGGCTCAGCATGATCTCGAAACCCTGGCGCTGGTGGAAACTCTCTTCCTTGCAGATGCGCACCATGGCGCGCGCGTAGGGACCGTAGGAGCAGCGGCACAGCGGGATCTGGTTCATAATGGCCGCGCCATCGACCAGCCAGCCGATGGCGCCGACATCCGCCCAGGTGGGCGTCGGATAGTTGAAGATGCTCGAGTACTTGGCGGCGCCGGACAGCAACTGCTCGGTCAGCTCCTCGCGCGAGACACCGAGTGTCTCGGCCGCGCTGTACAGGTACGCGCCATGGCCGCCCTCGTCCTGCACCTTGGCGATGAGCACGGCCTTGCGGCGCAGGCTCGGCGCGCGCGTGATCCAGTTGCCCTCGGGCAGCATGCCGACGATTTCCGAATGCGCGTGCTGCGAGATCTGGCGGACCAGCGTCTTGCGGTAGGCGTCTGGCATCCAGTCCTTCGCTTCGATACGCTCGTCCTGGTCGACTCGCGCCTGGAAACGTTCCAGCAGGTGCGTCTCGTCGGGACGCGCTTCCACCGGCCGCTGGCCGTGGGAGTCCAAGCCTTGGGTGTACATGCGGGGAACTGTGACACAAAAAAGTTTTCGTGGCAATGAATCCTGTGTCATATTTTCCGAGCAGGATCAATGACTCGCGCGCGCGCCGCCGCTCCGCCGCGCGGATTTGCCGCAAGCGCACGGGGACTGCTCAAGGCATTCCGCCAGCGCCGCCCCCTGCGGGCCGGCTCGCTCATCACCACCGTGTTCGGCGACTCGATCGCGGCGCGCAACTGCGAGGTGTCGTTGTCGGGACTGATCTGCCTGCTCGCCCCCTTCGGGCTGACCGACCGGCTGGTGCGCACCTCCATCGGCCGGCTCGCGCAGGATGACTGGGTGAGCGCCCGTCGCGTGGGCCGGCTCAGCTATTACCGGCTGAGCACGGCCGGCGCGGAACGATTTGCCGAGGCAACCCGCCGCATCTACGCCGCCCCCAGCGGCGACTGGCGCGGCTATTGGACCATGCTCATCCTGCCGGCCGATGCCGACCGCGACAGCCGGGAGCGGCTGCGGGATGCCCTGCGCTGGAACGGCTTCGGCCATCTCGGGCCCGGCATCCACGTGCACCCGGACATCGGCGCAGCGGCGCTCGGGCGCCTGCTCGGACAGGATGCGGACGCGGCGCCGCTGGTGTTGCAGGCCCGCAGCGAGTCGACGGACTCCGACCGGCGCATCGTCGAGATGGGCTGGGACCTGGACGAGCTCGAGCGCCGCTACACGCGCTTCGTCTCGAGCTTCGCCCCCGCGCTGCTGGCTCTCAGCGGTGAGGCCGACCCCGACCCGCAGGACTGCTTCCACATCCGCACCCTGCTGATCCACGAATACCGGCGCGTTCACCTGCTGGATCCGCTGCTGCCGCGCCAGTTGCTGCCACGCGACTGGGCCGGCAGCGCCGCCTACGAGCTGTGCCGGGAACTGTATCGCCGGATCGCCGATCGCTCGGACCAGCACCTGCAGTCCATGCTGAGCACCGCGACGGGTTCGCTGCCGCCGCCCGCCGCCGACATCCGCCAGCGCTTCGCGGCGACGCCGTAGTCGCCGCGGCTTGAGGACACCGGCGGCTACCCGGCTGGCCAGCCCTCGATCGCGCGCACCCAGGCCGACAGGAAGGCATTGGCCTGGAAGCCATCCAGCGCGCGGTGATCGATGGTCAGCGTGACGAAACAGCGGGTCGCCGCCTCCAGGCGCTCGACGCCCTCCACCATTCGCACCACCGGCCGCCGCTCGAGCTTGCCGATGCCGAGGATGGCGACCTGTCCCGGCGGGATGATCGGTGTCGCGATGAGGCTTCCGCTGACGCCATGGTTGGAGATGGTGAACGTGCCGCCGCGGATGTCCTCAGGACGCAAGGCGCCCTTGCGCGCCTTGTCGACCAGCGCATCGAGCTGGCCGGCGATCCCCGCCAGGTCGAGCGACTGTACGTTGCGCAGCACCGGCACCACCAGTCCCTCGTTCCCGAGCGCCGTGCCGACACCGATGTTCAGCCCGTCGAACAGCTCGAGCGCATCGGCATGGAAGCGCGCATTGACCTCCGGCACGGCGGCCATCGCCGGCACGCAGGCGGCCAGGAAGTAGGCCGTGTAGGTGAGCGGTATGCCGCGCTCCGCCAGCGCCGCGCGATGGTGCCGGCGATGGGCGATCACCGCGCCGAGGTCCACCTCGAACACCGCGGTGGCGTGCGGCACGCTGGACACGCTGGCCTGCAGGTTGGCCGCGATCCGCCGGCGCATGGCCGAGTGTGGCCGCCTCTGGCCGGCCGGGGCGCCCTCTTCGGGTGCCTCCCGCACGTGACGCTCGACGTCCTTCGCGGTGAGGCGGCCATTGAGTCCGCTGCCCTTCAGGTCCCGCGAGGACAGGCTCCGGTTCGCGAGCAGCGTGCGAACCGCCGGGCTCAGGCGTTGCTCGGCGCTTTCCGTGCGCGGCTCCGGGGTCCGGCTGCCGGCGGCTACCGCCGGGGTGGCCGGCGACCTGGCGCGTCCCTCGTCGGGCACCCCGTGGGGTGCCCCGTCGGGAGCCCCGGAGGGCGCAGCGTCCAGCGCCCCGGTCGACGCTGCGGCGCCAATCGCGATCCGCCCCAGCACATCGCCCGTGGCGATCAACGCGTTCTCTTCCTTGAGCACCTCGGACAGCCGGCCGCTGGCCGGCGCGGCGATCTCCACGGTGACCTTGTCGGTCTCGATCTCCACCAATGGCTGGTCGCGCTCGACCGTCTCACCCGGCGAGCGGAGCCAGCGCATCAGCCGCGCATCGTTCCCCTCGTAGCTGTCGGGGGTGAGCGTGATGTCGATGAACCCGGCATCCTGCGATGCGCCCATGCTCAGAACTCCACCAGTTGCCGGATGCTGGCCGCGATGCCGGCAACACTGGGCAGTGCGGCTTCCAGCAGCAGCGGGCTGTGCGGGCTCGGGATGTCCGGCATGGCGAGGCGCTCGACCGGCGCATCCAGGTCGAGGAAGGCATCGCGTGCCAGGCGCGCGGCGATCTCCGCGCCGAAACCGGCGGTGAGCGTGTCCTCGTGCACGATCAGGCAGCGGCGCGTGCGCCGCACCGACTCGAGCACCGCCGCCTCGTCCCAGGGCGCGAGCGTTCGCAGGTCGAGCAGCTCGACGCTCGCACCACTCGAGCGCACGGCCGTCTCGCAGCGCTCCACCATCGCGCCCCAGCTCACCAGGGTCAGGTCCTCGCCCTCGGTGAGTCGCGCGGCGCGCCCGAATGGCACGATGAACTCATCGCCCGGATAGGCACGCCGCGCCCAGGCCGCATCGAGCATGGCGCGATGTTCGAAGAACATGACCGGCTCGTTGCCGCGCAGCGCCGCGCGCAACAGCCCCACGGCGTCCTGCGCATTGCTGGGCATGGCCACCCGCCAGCCGATGGCATGCACGAACTGCACTTCGTTGCACTGGCTGTGCCAAGGGTCGCCGCACTTGAAGTAGCCGCCCGGCATGCGCACCACCATGGGGGCGGCGAAGCGGTTGAACGTGCGCCAGCGCATGGTGCCGCAATCGTTGAGCTGCTCGGCCGCGGGCTCCGCGTACTTGCGGAACTGGATCTCGGGCACGGGCAGCAAGCCCGCGAGCGCAAGACCCACGGCACGGCCGATGATGCCCTCCTCGGACAGGCTGGTGTCGAACACGCGCCCGGCGCCGAAGCGGCGCTGCAGGCCCAGCGTCGCCGCGTGCACGCCACCCTTCGGCCCGACGTCCTCGCCGAACACCAGCATCTTCGGATTCACGGCGAGCTCATGCTCGAGCGTGCGCCGGATGGCACTGATCATGTTGATGCGCACGGCTTCCGGCGCGGCCACTTCGGTCACCGGCGCGAAGCGATGCCCCTCCGGCCACAGTCCCCCCTGCACCTGCAGCTCCGCACCGGCATCATCGCCCCATTCGGTGAACACGTGACGGGTGAGGCTGGCCGGATCGGGAGCCGGGCGGGCCAGCGCATCGGCGACGGCCGCCTCCACGGTTGCCGCCGCCTGCGCGTCCAGCGCCCGCCACCGGGCCTCGTCCATCCGGCGCGGCACGAGCAGGTCGTGCAGCGCCCGCAAGGGATCGCGCGCCTGTTCGGCGGCGAGTTGCGCGGGAGACTTGTAGGACTGGTTGTCCTGGCCCGAGTGCCCATTCAGCCGCGGCACCACCAGCCGCAGCAGCACCGGGCCCGTCCAGTCGCGCGCCGCCGCGACGGCCGCACGGATCAGCCCGGCCACCGCCTGCGGATCCGATCCGTCGCCGCTGAACAGCCGCAACTGCCGGAAGGAGGCGAGGTTGGCGGCGATGTCACCGCCCGGGGTCTGGCAGGAGGAATCGACGGAAATGCCGTAGCCGTTGTCCTCGATGTAGAACAGCAGCGGCAGGTGCTGGGTGGTCGCGACATTGAGGGCGGCCCAGAAGCCATTCGTGGCGGTGGAGGCATCGCCGCCGTGGACGACCGCGATGGCCCGCGCGTAGTCGGCTTCGCCGAGCACCTCGCGACGGTAGCGCATCGCCTGCGCCCAGCCGGCGGCCGGCGTGTATTGCGCACCGACACCGCCGCAGGCGGGCATGACGGTGGCCAGGGTCTGCGCCGATCCGGGCACCCGGCCAGGCCGGTTGAACACCACGCCGATGTCGCGACCGCCGCTGGCGCTTCCCACGCGCGCCAGCGGACCTGCGGCCGCATCCGCCAGCGGCAGGCCCAACGCCAGCATCAATGGCCGCGACCGGTAATACAGCGCGACGCCATCGTGGGGATGATCGAGCGCGCAGCCCAGCAGGGTCTGGCCGAGTTCGTGTCCCCGGGCGGAGAACTGGTAGAGCACCTGCCGCTCCGGGACCAGGCGGGTTTCCTCGATCTGGTCCAGCGCGCGCGACACCAGCAGGCGCCGGGCCACTTCCTCCCAGTCGGGAGCACTCGCGGGGTCCGGGGAGGGATCAGGGTGCAGGTGCCGCGCCGGTCTGTTCATGATTCGCATCATAGAATCAGGCTGTGGCAACATTCCTTGCGATTTTTGCGAGGATATGGCCTATTTTGGCAATCTTCTTTCTATCAGAATGAACATGAGCAAGAAACAGGAACCTGCCCTGCTCGACCGATTCGATCTTCAGATCCTGGATGCGCTGCAGGCCGATGGCCGGCTGTCCAACCACGACCTGGCCGAACGCATCGGTCTGTCGCCGGCGCCCTGCTGGCGCCGGGTCCGGCGACTGGAGTCCGAAGGCCTGATCGACGGCTACACCGCGCGCCTGAGCCAGGAGCGGCTCGGCCTGTCGGTCACGGCCTTCACCTTCGTGTCACTGGAGAATCATCATCCCGGCAGCGTCGAAGCCTTCGACCGGGCGATCCGGGAGCGGCCGGAGGTGCTGGAGTGCTACTCGCTCAGCGGCCAGCACGACTTCCTGCTGCGGATCATTGCGCAGGACCTGGCGTCCTACGAGCAGTTCCTGAGCGAACACCTGCTGCGCATCGCCTCGGTGCGCTCGGCCAGCACGAGCTTCGTCCTCAAAACAAAGAAGTTCACGTCCCGCCTTCCCTTGGCGTAGGACGTGAACTTCCGATGCGATCGATCAGCGGGCCTGGGCAGCCGGGCCCGCCTCGTTCAGGCGCGGATCAGGGCTTCTTTGCCCAGACCTTGCACCAGCCGTTGCCGGCCACGCTCTTGCCCGCGAAGATGTTGCAGCCAGCGTGCGCATCGCCCGCCTTGCCCTGGAACTGCGCGCAGTTGTCGCACTTCTGCTCCGGCTTGTGGGTGGGGTTGGCCTTGGCATCCACCTTCGTGGTGTCGGCAACATAGCCCAGCGCCTTGGCCTGCGGATCGTTCGGGTCAAGCGCCGCCGCCGGCGCAGCCGCCGCCGCGTTCTCGACCAGGCCCAGGGCGGGAATGAAGGCGCCAGCCGCGATCGCGGTCTTGACCAGCGTGCGGCGGGAAATCTTGTCGTGCATCGTGATGACCCTTTCAGTGGATGAACAAATCAGCGCGCGCATTGTCCCGCGATTCCGCCTGCGATGGGAGTGGCATAAAGATTAAATTTTGTTCCGGTTCACCGTTCAGTCCACGTTCAGGTGACCTCGCGTGCCAACCGCCGCCAGGGAAGTCACGGGCGGCGAATGGTAAATTCGAAAACGATAATCAGTGGCAGCGAGGCAATTGTCTCGCGCCTCTCTTCGCGATACCGTTCTGCTGCATGACGGTCGAATCGCCCATCGCCGGTGCCTCGCCGGCCAGCCGCTCGCTCATCAGGATGCGCGTCAGCGTTCCCGAGGACGCCTTCACCGCCTCGGTCCTGGGCACCCAGCGCAGCGGCAATGGCATCGTCATCGGTGACGACGGGCTCGTGCTCACCATCGGCTACCTGATCGCCGAGGCGAGCGATGTGTGGATCACCTCGCCCGACGGGCGGGAGATTCCCGGTCATGCCCTCGCCTACGACCAGGTCACCGGGTTCGGACTGGTGCTGCCGCTGGGTCCGCTCGGCGCAACCCCGCTGCCGCTGGGCGACTCCTCGAGCCTGGAGGTCGGCGATGAACTGCAGGTCATCAGCCACGGCCAGCTCGCGCCGCCCCTGTCCGTGCAGGTGGTCGCGCTTCGCGAGTTCGCTGGCGCCTGGGAATACCTGCTCGACCAGGCCATCTACACGAAGCCTGCGCATCCGCACTGGTCGGGCTCGGCGCTGATCGACGCCCAGGGGGCCCTCGTGGGCGTGGGGTCGCTGCTCGTGCGTGAGTTCTCCGAGGGCAGCGAGAGCGATGTGAACCTGTTCGTGCCCACGGACCTGCTCAAGCCCATCCTCGACGAACTTCGCGAGACCGGCCGGACGAGCCGGCCACCGCGTCCGTGGCTCGGCATGTACGTGGCGGAGGTCAAGGGCGTGGTGGTGGTGGCCGGCGTGACCGATGGCGGTCCGGCGCAGCGCGCCGACATCCGCGAGGGCGACCTCATCCGCGAGGTGGGCCGCACCGAGGTGTCCACGATGGCGCAGTTCTATCGCGAGGTGTGGGCCGCGGGCAACGCGGGCGCGGTGGTGCAGCTCACGACCACCCGGAGCGGCAAGCCCGCGCTGGTCAAGGTGCAATCTCGCGATCGCGCCGAGCTCCTGAAGCGCCCGGTCGCACACTGAAGGCAGCGCGCGCCGGGCGCTGGGTGGATCAGCCGGCGGCCCCGCCGCCCCTGCGCTTCGCGCTGCCGCGAAGCAGAGTGAGGGCCAGCAGCGCCGAGGCGAGCATCAGGAACAGGCTCACGGCATTGAGCACCGGCGAGGCGCCCTCGCGCATCCGGCCGTACATCATCACCGTCAGCGGCGAATCCGCCCCAACGAGCATCAAGGTGGTGTTGAAGTCGGCGAAGGACATGATGAAGGAGATCGCGGCCGATCCGATCAGCGCCGGCGCGAGATACGGCAGCAGGATGGTGCGGAACACCGCGGCCCGCGAGGCACCGAGATTCAGCGCCGCCTCCTCGAGCGTGCGGTCGAAGCGCCGCAGCCGCGCACTGATGGTGAGCGTGGCGATGGTGGCCATGTAGGAAAACTGTCCGAGCACCACCAGGGTCAGCCCCGGACGCAGCACCTCGGCCTCCCAGCCGAACCAGCTCTCGGCGAGGTCGGCGAGCCGGCTCGCAAAGGCGAGGATCGAGATGCCGAGAATCACGCCGGGTATCACCAGCGGCGCGAGGATCAGCACCGAGAGCAATTGCTGTCCGCGGAACCGGAACCGCTCGAGCAGGAAGGCGTTGGTGGTACCGACGACCACCGACAGCAGCGTCACCCAGGCAGCGACCACGAAACTGGTCCACAGGCTCCCGAGCAGTTCCTCGTCCTGGAACAGCCCGGTGCGGCCGGCGGATTCGTTGCCCACGAACCAGTCCAGCGTGAACCCATGCCAGGGCGGCGCCGGATACGGCGCGTCATTGAACGCGAACACGCCGACGACGATGAGCGGCAGGAACAGGAAGGTGAGGAACAGGCCCAGGTAGATCCAGGTCGCGTGGCGCAGCCAGGCCGGGCGGGGGAGCGACGGGATCAAGTGCCCATCCTCATGTGCGCCTCATCACGTCCGCGAAGCGCTGGCCGCTCAGCCGCAGGCCGATCATCACCATCGCCGTGGACAGGCCCAGCAGCAGGAATCCGAAGGCGGCGCCCTGCTCCCAGTTGAAGCGCGTGATGAACTGCGTGTAGATCTGCTCGGTGAACCACTCCGAGTTCTTGCCCCCGAGCAGTGCGGGCGTGAGGTAGTTGCCCAGCGTCAGCATGAACACGATGATCGAACCGGCGGTGATGCCCGGGGCCGCATGCGGGATGACGATGGTGCGCAGGATGGACCCGCCGCTGGCGCCGAGATCGTAGGCGGCCTCGATCAGCGCATCGTCCAGGCTCTCGAGGCTCGAGACCAGCGGCACCAGCATGAACAGCATCGAGGTGTACACCAGCCCCAGCAGGATGGTCGAATCGTGGTAGAGCATCTCCACCGGCTCGTGGGTGATCCCGAGACCGACCAGCAATGCCGGCAGCACGCCGGATTCGCGCAGCAGGATCATCCACCCCAGCGTGCGCACCGTCTCGCTGACCCAGAACGGCACCAGGCAGATGATGAACAGGAGCGATCCCGGGCGGCCGCGCAGCGTCTTGGCGATGATCCACGCCACGGGGAAGGTCGCGAGCAGCGTGAACACGGTGGCGATCACCGACAGGATGGCCGTGCGCACGAACACGTGCCAGTACAAGGGCTCGGTGAAGAAGGTGCGGTACTGCGCGAGGCTCGCCACGTACTGCTGCGGGCCGGCGCGCTCGCGCAGCGACAGCGCCGCGAGGTCCACGTGTGGCAGGACGATCAGCGCGCCGATCCACAGCAGCGCTGGCGTGAGGAGCGCCGCGAGCATGGCGCGCGTGCGCCAGAGCTCGCTCACGCAGCTTGCTCGCCGGCGGCAGCCCCGCCGGCCGCAGCCTCGCCGGCGGCGCCCGCTCGCGCAGCGAAGCAGGCGGCGCGCGCGGGGTCGAAGCTGAACCAGACCTTCTCGCCGGGCTTCAGATCCGCGAACTGCCCCGTCTGGGGCAGCGCGATCCGGAATTCACGACGCGTCCGCTCCTCCTCGAGCAGCACGGCGGAGTTCGCACCGTCGAACAGCAGGCTCTGCACCTGGCCGGCATGCGAGGGCAGTTCCGCCGGCAGCTCCGCCGCGCCGCGTCCGAGCAGGCAGGCTTCGGGCCGCACGAAGGCCTCGACGGCATCCCCCGCACCGATGGCCCCCTGGCGACGGGCGCGGATCCGCCAGCCTTGCGAGGTGACCACCTGCACGAGGTCCGCCTCGATCGACTCCGCACGGCCGATGATGCGGTTGTTGGCGCCGACGAAACCGGCGACGAAGGGCGTCTGCGGCTGGTAGTACAGCTCCTGCGGCGTACCGAGCTGCTCGAACCGGCCCTGGTTCATCACGCCGACGTGGTCCGAGAGCACCAGCGCCTCGGACTGGTCGTGGGTGATGTACACGAAGGTCGTGCCGAAGGCCGCCTGGAGCTGCTTGAGCTCGATCTTCATGTGCTCGCGCAGCTTGAGGTCGAGCGCGCCCAGCGGCTCATCCAGCAGCAGCAGTGTGGGCTCGAGCACGAGGCTCCGTGCGATCGCCACCCGCTGGCGCTGTCCGCCCGACAGCTCGTCGACCTTCTTGCCCGCCGCGCCCGCAAGTCCCACGCGCTCGAGCATGGCCTGCGCCTTGCGCTGCCGTTCGCCACGGGCCACGCCCCGCCGCGCGAGGCCGAAGGCGACGTTCTCGCCCACCGACATCATCGGGAACAGCGCGAGCTGCTGGAACACCATGTTCACGGGACGCCGGTTGGGCGCGACCCCGGACATACTGCGCCCGCCGATCGAGATCTCGCCCGAGTCCGGGCTGATGAAGCCGGCGATCATCCGCAGCAGCGTCGTCTTGCCGCATCCGGAGGGACCGAGGATGGAGAAGAAGCTGCCGCGCGCGACGCTGAAGGAAATCGAGTCGACGGCCGTGTGATCGCCGAACCGCTTGACCACCGATTCGGCGAGGAGGTCTGCCGCGCTCAATTGGCGGCCTTGATCCGATCGAGCACCCGGCCCTCCATCTCCTCGAGGCCGGGCGGAATGGCCGGGTACCAGTGGATGCCCTTGAACCCGCCCTGTGGGAAGGAGGCCGCGAACTGCGCCTTGAGCCGCGGATCGATCAGGTTCTCGGTGTTCAGCGCCGCGGTGTAGTTGCCCACCGAGCGGGTGATGCGCGCGGCATTCTCCGGGCGCATGGTGAAGTTGATCCAGGCATAGACGGCCGCGTCGTTCTTGCCGCGCGCCGGCAGCGCGAAGGTGTCGAGCCAGCCCAGCGCGCCGGAGCGCGGCACCACGAACTGGATGTCGGGATCCTGCCGGTTCAGCGTCCAGCCGCCGGTGTCCCACATCATCGCCGCCACCAGTTCGCCCGAGCGGAATCCGTTCAGGAGCTGGTCCTTGTTGTCGAAGAAGAACTTGAAGTTGGCCTTGCAGGCGGCGAGCTTCGCGCCGACCTGGTCCATGAGCGCGGCATAGGCCTTCGGGTCCCCGTACAGGGCGAAGGGATCCTTGCCCATGGCGAACGCGAAGGCCATGAGCGCGGGCCGGCGCAGGCGGATGGAGGTCTTGCCCCGGTACTGGGGATTGCACAGGTCGTCGTAGTCGGCGATTTTCGCGCGCTTGACGTTCGACACCAGTCCTTCCGCGCCCCACAGGTAGGGCAAGGCGTACTGCTTGCCGTCGAGCGTGGTGTTCTGCCGCACGATCGCAAGCAACTCCGGGCGGAACAGCTTCAGGTTCACCTTCGCAAGGTCAACGGGCTTGTAGATCCGGAAGTCCCGCTGCGGACCCGTGATGCGGTCCTGCGAGGGCTGGGCGAGATCGAAACCGGCGCCACCGGTGGCGCGGAGCTTGGAAATCATCTCCTCGTTGTTCGACAGCGTCAGCTCCACGGTGATGCCGGTTTCCTTCTTGAACGCGGCGATCAGGTCCGCGGGCACGTAGTCGGCCCAGCTGATGATGCGAAGCTTCTGCGCATCGGCATGCGCCAGGCTCGAACACAGCATCGCGGCACAGGTGAAGGACAGGAATGTCAGAACGACGCGCCTGCCCGCGTCCATTGCCTCTCGCATCGGCATCGACGATCCCCCGTTCTTGTCGGCAACGATCGCAGTATACCCGGGCCAGGAATACGGTCCGCCGCGGCATCACCCAGGACACCGATTCGAGGCGAGGGCTGCGCGCAGGTGCGCCCGTATGCGTAGAATTTACATGACTTTCATTTCGTATTATTTTGTTTTCATTGATTGCACACGGACAATTACGCCACCTTGACAGTTCTTCACCGCAGATTGTCCTTTCCAGTCGGCAGCGCTTTTTTTGCTGCGGTATCGTGACTTCATGCAGGACCTGCAGACGGCCACCTCCTACAAGCGTCCCGCCCTGATCCTCTGCGCCATCGCCCTGGTGCTGGGCGGAGCGTGGTGGCTCACGCATCGCGGCGATGCGCAGGGCCCATCCGATCAGCCGGCGGGCCGCGGCGGCGGCCGCTTCGATCCGTCCCGCCGGCCCGCCTCGGTGGGCGTCGCGCAGGTTCGGCTCGGCGACATCAACGTCTACCAGTCTGGCCTCGGGACTGCGGTTCCGCGCAACGTGGTGACGGTGCGCTCCCGAGTGGACGGTGAACTCGTCAAGGTGCTGTTCCGCGAGGGCCAGGTCGTGAAGCAGGGTGACCTGCTGGCGCAGATCGATCCGCGCCCCTACCAGGTGGCCCTCACGCAGGCAAAGGGTCAGCTCGCGCGCGACCAGGCGCTGCTCAGGAACGCGCAGATCGACTACGAGCGCTACAAGACGCTGCTCGCCCAGGACTCCACCTCGCAGCAGCAACTCGACACGCAGGCGGCGCTGGTGCACCAGTACCAGGGCACCGTCCAGGCCGACCAGGGCCAGGTCGACAGCGCCGCGCTGTCCCTGTCCTACACCCGCATCACCGCCCCGCTCCCGGGCCGCGCCGGACTGCGGCAGGTCGACCCGGGCAACATCGTGCATGCCAGCGATGCCGGCGGCATCGTGGTGATCACCCAGGTGCAGCCGATGACGGTGATATTCGCCGTCCCGGAGACCCGCATCGCGCAGATCGTGCGGCGATTGCGGGAAGGCACGCCGGTCCCCGTCGAGGCCTGGGACCGCGACAACCGCAACCGCATCGCCACCGGGACGCTGGTCGCCGCCGACAACCAGGTCGACACGACGACGGGCACGGTCAAGCTGCGCGCCGAGTTCGCGAACGAGGACCATGCGCTGTTCGCCAACCAGTTCGTCAATGCGCGGGCGCTCATCGACACGCGACGCCAGGTGACGGTCGTCCCCCAAACCGCGGTGCAGACCGGAAACGACGGCGCCTTCGTCTACGTGGTGCAGCCCGGTGACACCGTCAAGGTCCAGCCCCTGAAGACCGGCGTCGCCGATGGGGGCCTGGTGGCGGTGGAATCCGGCCTCACGGCCGGCCAGACGGTGGTGGTCGACGGGATCGACCGGCTGCGCGATGGCAGCAAGGTGCAGGTGGGCATCGAGCGGGTGGCCGCGCCCACGCCCGGACAGCCATCGCCGGCGGCCCGGCGAAGCCAGGCCACGGGCCCCGCCGGCGCCTCGGTCCAGGACGGCGGCACTGCGCCGCGCCGGCGCCGACACAGCGAGGCCGCCGCGCCGCCGGGTGGCTGATGAATCCCTCCCGCCCGTTCATCCTGCGCCCGGTGGCCACCTCGCTCCTGATGGTGGCGCTGTTCCTCACCGGCATCATCGCCTATCGGCTGCTGCCGCTGTCGGCGCTGCCCGAGGTGGCCTACCCGACCATCCAGATCGTGACGTTGTATCCCGGCGCGAGCCCCGAGGTGATGACCTCCTCGGTGACCGCGCCCCTGGAGCGCCAGCTCGGCGAGATCCCGGGTCTCAACCAGATGTCCTCCGCGAGTTCGGGAGGTGCTTCGGTCCTGACGCTGCAGTTCACTCTCGACCTGGACCTGGACGTGGCCGAGCAGGAAGTGCAGGCGGCGCTGAACGCGGCGGGGAATCTGCTGCCCAACGACCTGCCGCAGCCGCCGGTGTACAGCAAGGTCAACCCGGCCGATGCCCCGGTGCTGACCCTGGCCGTCACCTCCGCAACGCTGCCGCTGCCCAAGGTGCAGGAGCTGATCGACACCCGGCTTGCGCAGAAGATCTCCCAGCTCCCCGGGGTGGGCCTCGTCTCGATCACCGGCGGACAGCGGCCGGCGGTGCGCGTGCAGGCGAACCTCGCCGCCCTCACCTCCCTGGGCCTGTCGCTCGATGACCTTCGCACCGCCATCGGCAATGCCAACGTCAACACGCCCAAGGGCAGCTTCAACGGCGCCACGCGCGCATCCACCATCGATGCCAATGACCAGCTCAAGTCGGCGCAGGAATATGCGCGCGTGGTGGTGGCCTACAGGGACGGCGCGCCGGTGCGGCTGGCGGATGTCGCCACCATCGTCGATGGCGCCGAGAACTCGCACCTGGCCGCGTGGGCCAACGAGAAATCCGCGCTGGTGATCAGCATCCAGCGCCAGCCCGGCGCCAATGTCATCGAGGTCGTGGACCGCATCAAGGCGCTGCTGCCGCAGCTCACCGCGAGCCTGCCGGGATCCATCGACGTCACCGAGCTCACCGACCGCACCGTCACCATCCGCGCCTCGGTGGCGGACGTGCAGTTCGAGCTGATGCTGTCGGTGGTGCTGGTGGTGCTGGTCATCTTCGTGTTCCTGCAGAGCGCCCGCGCCACCGTCATCCCCGCCGTCGCGGTGCCCCTATCGCTGGTGGGGACCTTCGGCTTCATGTACCTGGCCGGCTTCTCGATCAACAACCTCTCGCTCATGGCGCTGACCATCGCCACCGGCTTCGTCGTCGATGATGCCATCGTCATGATCGAGAACATCGCCCGCTACATCGAGGCAGGCGAGAGGCCGCTGGAGGCGGCGCTCAAGGGATCGCGCCAGATCGGCTTCACCATCATCAGCCTCACCGTCTCGCTGATCGCCGTGCTGATCCCCCTGCTGTTCATGGGGGATGTGGTGGGAAAGCTGTTCTGGCAGTTCGCCATCACCCTCACCGTCGCCATCCTGCTGTCGGCCGGCATCTCGCTGAGCCTGACGCCGATGATGTGCGGGCGGCTGCTGCTGCCGCGTGGCGAAGCGCGGCCTTCGCGCTTCGCCACGGCCGCGACCCGCTTCATCGAAGCGCTGATCCAGCGCTACGCCACCCTGCTGCGCTGGGTGCTCGACCGGGAACGGCTCACCTTAGGCATCGCCAGCGCCACCGTCGCACTGACGGCCTTGCTGTACCTGCTGATCCCCAAGGGCTTCTTCCCGGTGCAGGACACCGGTGTCATCCAGGGCATCTCGGAAGCCGCGCAGTCGATCTCCTTCGCCGCCATGGCCGACCGGCAGCAGGCGCTGGCGCGCGCCCTGCTGGCCGATCCGGATGTGGCCAGCCTGTCCTCCTTCATCGGCGTGGATGGCACCAACACGACGCTGAACGCGGGGCGCCTGCTCATCAACCTCAAGCCCCTGTCACAGCGGGAGCGGGGCGCGGCGGTGATGCAGCGGCTGCAGCGCGCCGCCGACCAGGTGCCGGACATCCGCCTGTTCCTGCAACCGGTGCAGGATCTCACCATCGAGGATCGCATCAGCCGCACCCAGTACCAGTTCAGCCTCGAAACCCCGGATGCCACCGAGCTGTCACGCTGGACCTCGCGCCTGGTCGAGGCCCTGCAGCACTCCGCGGCGCTCGCTGATGTCGCGAGCGACCTGCAGGACCAGGGACTGCAGGCCTATGTGGACATCGATCGCGATGCCGCCGGCCGGCTCGGGGTGCAGCCGGCGGCCATCGACAATGCGCTGTACAGCGCCTTCGGCCAGCGCCTCATCTCCACCATCTTCACCCAGTCGAGCCAGTACCGCGTGGTGCTGGAAGCCGATCCGCGCCAGCAGACCGGTCCAGCCATGCTCAACGACCTGTACGTGCCTTCCGCCAGCGGACAGAAGGTGCCGCTGGCGGCGGTGGCCCGCGTGGTCGAGCGGCCGGCATCGCTGGTGATCAATCACCTCGGCCAGTTCCCGGCGGCGACGGTGTCGTTCAACCTCGCGCCGGGCCATTCACTGGGGGATGCGACGCAGGCCATCCGCGCCGCCGAGCGGCAACTGCAGATGCCGCTGTCCGTGCAGACCAGCTTCCAGGGAGCGGCCCTCGCCTTCCAGTCCTCGCTCTCCTCCACCCTGCTGCTGATCCTGGCGGCCATCGTCACGGTGTACATCGTGCTCGGGGTGCTGTACGAAAGCTACATCCATCCGTTGACCATCCTGTCCACGCTGCCCTCCGCGGGCGTCGGAGCGCTGCTGTTCCTGATGGTCACGGGACATGATCTCGACATCATCGCCATCATCGGCATCGTGCTGCTGATCGGCATCGTCAAGAAGAACGCCATCATGATGATCGACTTCGCGCTGCAGGCGGAGCGCGAGGAAGGCAAGCCGCCGCGCGAGGCCATTTACGAGGCCTGCCTGCTGCGCTTCAGGCCCATCATCATGACCACGCTCGCCGCGCTCCTCGGCGCCCTGCCGCTGATGCTGAGCTTCGGGATGGGCGCCGAGTTGCGCCGGCCGCTGGGCATCGCGATGGTCGGCGGGCTGATCGTCAGTCAGCTCCTGACGCTGTTCACTACGCCGGTGATCTACCTGCTGTTCGACCGGCTGGCGCGCCGGCGGGCGCCGGGGCCCGTGGGTTCACCGGACCCGGTGGCCGGCACATGAACATCAGCGCGCCGTTCATCGACCGCCCGGTCGCGACCACCCTGCTCACCGTGGCCGTGGTGCTGGCCGGCGTCCTCGCCTTCCGCGTCCTGCCCGTCGCGCCGCTCCCGGCGGTGGACTTTCCCACGATCTCCGTCGGGGCCACGCTGCCCGGTGCGAGTCCGGAAACCATGGCGGCCACGGTCGCCACCCCGCTGGAGCGTGCGCTGGGACAGATCGCCGGGGTCACCGAGATGACCTCCTCCAGCGCCCTGGGCCAGACCCACATCACCCTGCAGTTCGATCTCAGCCGCAACATCGACGGCGCCGCCCGCGACGTGCAGGCGGCGATCAACAATGCGCGCACGCTGCTGCCGAGCGGCCTGCCGTCCAATCCGCGCTATCGCAAGATCAACCCGGCCGATGCGCCCATCATGATCCTGTCGCTGACCTCGGAGACGATGACGCGCGGGCAGATGTACGACTACGCGGACACGATCCTCGCGCAGAAGCTCGCCCAGGTGCAGGGCGTGGGCGAGGTCGACATCGGCGGATCATCGCAGCCCGCGGTGCGCGTCGAACTGAACCCGCCGGTGCTGGATGCGCAGGGCCTGTCCACCGAGCAGGTGCGCGCCGCCATCACCGGCACGAATGCCAACCGCCCGAAAGGGTTTCTCGAGTCCGGCGAGCGGCGCTGGCAGATCGGCGCGAACGACCAGGCGCGCAGCGCGCGTGAATACCGGCCCATCGTCGTGGCCTACCGCAACGGCGCCGCCGTGCGGCTGGGCGATGTGGCCGAGGTCGTCGACTCGGTCCAGGACGTGCGCAATGCGGGACTCGCCGACGGCCGTCCGGCCGTGCTCATCATCCTCGCCCGGCAGGCCAATGCCAACATCATCGAGACCGTGGACCGCATCAAGGCACTGTTGCCGCAGTTGCGCGCCTCGATCCCCGCGGCCATCGACCTGCAGGTGGCGCTGGACCGCACACCCACCATCCGTGCCTCGCTCCACGAAGTGGAACGCACGCTCATGATCTCCGTGCTGCTCGTGATCATGGTCGTCTTCGTGTTCCTGCGCCGACTGTCCGCGACGCTGATTCCGGCGGTGGTCGTGCCCGTCTCGCTGGTCGGCACCTTCGGCGTCATGTACCTGGCCGGATTCAGCCTCGACAACCTCTCGCTCATGGCCCTGACCATCGCCACCGGCTTCGTCGTGGATGATGCCGTGGTCGTGCTCGAGAACGTGACCCGGCACCTCGAGGCCGGCGCGAGCCCGCGCGAGGCCGCGCTGCGCGGCGCCCGCGAGGTGGGGTTCACGGTGCTCTCGATGAGCCTGTCGCTGGTGGCGGTGTTCATTCCCATCCTGCTGATGGGCGGCATCGTCGGACGCCTGTTCCGGGAGTTCGCGATCACGCTGTCCGTCGCCATCCTCATCTCGCTCATCCTGTCGGTGACGACCACGCCCATGATGTGCGCGCACGTGCTGGCCCGGAGGAAATCGCCGGCCGCGGCCGGCGGCCGGTGGCATGCCCTGGGCGAGCGTGCGTCGCGGGGATTCGATGCCCTGCTGGAGGGATACCGACGGAGCCTCGCCTGGGCCATGGGGCACGGCCGGCTCATGATGCTGATCCTGCTGGCAACCGTCGGCCTGAACGTGTACCTCTACGTCGTCGTGCCGAAGACCTTCTTTCCCCAGCAGGACACCGGGCGCATCGGCGGCAACATCCAGGGCGACCAGAGCATCTCGTTCGAGGCGATGCGCGCGAAGCTGGTGGAGTTCATGCGCATCGTGCGTGCCGACCCCGCCGTGGACACCCTGGTCGGCTTCACCGGCGGCGGCCAGTCGAACAGCGGACGCATGTTCATGATGCTGAAGGCCCGGCCACAGCGCACCGAGAGCTCCGAGGAGGTCATCGCGAGGTTGCGCCGCAAGCTCGCCCACGTGCCCGGTGCGACCTTGTACCTGCAGGCCGCACAGGACATCGGCATCGGCGGCCGGATGGGAAACGCCCAGTTCCAGTACACGCTGCAGGCGGACGATCTCGATGAGCTGCGGTACTGGGAGCCGCGCGTGCGGCAGGCCATGAGCCAGCTTCCCGAGCTGCTCGACGTGAACACCGATGCGCAGGATCGTGGCAGCTCGACCTACCTCGAGGTCGATCGTGACGCTGCCGCGCGGCTCGGCGTGACCCAGTCCACCATCGACACGACTCTCAACAACCTGTTCGGCCAGCGCCAGGTCTCCACCATCTTCAATCCGCTGAACCAGTATCGCGTCGTGATGGAGGCTGCACCCAACTGGCTGGCCTCGCCGGAGGTACTGCACAACGTCTACGTGACGGGCACCGCTGCGGATGGCAGCCCGACGGTGGTGCCGCTGGCATCGATTGCGCGTGTCGAGGCGCGCCGTGCCGCGCTGTCGGTGAACCACCAGGGTCCCTTCGCCGCCTCCACCGTTTCCTTCGGCCTGCAGCCGGGAGTGTCGCTTTCGCAGGCGACGGCGGCCGTCGATGCGATGATGCGGCGCATGGCGACCCCGGCTTCCGTGCACGGCGGCTTCCAGGGGACGGCCAAGGCCTTCAAGGACTCCTTCGCCAGCCAGCCGCTGCTCATCCTCGCCGCGCTGGTCGCCGTCTACATCGTGCTCGGCATGCTGTACGAGAGCTACGTGCACCCGCTGACCATCCTGTCCACCCTGCCCTCGGCCGGCGTTGGCGCGTTGCTCGCGCTGCTGGCCACCGGCACCGAGTTCAGCATCATCGCCCTGATCGGCGTGATCCTGCTGATCGGCATCGTGAAGAAGAACGCCATCATGATGATCGACTTCGCCGTCGAATCGCAGCGTCGCTCGGGCACCACCCCCGAGCAGGCCATCGTCGATGCCTGCCTGCACCGTTTCCGGCCCATCATGATGACCACGCTCGCCGCGCTGTTCGGCGCCTTGCCGCTGGCACTGGGAACCGGCGATGGCGCGGAACTGCGCCACCCGCTGGGCATCTCCATCGCCGGCGGCCTGCTGGTCAGCCAGCTCCTGACGCTGTACACGACGCCCTTGGTGTACGTGTACCTGGACCGCTTCCAGGCCTGGGTGCGCTCGCACTGGCGGCATCGCGGCACCCAGGCTGCGGGAACCACCGGCGACACGGAAGCCGCGACATGAGGCATTTGCTGGCCCTGCTCGCCGGTATCGCGCTCGGCGGATGCGCCATCGGGCCGGACTACGTGCGGCCCGAGGTGGAACCGGCAGCCGCCTACAAGGAGGCGGGTCAATGGAAGCCGGCCACGCCCGCCGATGAGCTGCCGCGCGGCAACTGGTGGAGCATCTTCGGTGATTCGACCCTCGATGGCCTGATGCAGTCGGCGCAGGTGTCGAACCAGAGCCTGCGGCAGGCGGCCGCACAGTACGCGGCGGCGCGCGCGTTGGTGCGAAGCGCCCGCGCCGCCTATTTCCCCACGGTGAAGGCCAATGCTTCCGCCACCCGCAGCCGTGGCGCGAGTGCGCGATTCCTGAGTCCCGGATCCAGCTCGGCAGGCAGCGTCAGCACCTTGTACGACGCCTCGCTCGATGCGAGCTGGGAGCTGGACCTGTGGGGCCGTTTGCGCCGGGCGACCGAGAGCGCCCGCGCGCAGGCGGCGGCCAGCGCCGCGGACCTTGCCGCCGCGACCTTGAGCGTGCAGGCGGAGCTGGCGCAGGACTATTACCAGTTGCGGGTGACCGACGATGAACGCGCGTTCCTGGACGAGGAGATCGCGGGATTCCAGCGCAGCCTCACGATCACGCAGAACCAGTACGCCGTGGGCGTTGCCAAGCGGTCCGATGTACTGCAGGCCGAGACACAGCTCAAGTCGACGCAAGCGCAGGCGCTGGACCTCGACATCACGCGCGCCCAGCTCGAGCACGCCATCGCGGTGCTCGTCGGACGCAACCCCGCGAACTTCTCGCTGGCGCGCCAGCCGCTCGCGGCGGTGATACCCGCGATCCCGCCCGGGCTGCCTTCCGAGCTGCTGGAACGCAGGCCCGACATCAGCGCCGCGGAGCGTCGCGTGATGGCCGCCAACGCCGGCATCGGCGTGGCGCGTGCCGCCTTCTTCCCCAGCCTCGACCTGTCAGGAACCCTGGGCTACCAGAGCACGGGCTTCGGCCACCTGATCTCCGCCGCGAACCGCGTCTGGTCGGCAGGACCCGCCGCCGCGCTCACGCTGTTCGATGCCGGCGCGCGCCGCGCCGCCTCGCGCCAGGCTCGGGCCAACTACGAGGCCGCGGTGGCCGCATACCGCCAGACCACGCTCAGCGCCTTCCAGGACGTGGAAGACACGCTGGCCACCCTGCGCATCCTCGAGCAGGAACGCAAGGTGCAGGACGAAGCGACACAGGCCGCGCGCAACGCCGAGGCCATCGCACTCAACCAGTACAAGGCAGGCACGGTGAGCTACCTCGAGGTGGTCGTGGCGCAGAGCACGGCGCTGACCAATGCCCGCAGTTCACTCAGCCTGCGGGGCCGCCACATCGCCGCCAGCATCGCGCTGGTCAGGTCCCTGGGCGGTGGCTGGGATTCCCGTAGGTGAGTTCGCCCGCCTCGATGCGAAGCTCCAGCCGGTTCTGCGGCGGCGGCAGGGGACAGGTGGCGAAACTGGTGAACGCGCAGGGCGGATTGTAGGCGCGGTTGAAATCCACGAGCACGCGGCCCTGGCGGGGCATCGGGACATTCAGGAAGCGCCCCGCCCCGTAGGTCTCGCGGCCGCTCGTCAGGTCGGAGAACATCACGAACAGAGTGGTATCGCCGGGTTCCTCCAGCACGGTGTCGAGCCGGTAGGTGCGGCCGTCGCGTTCGAACACGATCGCGCCCGGCGAGTCCATCTGCAGCTCCATGCCCAGGATGTTCACGATCGGGATCTTGCGCATCGGCTCGTAGGGTTCGAAGCGCGCCTCCACCCACCAGCCGATGCTGTCCGGAAAATGCGCAAGGCCCGCGAATCCCGTGCGTGCGGGGCTGACGCTGTCGCGCACCCGCACCCCGAGGCGGCCTGCCCGCTCGATGAGCATGATGTGCAGCGTCCCGGCGATGAGTTCGGTGGGATGCTCCTGCGTGTCGGGCACCAGCACCTTCGCCGCCGCCGGGCGCCCGTTTTCGAGCAGGTTGCTGCGCGCGCCCGGGTTGAACCGCACCTGGCCCTTCGAGAGCACGAACAGCCCGGCATGCCGGGCGAGCGCCGGGGAATCGAGCACCAGTGCGTTGGTGCGATCACGCCCGAAGCTGTTGGGTCCCGGCTTCAGCCAGAACAGCGCCACCGGCGTCAGCCACCCCGTCTCACTGGTCAGCGAGGCGAGCCGCTGCGCGCGCCAGGCATCGAGCTGTTCGCGGAACGCGCCCTGCCGCTCATCGGTGCCGCCGGCCGGGCCGGCAAAGACCCCGGCACCGGCCAGCAACAGCAGCAGCGAGCCGCAAACCATCAGCCGCGCACGCGCACCTCGCATCGGATCATCCTCCAGCCGGTGGCATCACGCCGATGCCATACCGGTAGACGTTCTCGCCCCCGAGCCAGCCCGTGATGGCCACCGCGAGCATCACCCCGGCGGCCACCGCCAGGAACAGGTTCGACGGCGGTTCCTCGGGTTCGGCGCCCGCCGCCCGCCACACCGCCACGAGCAGCAGCGCCATGACGGTGAAGAAGGCCCACTTGACGTGCAGGGCCACCGCAGCCCGCTGCAGTGCCGTGAGGTCCGCCTCCCACACCGCCGCGATTCCCGACACGAGGGCCAGCAGGCCGCCGGCGGCACCGATGCACAGGCTGAAGGTGCCGAGCACGGCGGATCGCCCCGGGGCACGCTCGCCGCGGATCAACCTCGCGAGCAGCAGCGCAACGCCTCCGGTGAGGCTCGAGGCAATGGCAAAATGCACGATGATGGGATGCCAGCCGGGTAGCGGATGCATGTGCTGCAAGCTTACCACTGCCGCGATGCGATGCGTGGCGGGTGCCTGATAGGATGCATCGATGAATGCCCGGCGTGACTATCTCGTCTTCTTTCGCGCCGGCGGACGCTCGCTCCATCCGCGGCTGCTCGCCGAGGATCCGCAGCGCAACTGGGACTGCTGCGTGAGCTGGTATGCCGACCCCCGGCCCGACCCGTCGGTGGAATTCACCAGCATGGGCGGAGACAACAAGCTCGAGGGGTTCCTCGAATTCCATCGTGAACTGGGCGGGTTGTTCCCCTGGCGCTACGTGCTGCTCGCCGATGATGACGTGCTGTTCGAGCCCGGCGGCATCTCCCGGCTGTTCGAGCTGTGCGATACCCACCAGGTCTACCTCGCGCAACCTGCGCTGCGCTGGGGCACGCACTACAACCTGAACGTCACGCTGGCCAACCCGGCCTGCCTGCTTCGGCAGGTCTCGTTCGTGGAGATCATGGCGCCCTGCCTGTCGCGCGAGGCGCTCGATGAGCTCCTCGACACCTTCGCCACCACCCGCAGCACCTGGGGCGTGGACCTGACCTGGGCCGGGCGCTCCCAGGGCAGGCGTCCCCTGCACGTGGTCGATGCGGTGCGGGTCGAGCACACCAAGCCCATGGACAAGAAGGCAGGTGCGTTCTACCGCAAGATGCAGGCCCTGGGCGTGGACCCGGAGGCCGAAGGAGAAGCGGCGCGCCGCGCCTTCCCCGACTTCGTCGGCATGCGCACGGAGCGCCGGGGCCACGTGTATCGCCCAGGCCTGCCTCGCGTGCTGAGGCGACCCGCGCTCGCGCTGTTCGAGAAGGCCAAGTTCCTGGCCAGGCAGCGCAAGAAGTGGACCCGCTTTCGCGGCGGACTCTGACGGGACGGCAGGCTGGCCTTGCCGGCCTTCCGCGCCGGCGGGCGAAAGACCCTCGGGGTTTCAGAACGCGGCGCTGCGATCGAGCTGCGCGCGGATGGCCGGCCAGTCGTTGGGCAGGAAGTTCAGCATTTCCTTCTTGCGCCCATCGAGCGCCGACAGGTCCATGGCCAGCGCCTCGGACACCAGCTTCTCGTAATCCGTCTCGAGCAGGCGCGAGCCGGGATCGGGCTTCTGCACCAGTGCGAGCCCCGTGGGGAACGCGCCGATGGTGTGCACGGTGAGGTCCGGGCGGTGCCGCTTCAGCAGCACGATCAGCCGCCAGATGTCACCGCTCCAGAAGGCCGAGACGCGCTCGCGCGCGGCGCTCTTCGCATCGATGGGGTAGACATCGTGGATGAGGATCACCGACCGCGGGGTGCAGTACCGCTCGATGTTGAGGAAATCGCGCAGCGCGAACTCCATCTGGTGCATGCCGTCGATGAACGCGAGCTCGACCGGCAATCCGCCGAGTTCGGCGCGCACGTCGTGCGAGGCGAAGAATGCATCGCTGGTCTGCGCGTACACCCGTTGTCGCCCGGTCAGGGCCCGCTGGATGCGGGGTTCGGGGTCCACGCCGAGCGTGAGCGTGTCGGGACCGACGATCTCGAAGGATCGCCCCTGGTCCACCCCGATTTCCACGTAGGTGCGGGGACGCAGGTGAGCGTGGATGCGCGCGAGGAGGGAGAAATAGTCCTCCCCTGGCAGCTCCAGCCGGGCGAGCAGCTTGTGCGCCCCGGAGTAGTCGGTGCAACGCAGCGCCGCCTCGCACAGGGAAACCGCGCGCTCATGCTGCCCCAGCCAGCTGCTGATCCGCGCCCGGTAATAGTAACCGCGTGCCTTGAGTCGCCCCACGCCTCGCTTCTCCCGCCGTCCCCGACGCCCACCCACATCCGCCGCCGCGGCGGGTGCGCCAGTCTGACTCAAATCGCCACGCTTCGCAGCAGGCCATCGATGGCCTCGACTGATTGCTCGAGGCCGTCCGTGAGGCCGAGGGCGCGCGCGCGTGCGCTCAGCTCACGCCGCTCCGCCTCGGCGGCGAGCAGGCTCCGCACCGACAGGTCGATGGCACCGGCCTCGAGCGGGCAGGCGCGAGCGGCCCCGTGCCGCACGCAGGCGCGGATGCGCGCGGGCTGGTCGGCGGCGATGGGCACCGCCACGCAGGCGGCTCCCATCGCCATGGCCTGGATCAGGGTGTCGCCACCGTTGCACACGACGAGGGCCGCCGCCTCGATCAGCGCCAGCAGTTCGGGCAGGGGCAGCAGCTCGCTGCCGGTGAGGCAGTCCCCCGCCGCCGGTCCCGTCGCCGACATCGACGAGGCACCGGCGCCCGGTGCCACGAGCAGGCAGCGCACACCGGATCCTGCCAGCCGGCGCCCCGCTTCCCGGAACTCATCGAGTGCCGCGCGAGCGCGCGGATGCCCGGTTCCCCCACCGGGCACCAACAGGACGAAGGGCTCGCGCAGCGCCAGGCGCGCGCGCAACGCGGCCGCATCCCCTGGCCCGATGCGAGGCAGCAGGCAATCGAGGTAGCGCACCGTCGGCGAGCCCGCGAGGCGCAGCTTGATGCGCTCCCAGGGACTCAAGGGTCCCGCCATGAAACGCGGCCAGGCGATCCAATGCTCGTCCAGCATGCGCAGCCAGCGCAGCCTGAAGGCCTTGCGACGCTGCCGGCGCCTGGCGCTGATGTAGACGAGCGCCGCACCGGCTCGCCGCGCCGCGGCGAGCTGCTCGCCACGGCCGGCGTTGTCGAACACCACGAGCTGCGGCTCGAATTGCCGGATCACCTGCACCACCTCGGGCGTGTGGAAAGTCGGCGAGGACGGCAGCCGCGTGCACTCGAACGGCAGGCTTTGCGCGTACGGGGCCTGCGCGCTGAGCAGGAAGTGGATCCGCGCCTCCGGCCATCGTGACCGGCAGGACAGCGCGAGATTCAGGCAGCGGGCGAATTCGCCCATGCCGAACGCGCCGCTGACGGGAATGAACAGCAATCGCGGTGCCGACGGCGCCGCCGTTGCGGCTGGATCGAGGGAATCCGGGCACATCGGCGCAGTCTAACCGATCGGTCTCTAGCCATCGGCCAGAGGTTCGTTTAGGGTTTCACGACTGGAAACGAGTCCCGCATGCCCACACCTGCCGACCAACGCCTGCTGGAACTGCTCGACAAATGGCTGTCGAGCCTGGACCTGCACCTGAAATACTCCTCGCTCGATGAGGACACCTACTGGAAGGTGCAGCCCTGGGTGGAGCACCAGCGGCCGAGCCGCTGGATCATCGACCTGGCGAAGCAGAAGACGCTCGCGCTGCGCGCCGAGGTGGGGCGGCGCGTCGAGGCCGGCGATGCGGGCTTCTCGGATGCCCTGGAGCTCATGACCTTCCTGGCCAACCTGGTCGGCTCCCAGCACATCGAGCGCTTCATCCCCCTGGCCGATGCCGACAGCGAACAGCAGGTGACCGCCAGCGTGCGCAAGGCCGCCGCGGGCGGCGAGGAAACCCGGGAAATGCCCGCCCCGCGCCCCTCGCCCGCCAAGGCCTCGGAGTCGCTCACCGCGACCCAGGAGATGCTGCGCTTCGATCGCCCGGGCACGGCCGCGACCGCGACCCGCGAGATGCCGCGCTTCGCGCCCCGGCCGCCCGCCGATGCCGCGCCCGTCGCCACCTCCCAGGTGGCGCGCGTGGAGCGCCGGGCCCCACCACCCGCGAACGAGGACACGGTGGAGAGTCCGGCGCCCGCGGCGCGCGCCACCGCCGGTGCTCGCGCCGCCGCCAGCGAATCGGTGGACGTCGAAGGGCAAAAGCCCTCGTCCAGGGCCGGACAACGCAACCGCGCGGACGCACCCCCGCCGGTGAGTGCCGACATGTGCGAGCAGATCATCACCGATGCCGCCCGGCTGATGCAGTGGGGCCGCAAGTGGTACGAACTCGCCGAGCTCATCTCGCGCATGGCGGACCGGCCACCCCTGCCCGATGTCCGCCGCGTGCTCAAGGACCAGAAGGCGCACATCGAGCGTCTGGCGGGACGCTGAAAGCCCCCGGGCGCGGAACTTTTTCCACCCCTGCGCACTCCCATTCCGATTCACTCCCGCGGCCGCGTGGCCTGGTACCCCAACGGGTACCCCAACGGGTACACCAACGGGTACACCAACGGGTACACCAACGGGTACACCAACGGTCGCAACGTGCCGCAACTGCGGTGGACTTCGGCCAATCGTCGGCTACACTTTCGCGCCTATGATCAAGACCACCAGTCTTTGCAAGCGTTACGGCGACAAGGTGGCGGTGGACGGCATCAGCTTCGAGGTCGGACCGGGTGAGATCCTCGGTTTCCTCGGGCCCAACGGCGCCGGCAAGACCACCACCATGCGCATGATCGCCGGCTTCATCACCCCGACCAGCGGCAGCGCGAGCGTCTGCGGTCACGACGTCGTGAGCGATGCGGTGCCCGCCAAGGCCTGCATCGGCTACCTGCCGGAAGGGGCGCCCAGCTATGGCGAGATGACCGTCGCCGAGTTCCTCGACTTCGTCGCCGACGTGCGTGGCCTGTCGGGCGATGCCCGCAGCCGGCGCAAGGCCGAGGTCATCGAGCGCCTCGCACTTGCGCCCGTGACACAGCAGATGATCGACACGCTCTCCAAGGGCTTCCGGCGGCGCGTGGGCCTCGCCCAGGCGCTGATCCACGATCCGCAGGTGCTCATCCTCGACGAACCCACCGACGGCCTGGATCCGAACCAGAAGCACGAGGTCCGCAAGCTCATCAACGACTTGTCCAAGGACAAGATCGTCATCGTCTCCACGCACATTCTCGAGGAGGTTCACGCGGTGTGCACCCGTGCCGTCATCATCGCCGACGGCCGGCTGGTCGCCGATGAGACGCCGCGCCAGCTCGAGGCCCGGTCGCGCTACCACAACGCCGTCACGCTGCGCTTCGATGCCGGCGCGCCGTTCGCGGCCGCCCGCCAGGCGCTGCAGTCGCTGGCCGAGGTCCAGCAGGTGGAGGCCGATGAGCGTGCGCTGAGCATCACGGCGGTGCCGAAGGCCGGCGCGGTCGCGTTGCCCGCCATCAGTACGCTGGTCATGCAGCAGAACTGGCCGGTGGCCGAGCTGCACCTGGAATCCGGCCGCCTCGACGAGGTGTTCCGCACCATCACGCGCGTGGGTGCGCAGGAGCCGCGTCCATGAGCCCTGCCCTCATCATCTTCCGGCGCGAACTGCGTGGTTACTTCGCCACGCCCCTCGCCTATGTGTTCATCGTCATCTTCCTGGTGCTCGCCGGCGTGTTCACCTTCCAGGTCGGCGGATTCTTCGAGCGCGGCCAGGCGGATCTGTCCGCGTTCTTCCGCTGGCATCCCTGGCTGTACCTGGTGCTGATCCCGGCCATCTCCATGCGCCTGTGGGCCGAGGAACGCAACAGCGGCAGCATCGAACTGCTGATGACCCTGCCGATCACGCTCGGCCAGGCGGTGCTGGGCAAGTTCCTCGCGGCCTGGGTGTTCGCCGGCATCGCGCTCGCGCTCACCTTCCCGGTGTGGATCACCGTCAACTACCTGGGCAGCCCCGACAACGGCGCCATCGTCGCGGCCTACTTCGGAAGCTGGCTGATGGCCGGCGGGTTCCTCGCCATCGGCACCTGCCTGTCCGCCGCGACCCGCAACCAGGTCATCGCGTTCATCACCGCGGCGCTGGTGTGCTTCATCTTCCTGCTCGCCGGTTTCCCCTTCGTGCTGGATTTCGTCCGCGGCGTGCTGCCGCAGCCGCTCGTCGAGGCCATCGCCTCGTTGAGTTTCTTCACCCACTTCGAGGCCATCTCCAAGGGCGTGATCGACCTGCGTGACCTCATCTACTTCGGCGCCCTCATCGGCTTCTGGCTCGCGGCCACCGCCGTGGTGCTCGACCTGAAGAAGGCGGATTGAACCATGGCTGATGCAACTTCACGTCGATTCGCAGGTCTAGGGGGCCTTGCGGCGCTGGCGCTGCTGTTCCTGGGCGTGGTCATGCTGTCGAACCTGCTGGTCCGCGGCGTGCGGCTCGACCTCACGCAGAACCGGCTGTTCACGCTGAGCGAGGGAACCCGGCAGACCATCGCCGAGATCCAGGAACCGGTGAATCTCTACTACTACTTCTCGCGCGAATCCGCCGGCAAGCAGGCGCCTTTGGTGCTGCCCTACGCCAACCGCGTCGGCGAACTGCTGGAGGAGATCGCCGCGCGTTCCAATGGCAAGATCCGCCTGCGCAGCATCGATCCCAAGCCCTTCTCCGAGGAAGAGGACCGCGCTGCCGACTTCGGCCTGACCTCGCTCACCGGCGGTGGCGGCGATGCGCTGTACTTCGGCCTCGCCGGGACCAATTCCACCGACGGCCGCTCGGTGATCCCGAGCTTCCAGCCCGACCGCGAGCAGTTCCTCGAGTACGACGTCGCGAAGCTCCTGCACGAACTCGCGCACCCGAAGAAGCCGGTGGTGGGCCTGCTGAGCTCGTTGCCCCTGAGCGGCCAGTTCAATCCGCAGACCGGCCAGATGGGCGAGTCCTGGGCGGTGATCGCCCAGCTCGAGCAGCTCTTCACGGTGAGGTCCCTCACTGCCGATGCCGACCACATCGACAACGATGTCGATGTGCTCATGCTGGTGCACCCGAAGAACCTCTCGCCCAAGGCGCTGTACGCCATCGACCAGTTCGTGATGCGCGGCGGGCGTCTGCTCGCCTTCGTGGATCCGAGCTCCGGTGCCGACAGCAGCGGGCAGGATCCGCAGAACCCCATGGCGGCAGCGTTCGCCGACCATTCCTCGAACCTCGCACCGCTCCTGGCGGCCTGGGGAGTCCAGTACGATCCGCGCAAGGTGATCGGCGATGCGAAACTGGGGCTCGAAGTTCGCGCAAGCGCCACGGGCGGCCCGGTGCGCCACATCGGCATCCTCGGCCTGCGGCACGCCAACATGGATCCGAAGGATGTCGTCACCGCGTCCCTGGACAACATCAATCTCGCCACCGCAGGTTTCTTCGCCCCGATCGCGGGCGCGAAGGGCCAGTTCACACCGCTCCTGACGAGTTCGGAAGAAGCGGCGCCACTCCCGGTGGAGAAATTCTCGATGCTGACCGACCCGGCATCGCTGCGCGACGGGTTCAAGCCGACGGGCCAGCGCTACACGCTCGCGGCCCGCATCACCGGCACCCTGCCCTCCGCCTTTCCCGGCGGCGCGCCGGCCGATGCCAAGCCAGCCGGCGGCCCGCCGGCGGCACACCTCGCCAGCTCGCGCACACCGGCCAATATCGTGGTGGTGGCCGACACCGACCTGCTGAACGACTTCCTGTGGGTGCAGACGCGCGAACTGTTCGGCCAGCGCGTCTCCCAGGCCTTCGCGAACAACGGTGACTGGGTGGCGAACCTGCTCGACAACCTCAGCGGCAGCAGCGCATTGATCAGCATCCGCGGCCGCGCCAGCTTCAGCAGGCCATTCCAGCGCGTGGAGGAGCTCAAGCGCCGTGCGGACGACCGGCTTCGCGTGAAGGCGCAGCAGCTCGAGGCGGAGCTCAAGCAGACGGAAGGCCGGCTCGCCGAGCTGCAGTCCAAGCGCAACGACCAGTCCTCGATGTTGCTCACGCCGGAACAGGAAGCGGAGCTGAAGCGGTTCACGGCGGAGAAGAACCGCGTGCGCAAGGAATTGCGCGAGACCCAGCGCGGGCTCGACGTCGACATCGAGCGCCTCAGCGCCTGGCTCAAGGCGATCAACATCGGGCTCGTGCCCCTGCTCGTGGCCATCGCCGGCTTTCTCACGCTGGCGGCGCGCCGGCGGCGCCGCAGCGGCGCCGGGAGCCTCTCCACATGACGCTGCAACGCTTCCTGCTGATCCTTGCGGCCGCGATCCTGGCGATCGCCGGTGCCATGTACCTGAGCTCGCTGCCACACCTCGACCGGGACCCGCGTGGCGGCCTGTTCCTGCCGGCGCTGGCGGCACAGCTCGACTCGATCACCGAGATCCGCCTGCGCAAGGCAGGCGACAAGCCGGGCGCCACCCTGCGGCGCCTGGGGCCGGGCCGGTGGGTGGTGGCCGAGCGCAACGACTATCCGGCCGACCTCGGCAAGATCCGCAAGCTCCTGCTGGCCCTGTCCGAGGCGAAGGTCATCGAGCCCAAGACCTCCAACGCCGCGAGCTACGCGGTGCTCGGGGTGGAGGACACGGCCGCACCCGGCGCCGGCGGCACGGCCGTCACGCTCGTCTCACCGGCGAAGACTTCCACGGTGATCATCGGCAAGCCCGCCGGCAACGGCAACTACGCGCGCCGTGCGGGCGAGGCGCCGAGCTACTCGGTGGAACCAGGCATCCCGGTCGAGTCCGAGACCCGCGACTGGATCGACGGGAAGCTGCTGGAGGTCGCGCCGGAGCGGATCCAGGGCGTACGCATGAAGCTCGCGGACGGCGGCAGCTACCGCATCGGGCGTATTGCCGATGCTGCCGCCGGGAAGACCCCGGGCGCCGCTTCCCCGGCGCCGGCGGCGAAGCCGGAAAGCGACACCGCGGGGTTCAGGCTCGAGGCCGTCCCGCCCGGTCGTGAAGCCGCCGATGCCGCGACCCTCGCGCCCTCGCCCACCACCTACAGCGGCGTGCCCGCCGATGATGTGGCGCCCGCCGCCAGCATCGATTTCAGCAAGCCCAGCATCGCCGAGCTCGAGTTGAACGATGGCAGCATCCTCACCATCACCGGCGTGGTGGCGGGAGAGAAGCACTGGGTGATGCTGCACTCCTCGAAGGATGCGGCGCTCAACACCCGCAGCGAAGGGCGCGCCTACGAACTGCCGGGCTATCGATACGATGCGGTGTTCCGGCCGCTCGAGCAACTGCTGAAGCCGAAGCCCGCGAAGCCGGCGCCGGCATCCAAGCCGTCCGCGAAACGACCGGTCGCAGGCCCGAAGCCCCCCTCATCGACCCCGTGAACGCCGGCGTCGGCCGGCGGTTCGCGGCGCTCCTGTACGATGCGCTGCTGGTGCTGGCCTTCCTGCTGCTCTATACGGCACTCGCGCTGTTCGCCTCGCAGGGCAAGGCGCTCGTCCGGCAGAACATCGGTGCATGGGTCTACCTGTACCACGGCGGCGAGCTGGCCATCATCGCCACCTACTACGTGGTGAGCTGCCGGCGGACGGGCCACACCCTCGGGATGCGCGCCTGGCGCTTGCGCGTGCAGGGCGAGGATGGCGCGCCCCCCTCCACGATGCAGTTGCTGCTGCGCTGGGCCGTGGGGGTGTTCGCCTGGGCCGCGGGCGGGCTGGGCGTGCTGTGGCTGTACCTGGACCCCGACGGGCTTGCCTGGCAGGATCGCCTGAGCCGCACGCGGGTGGTCAGGCTCGCCTGATGTCTCGATTCACTAGAGACCCGAGCCGCGCTGCACCGTCCAGAAGTCATCCGACAGGTTGCGGTCTTCGAGGTAGGCGTAGGGCATCGTGAAATAGCCGCCCTGGCCCCAGCGTGTGCCCCAGGAGTTGCGGCACAGGAAGCGCCGGTTGGCATCATCGTAGCCCACCGCACACACCGCATGTCCGCCGAGCACGGCCTCGCCCCGCCGCGGCATGTTCGCCTGGCCGGTGCGGGCAACCGTGGTTGACTCGAAGCTTTCGTACACCGTGAAGCCGAAGACGAAGGGGAAACCCGAGGCCAGGCAGTTGCGCATGTCGGCGAGCGTGTCCAGGCGCTCATAGACCGTGATCCGGTGCGCGAGACCCTGGCGATAACAGGCCGTGCCCGGGCGTTGCGCGAACCGCGCGATCCGGTACGGCCACGAACGCTCGGGACACACGCCCTGGCGGGCAAGCGACTTGATGCCATCGCGCAGCATGGCGCCAGAATCCTGGCTTACCGTGCCCTCGATCACGCGCTCGTTGTAGTACACGAACAGGCGCGACAGGTCGGCCGCGCGCAGTCCGTCCCTGATCTCGAGGAACTCGAGCGCACCGACCAGCGCATTGGCCGTGCAGCTCCCGAGCGCGCCCTGATCCTCGATGGCCGAGCAGCCGGCACGCAGATCGATGCTGCGCGGCAGCGCGCGGCGGGCGAGCGCTCGCAACTGGTAGGCGCGGTCCCGGTGATCGGGCAGGTCGGGGAGCCAGCCGTACCAGGCCATGGACCTGCGGGTCGTCCGTCCTTTCATGTGTGCCTCCCTGCGCCCGCGGGGCGCCGTGCGCATCGACACTAACGCGTGCGGGCCACTGCGATCAAGGTGCCCACGCCGATCACCGCCGTGGGGAGCCAGCCGACCAGCGCGGGATTCAGTGCGAACAGCTCACCGCCATTCTCGATGGTGCGGTTGGCGAGGAAGAACACCACGCCGAGCAGCACACCGATGACCGTGCGGGTACCGGTGCCGGTCGAGCGCAGCGGGCCGAAGACGAAGGGCAGCGAGAGCAGCGCCACCACGACCACCGCCACCATGCGGGCGATGCGCGACCAGAAGCCGATCTCGTAGGAGGCGGTGTTGAGGTTGTTGCGGCGCAGGTGGTCGATGTAGGTGGCCAGTCCGCGCAGCGTGAGGAGCGAGGGATCAAGTGCGGCCAGGCCGAGGAACTCCGGATTGATCGTGGAGGTGATCATCACCTGGGGCCGCGAATACGCCGTGATGCGGTATGGACCGAAGCTCGAGCTCGCGACGTTCTCGAGCCGCCACCGGCCACGGTCGGCGATGGACACGCTCTGCGCACGCTGCACCTGCGCCAGGCGGCTGGGGCTCGCCAGTTCGAACACGTACACGCCCCCGAGCACCTGCTCCATGTCGCCGGTCTGCACCCGCAGGATGCGGTTGCCGTCCTTGATCCAGGCTCCCTGCCCGCCGGCGAAGCTCACGCCGGACATCGTCGCAGTGGCCTTCTCCCGCGTCGCGTACTGCGACATGGGCGGGGCGATGAACTCACCCAGCGCATACATGAACACCGCGAGCGTGAGCCCCGCCAGCCCCACCGGCCAGGCCACCCGCCAGATCGAGATGCCGGAGGCGCGGGTGACGACGAGCTCACTGTTGCCCGCGAGGTTCCCGAGCCCCATCAGCGCGCCGATAAGGGCGCCGATGGGCAGCAGCTCGAACGCCTGCTGCGGCAGATTCAGCGCCGTGAACAGCAGCGCATCGGCGGTGGTGAAGCCGCCTGCGGTGATGTCGCTCTGCTGGCTGATGAACACGAACAGCGCACCCAGGGTCATGAGAACCGCCATCACCATCAGCGTGTAGATGATGACGGTGCGGTACAGGTAGCGGTCGATGATGTTCATGCGGCAGCGGAGCGCCGGTTCAGCCAGAACCGCGGCGGGCTTTGCCGCAAGGCGAGGAACAGCCCGAGCCCGAGGGCGAGCAGGTGGACCCACCACACGCCCACCAGCGGGGAGAGTTCCCCCTTCTCCACCCACACCTTCGCGGCGGTGAGCAGGTTGGAATAGACGAAGTACACGAGGATGGCGAAGCCGACGCGGCCATACCGGCCCTGCCGCGGACGCAGGCGGCTCAAGGGGACGGCGATCAGCGTGAGCACCAGCGCCATCAAGGGCGTGGAGATGCGCGACTGCAGCTGCGCGATGTCCTCGGGCGCGCGGGAACCCAGCAGATCGCGGGTGGGCTTGGTGTCGGGATCGACCTTGCGCGATGCGGATGCCGGTGCGACCACCGGGATGCCGTGCTCCCGGAATTCGATCACGCGGAAATCCGCCCGCCCCGGCACGCCTTCGTAACGGTGTCCGTTGAACAGCGTCACCAGGTGCGTGGCGTCCGTGGGACCCGCGGTGTAGGTCGCGGTCTCGGCCAGCGCGAGTTCCATCGTGCCATGCACGTCACGCTGCACGAACACGTTGTGCAGGACACCCCGGTGATCGACGCTCTCGGCGTAGAACACCGCATCGCCCTTGCTGAAGGTGCGGAACCGGCCGGCATCGAGCGAGCCGAACTGCGCATTGCGGATGGCGGAGGCCTTCAGCGCCTGCGCGTGCAGGTCGGCGAGCGGCACCTGCACGAAGGACAGCCAGGCAAGGCCCAGCGAGATCACCGCCGCGAAGGCCAGCAGCGGCTTCAGCATCTGCACCGGACCGTAGCCGCAGGCCTGCAGGGCCGCGATCTCGCTGTCGTGGTAGAGCCTGCCGAGCGACAGGACGATGGCGAGCAGCAGTCCCACGGGGACGACGATCGACAGGTTCATCACCGAACCCAGCATGATGAGCTCGGCCACCACGTGCCGGCCATACTGGTTCTCCGTGGCCTGTCCCAGGACGCGCGAGAGCTGGTTCGACAGGATGATGGCCACGAGGATGCCGGTCACCGCCAGCCACGACTGAGCAACCTCGCGCAGCACGTAGCGCTCGATGGTCCATTTCATTGGAAGAAGCTTAAAGAGCTGGCGTAATCGAGTAAACTGTGACGAAGGGCGCGCAGGACGTCGCGCCGGGATCGCAACGACGAGGACAGCATGCAGTTCAACACCCTGGTGGATCCCAAGGCACGCAGCAAGACCGGCTGCGCCGTGGTCGGCATCTACGAAAACGCGGACCTGGGATCCGCCGCCCGCCAGCTCGACACGCAGGTCCAGGGCCGCATCCAGGGCCTGTGCTCGGCCGGCGATTTCGCGGCCAAGCTCGCCGACACGCTGCTGCTCGTGGGCATGGCGGGGTCCGCGGCCGAGCGGATCCTGCTGGTGGGCCTGGGGTCCCGGGCAGCCTTCGGCCGCAAGCAGTACCGCAAGGCGGTGCAGGCGGCGGCGACCGCGCTGGCGCGCACCGGCGCCGGGGATGCCATCGTCCACCTGCCGCAGGAGAGCGTCCCGGACCTCGACGCGCAGCACAAGAGCCGCATCGTGGCCGAAGTCTTCTGCCACCAGGCCTACCGCATCCCCGATCTGAAGACCCCGCCCAAGCCCAAGCCCCCGCGGCTGGCCCAGGTGCAGGCGGCGCTGTCCGATGCGCGGGCGCCGAAGTCCGCCGCGCAGGGGCTCATCGTGGGGCAGGCGCTGGCCAACGGCATGGCCTTCGCCCGCGATCTCGCCAACCTGCCTCCCAACGTGTGCACGCCGAAGTTCCTGGCGACCCGCGCGCAGAACCTGGCGAAGGAGTTCCCGGCCGTCCACACGAAGATCCACGACGAGGATTCGATCCGCGCGCTGAAGATGGGCGCATTCCTCGCGGTCACGCAGGGCTCGGAGGAGCCTCCGCGGCTGATCGTCTGCGAATACCGCGGCGGCCGCAAGAGCGCAGCCCCGGTGGTCCTGATCGGCAAGGGCGTCACCTTCGACTCCGGCGGCATCTCGCTGAAGGATCCGCCAGGCATGGACGAGATGAAGTTCGACATGAGCGGCGCCGCCGCCGTGCTCGGCACGCTTCGGGCCGTGGCCGAACTTAAGCTGCGCATCAACCTCATCGTCGTCGCGGTGGCGTGCGAAAACATGCCCAGCGGGCGCGCGGTCAAGCCCTCGGACATCGTCACCACCATGTCCGGGCAGACCGTGGAGGTCCTCAACACCGATGCGGAAGGCCGGCTGATCCTCTGCGATGCCATCACCTTCTGCCGGCGGTTCTCCCCCGCCGCCGTCATCGACGTGGCCACGCTCACCGGCGCCTGCGTGGTCGCGTTGGGCAATCACCTCTCGGGACTCATGAGCAACGATGAGGCACTGGCGCGTGAACTGCTCGCCGCCGGCCAACGCGCGGACGATCGCGCCTGGCACATGCCCATCGGCGAGGAGTACGCCGACCAGCTCAAGAGCAACTTCGCCGACATCGCAAACGTCGGCGGCCGCGAAGGCGGCGCCTGCACCGCGGCCTCCTTCCTGTCCAAGTTCGCCAAGGACCTGTCCTGGGCCCACCTCGACGTGGCGGGCACCGCGTGGCTGGGCGGCACACAGAAGGGCAGCACGGGCCGGCCGGTGCCGCTGCTCGTGGACTTCCTGCTCAGCCGGGCCAGGGGCCGGTGACCGAGCGCGTCGACTTCTACGTGTTGAAGGGCGCTGAAGCCCGCGCGCGCGAGGTTTTCGCCTGTCGGCTGGTGGAGAAGGCCTACCAGCGCCAGCTCGCGGTGCTGCTGCTCGCCGCCGACGAGGGCCAGGCGCGCCAGCTCGACGAGTTGCTGTGGACCTTCGATGATGACTCCTTCGTGCCGCATGCGCTGCTGCGCGAGGCCGCCCTTCCCGATCCGCTCACGCCGGTGCACATCGCGCTCGACCCGGCGCGGGTTCCCGCAGCGGACCTCGTGCTGAATCTCGCCGGTTGCGAGCCCGACGCGCTGCAGCGCTTCGCGCGCATCGCCGAGATCATGGACGAGGATCCCGAGCGGCTGCGCCGCGGGCGCGAGCGCTTCCGCCAGTACCGCGACCGGCAATGGCCGCTCGAGACCCACCAGATCGGCGCATGAACGAACCGCCGCAATTCGCCCGCGAGATTCCGGTGCTCACCGAGGCCGTGGGCCAGGGACCCGCGACGCCGCGGGTGAACCTCGAGGCCGCGCAGCACGCCATCGTCACCGAGACGCTGAAGCTCGCCGATGCGCTGCTGCACCAGGCGATGAAGGAGATGGAAGCGAGCCTGCTCGAGCGCGTGCTCGACCGGCTCAAGGCGCAGCTCCCGGAACTGGTGGAGAAGGCGTTGCGCGAACAGGTGCAGGGCCCGGGCACGACGACCCGGCGCTGAAGATTCCAAAGGCGCGGGAGCGATGCGGCAGCGCTTGAAGGCGCTGCCAGATTTCCGCGACCCGCTATACTGCCCGGGCCATGGAAAAGTCCTTCTCCCCGCACGACATCGAACAACGGCTCTACTCCCTCTGGGAACGACAGGGGGCCTTCGCGCCCAGCGGCGCCGGTCAGCCCTACTGCATCGTCATCCCGCCCCCCAACGTCACCGGAACGCTGCACATGGGGCACGCGTTCCAGGACACCATCATGGATGCGCTGACGCGCTTCCATCGCATGCGCGGCTTCGACACGCTGTGGCAGCCCGGCACTGACCATGCGGGCATCGCCACCCAGATGGTGGTGGAACGCCAGCTCAATGCCGAGGGCAGGAGCCGGCTCGACCTCGGGCGCGAGGCCTTCGTCGAGCGCGTGTGGCAATGGAAGGCGCAGTCGGGAGGCAGCATCTCCAACCAGATGCGCCGCCTCGGCGCCTCGGTGGACTGGAGCCGCGACCGCTTCACCATGGATCCGGAGCTGTCGCGCGCGGTGACCGAGGTGTTCGTGCGGCTGTACCGCGAGGGCCTCATCTACCGCGGCAAGCGGCTGGTCAACTGGGATCCGGTGCTCAAGACCGCCCTGTCGGACCTCGAGGTCGCGTCCCACGAAGAGCCCGGCCACCTCTGGCACCTGCGCTATCCGCTCGCCGATGGTTCCGGAGCACTCATCGTGGCGACCACGCGGCCCGAAACGCTGCTGGGCGATGTCGCGGTGGCGGTGCACCCGGAGGACGAGCGCTACCGGCACTGGGTGGGAAAGCTCGTCAAGCTGCCGCTCACCGGACGCGAGATCCCGATCATCGCCGATGACTACGTGGACCCGGCCTTCGGCAGCGGCTGCGTGAAGATCACCCCGGCGCATGACTTCAACGACTACGAGGTGGGCCAGCGGCACGCGCTGCCGCTGATCAACGTGTTCACCCCGGAGGCCGCGCTGAACGAACAGGCGCCGCCGGCCTACCGGGGCCTGGATCGCTTCGAGGCGCGCAAGCGCATCCTCGAGGACCTGGGCGCACAAGGGTTGCTCGCGCGCACCGAGGACCACAAGCTGACGGTGCCGCGCGGCGACCGCACCGGCGTCGTGCTCGAGCCGCTGCTCACGGATCAGTGGTTCGTGAAGATCCAGCCGCTCGCCGACCCCGCCATCCGCGCGGTCGAGGACGGGCGCATCCGCTTCGTCCCCGAGCAATGGAGCAAGGTGTACTTCGACTGGATGCACAAGATCAAGGATTGGTGCATCAGCCGCCAGCTCTGGTGGGGACACCGCATCCCGGCGTGGTACGACGAGCGCGGCAACCAGTACGTCGGCACCGACGAGGCCGACGCGCGCCGCGCCCATGGGCTGGCGGCGGAGTTGCCCCTGCGCCGCGACGAGGACGTGCTCGACACGTGGTTCTCCTCGGCTCTGTGGCCCTTCTCGACGCTGGGCTGGCCGCAGTCCACCCGCGAACTGGCCAGCTACTATCCGACCTCGGTGCTGGTGACCGGCTTCGACATCATCTTCTTCTGGGTGGCCCGCATGATCATGATGGGCCTGAAGTTCGCCGGTGACGTGCCGTTCCGCGAAGTGTACGTGCACGGCCTGATCCGCGACCATGACGGCCAGAAGATGTCCAAGTCCAAGGGCAATGTCATCGACCCGCTGGACGTCGTCGACGGCATCTCGCTCGCCGACCTGCTGGCCAAGCGCACCACGGGACTCATGCAGCCGCAGATGCGGCCCGCCATCGAGAAGGCCACGCGCAAGCAGTTTCCCGAGGGCATCGCCGCCTTCGGCACCGATGCGCTGCGCCTGACCTTCGCCTCGCTCGCGACGCAGAGCCGCGACCTGCGTTTCGACCTGGCGCGGGTCGACTCCTACCGCAACTTCTGCAACAAGCTGTGGAACGCCACCCGCTACGTGATGATGAACGTCGAGGCCGGATCGCTCGAGCCACGGGGCGCGACCTTCAGCCTCGCCGACCGCTGGATCCAGGCGCAGCTCGACGCGACGCTCGCGCGCGTGCAGGCGGGCTTCGCCGAGTACCGGCTCGATGCGGTGGCCGCGGCGCTGTACGAGTTCATCTGGAACGACTACTGCGACTGGTACGTGGAACTGTCCAAGGCGGTGCTCAATGCGCAGAACGCCGATGAGGCCGCCTGCCGCGGCACGCGCCTGACGCTGGTTCGCGTGCTGGAGACCGCGCTGCGTGCGCTGCATCCGCTCGCGCCCTTCATCACCGAGGAACTCTGGCAGCGGGTCGCGCCGGTGGCGGGCGTCACCGACACCGGCACGATCATGCGCGCGGCCTTCCCGAAGGCAGGCGGCCCGTCGGTGCGCGACGATGCAGCCGAGCTGGCCGTGGCGGACATGCGCTGGGTGATGGATTTCATCCTCGGCGTGAGGCAGATCCGCGGGGAAATGGACATCGCGCCCTCGCGGCGGCTCGAGGTGCTGCTGCAGAACGCCGATGCCCAGGACCTGCGCCGGCTGGCCGAGCACGGGCTGTACCTCAACCGGCTGGCCGGTGTGAATCCTCCAAAGCCGCTCGCTGCCGGCGAGGCGGCTCCCATCGCCGCCATCGCGCTGGTGGGCAAGCTCGAGGTGCTCGTGCCCATGGCCGGGCTCATCGACCCGGTGGCCGAGCTCGATCGCCTGATGCGCCGGCGTGGCAAGGCCGAAGGCGAGCTGCGTCCGATCGAGAAGAAGCTGTCGAACCAGCAGTTCATGTCGAATGCGCCGGCCGAGGTGGTCGCCAAGGACCGCGCCCGCGCCGAGGAGCTTCGCGGCGAGATCCTGCAGCTCGACCGCCAGCGCGAACGGGTCGAGGCATTGCGCGTCCCATGAGTCCCGCGGCCGGCGAGGCGGTGCGCGAGGCGCAGCGCCGGCTGCAGCCGGTGCTGAGCGGGGTCGGCGGCATCGTGCTCGGCAAGGAACGCCAGATCCGGCTGTGCATGGCCTGCCTGCTGGCACGTGGCCACCTGCTGCTCGAGGACATACCCGGCGTGGGTAAGACCACCCTGGCACACGCCCTCGCCCGCGCGCTGGGGCTTTCCTTCCAGCGGGTGCAGTTCACCAGCGACCTGCTGCCCGCCGATGTGCTGGGCGTCTCCATCTTCGAGCGGGACTCGGGACAGTTCCGCTTCCAGCGCGGTCCCATCTTCGCCCAGCTCGTGCTCGCCGACGAGATCAACCGCGCGCCGCCCAAGGCGCAGAGCGCACTGCTGGAGGCGATGGAGGAGCATCAGGTCACGCTCGATGGCAACACCTACGAACTGCCCAGTCCGTTCTTCGTGGTGGCCACCCAGAATCCGCAGGAGCAGGCCGGCACCTTCCCGCTGCCCGAGTCGCAGCTCGACCGCTTCCTGATGCGCGTGCGCATCGGCTTTCCGGACGAGACGGTGGAGCGCGAACTGCTGCAGGGCGTCGACCGGCGCGAGCTCATCGACGCCATGCCGCCCGCGTTGCCGGTGCCGGTGCTGCTCGAACTGCAGGCGGCGGTCACCGCCGTGCACGTGGCGCCCGCGCTGCTCGACTACGTGCAGGCGCTGCTGACGCATACGCGATCCCACGGCGGATTCCGCCACGGCCTCTCGCCCCGCGCGGGGATAGGGCTGCTGCGCGCCGCCCGCGCCTGGGCGATGATCGACGGGCGCGACGCGGTGCTGCCCGATGACGTTCAGGCGGTGCTCGAGCCCGTGGTGGAGCACCGCATCGGACCCCGCGAGGACGGCAGCCGAGCCGCACCGGTGCTGCTCGAGGCTGTCGCCATTCCCTGATGAGCCTGCAACGGGCCTTCGCCGCAAGGCTGCGCCGCTGGGCCGCGCGGCGCCACGGCGAGGACCGGCTTCCCCACCGCATCGGCCGGCGGCGCATCTACATCCTGCCCACGCGCTTCGGCGCGGTGCTCGCCATGATGCTCGTCGCGATGCTGGTGGCCGGACTCAACTATGGCAGCAACCTGGCGCTGGGCTTCGCCTTCCTGATGGCGAGCCTCGCCATCGTGGCCATGCATCACTGCCACCGCAACCTGCTCGACGTGGTGGTCGATGTGCGGAGCGATGCCGATGGCTTCGCCGGCGGCACCGCGCTCCTGCCATTCACCTTGCGCAACGCGGCCGGCATCGACCGCTACGACCTCGAGATCCGCTGCGAGGGGGCTGAACCTGCGATCGTGCACCTGCGGGAAGGGGCGGTGGCCTACGTGCAGGTGGTGGTCCCCTGCGAGCGTCGCGGCGTGCTCGAACTGCGACAGTGGGAGCTGCGCACGCGCTTTCCCTTCGGCTGGTTCCGCGCCTGGACCTACGTCCACGTCCCGTTGCGCATCCATGTGGCGCCCGCTCCTCGCGGCGAGCGCGAGGCGAGCAGCACCACCGGCGCCGGGCAGGGTCGCGCCGGCAGCCGGCAGGGCGATGAGGAGTTCGCGGGGCTGCGCGAATACCGGCCGGGTGATGCGCTCAAGCACATGGCCTGGAAGGTGATCGCGCGCGGCCAACCCGCGGCGGTGCGCCATTATGCCGAGCCCCAAGCCGACCCGGCCTGGCTCGACTACGAGGCTCTCGGCGGCCTGGCTGCGGAGGACAGGCTCGCCCAGCTCTGCCGCTGGCTGCTGGATCGGGAAGCGCGGGGTGCGCGCTATGGCCTGCGGCTTCCCGGCCAGCGCGTGCCCTTGGGCAGCGGCGCCGCGCATCGACGCGCTTGCCTGCGGGCGCTGGCGGGGTTCACGGCGCCATGAGCGCGCAGCGCATCCCCTTCGACCGGCTCGCGTGGATGGCGGCAGCCCTGGGTTGCGCGCTGCTGCCGGCGCTGCCGGGACTGCCGGCCTGGATCGGCCTCACCATCGCCGCCGCCATCCTGATGCGCCTGGCGCTGGCGCGCGCCTCGCGCGACCTGCCACCGGCATTGCTGCGCCTGGCCGTCTCGGGCATCGCCATCGCCCTGCTGTTCCTGCAGTTCCACACCTTCAACGGCATCACCGCCGGGTCGGCGCTGCTCGCGCTGATGGCTGGCCTCAAGTTCCTCGAGGCACGCACGCTGCGCGACATGCGCATCATCGCGATGATCGTGTACTTCCTCTGCCTCGCCTCGCTTCTCACCGGCACCTCGCTGGGCCTGCTGCTGTACCTGCTGGCGGCGGCCTGGCTGACCACCGGCGTGCTGCTGCGATTCACGCTGGCGCAGCCCGCGCCGCGGATGTGGCCCGCGCTGCGCTTCGCGGCACGATTGCTCCTGCTCGCATTGCCGCTGGCCATCGCGCTGTGGCTGTTCTTCCCGCGCTTCGCAGGCCCGCTCTGGCACCTGCCGTCTTCCGAATCGGCGGCGAGGTCGGGACTGGGCGAGCGCATGAGCCCGGGCGACCTGTCCGAGCTGTCGCTGTCGGATGAAGTGGCGATGCGGGTGAGGTTCGAGGGCGCCCCGCCGCCACCGCGGCAACGGTACTGGCGCGGTCCGGTGCTGGATGTGTTCGATGGCCGCAGCTGGATGCGCAGCGCGATGGACGATGTGCCAGCGCCCCCTCCCTCCGCCGCCCCGCCTGCGGCCGGCGCCACGTACCGATACCGCATCAGCCTCGAGCCGCATTCGCACGGCTGGCTGCTGGCGCTGGAGCAACCCCTGCGCTGGGACGCGCCGCGGGCCTTCCTCACCCCGGACCAGGTGCTGATGCAGCCCGAGCCCGTGTCCCGCCCGCTGGATCTCATGATCGAGTCGCGCCCGCCGCCGGAGGGCCCTCACCCAGTCGCCGACATGGCCGGGGATCTGCGCGACCGGCGGCGCCAGGTCCGCCTCCCCGCCAATCGCAATCCGCGCACGCTGGATCTCGCCCGGCAGCTTCGCGCGGCCTCGGCCAGCGATGTGGACTTCGCCGCGGCCGTGCTCGAGCTGTTCCGGCGCGAGAAGTTCTACTACACGCTCAGCCCGCCGCGGCTGGCCCAGGATCCGGTCGATGAGTTCCTGTTCGACACCCGCCGCGGATTCTGCGAGCACTATGCCTCCGCCTTCGCCGCGCTGATGCGCGCCGGCGGTGTTCCCGCGCGCATCGTCACGGGTTACCAGGGCGGGACGTTCAACCGGTTTGCCGGCTACTGGATCGTCCGGCAGAGCGATGCGCATGCCTGGAACGAGATCTGGCTCGAGGGCCGTGGCTGGGTGCGCGCCGACCCGACGGCGGCGATCGCGCCCGAGCGCATCGAGCGTGGACCGGCAGGCGTCCCCTCGCTCGAGGCATTGAGCGAAGGCGGCTGGTACCTGCGATCGCCCTGGCTTGCGGACCTGCGGCTGCGGCTCGATGCGCTGCGCCAGGCCTGGCGCGAGGCCATCCTGCGCTACGACCAGCAGTCGCAGTACTCGCTGCTGGAACGCCTGCACGTGCCGGAGCCGGATGCCGACAAGCTGGTCATCAGCCTCACCCTCGCGCTGGTGCTCACCAGCCTGTGGCTGGGCTGGCATCTCGACGGTACGGCTGCGCGACCCTACTTCATCGCGGTGGCCTGCTTCGCCAGCGCCACGTGCATCGTGGCCTGGACCTGGGT
>WBZN01000347.1_pt1 | contig 43938 bp, 33 predicted proteins | sample 5204281 | NCBI WGS metagenome assembly WBZN01 (sample SAMN12344347, study PRJNA552823) | activated sludge metagenome | biome: Activated sludge suspended growth; feature: Nitrification reactor; material: Wastewater; isolation source: activated sludge from nitrification reactor of wastewater... | reverse complement strand
CAATTCTTCTGCCAAATTTAATAATCCAGCTTTGTGTTTAATAATACGATTGTTAGTATGTGTCATTGAGAGTTACCTCTTTTGTTTTGATTAAGATTCGATACCTTTATCAAAACCGATAACTCTCGCTTTTGCAAGTGATGTGTCAGATCAGATCGGAACTAATACACCTTGATGTTAATCATGTGGTTTTTATGAGCGTGCTGTCCTTGATATATACTGTCAACTTGTTCAAAGAATCGACTTAACAAAGAGATGAGCATATGTCTAAGATAAAAATTCTTGTTGTTCTAACTAGTGTAGAAAAGTATCCAAACTTAAATCGAGCTACAGGCTTATGGTTAGGGGAGGCTGTACACTTCGTGAAGAAAATAGAAGCGGCGGGTTATCACGTTGATTACGTTAGTCCTAAAGGTGGTTATACACCAATTGATCCCCATAGTCTCACTATGGCAGATAATACTGATTGGACTTGGTATCAAACAAAGGAATTTATGAATCGACTTGGTTCCACGTTGGAACCAAGTAAAGTTAATCCCAATGATTATGTAGCAATCTATTTCGCTGGCGGTCATGGTGTCATCTGGGATTTTCCTGACAACGAGGGACTTCAGGAACTTAGCCGTAAGATCTATGAAAACGGTGGCTACGTATCGTCGGTGTGTCATGGAGCTGCAGGGCTTCTGAACATCAAACTATCCGATGGTACCTTGCTGATAAAAGGAAAAAAGGTTACGGGTTTCTCAAATGAGGAAGAGAAACTTGCCGAACTCGATAAGTATGTGCCGTTCCTGACTGAGACTGAATTAATTAAGCGCGGAGCTATCTATCAAAAAGCAAAGGAACCTTGGGTAGCATATGCTGTTGAGGATAAAAGACTTATAAGCGGTCAAAATCCAGCATCTGGTGGTGCGGTTGCGGATTTACTGCTGAAAGCGCTGCAGAAAGGAACCTAGCAATTTCACACAGTAGGAAATTACTCGTAACCTCGTGAGAGCTACTCGACAGGAAAATATATCCAGCAGCGTTATATTCAAAGAATTTTCGAGTAAAAAATCTAGGCTAAATTTATATACTGCATTACAACTTTCGAATCAGAGGACGCAATGACCATTGAAATCAGTTGGGAAGCGGCTAGCAACAAAACTGCCTGCCAAATACAAGAAAATGGAAAAACTTGGGTATCAGATATAGGACCAAAATCCGGAGGGTCTGGGCAATATCCTGATCCACATCAGATGCTCGACTCTGCGCTTGGGGCTTGTACCGCCCTTACTATTCAGATCTATGCGAAACGCAAAGCAATTCCATTGGAGCGTGTTCTCGTATCAATTACGCACATTGAAGAAACAGGTTTATACCAATTACAGCGCGGCATTCAACTAAAAGGGCAGCTTACTGAGATGCAACGTACTGACTTGTTGCGAGTTGCCAATAAATGCCCTATCCATAAAGTGCTTTCGGGGCAGTTTACAATCAACACTCAACTTGAAAGTTGATGCAAGCGTGTTTGTGCATCCTCAACTTGCATCGCCTATTCGCTTAAAGGTAGATTAATTCCAGGCGGTACCCCATAGCCTTCAGCTCGCTATTATCAAAATAGATTTTGATTTCAATCTCACTATTGGGAGCGAAAAACTGAGGGGAGGGCTGATCGTTTAGATAATCACTTGCCAAAAGGATCCGACTCGCAATGGGTTCATCATCAAGATCAGTGAGTGTCAATAATAATTCAGGCCATGCTTGCTGAAAAGGAGCATGATTGCGGATTGTTGCAAGCAGCGTCACAATTTCAGCTTGATGATAGGAATTGACTCGTAACTCAGAAGATTCAAGACCCAATAAAGCGCTGTACTTTGGTAATTGCACTTCACATTGCAATAGGTCACAGCCTTTTTCTAAAATTGGCCTAAAGCTTGGAATAGCGATTGCGAGTTCAGTGCGATAAAAATAAATGAGTTGTACGCACAATATGATCATTAAAGCTAAATTTGTTGCAATTTTTTTCCAAACTGAGCTGTGAACGATAGGCCACATTGCTAGTACAGCATTTTGGTCGCTTAAGACTGTGCTTGTTAATGTCGCTTGTTCGTCGGGTTGTGAACTCAGTGGGGTAAGTTGCAATACATTGATAGGTGGGTGATCAATTTTTTCTTGAATAGGAGGCGCGGGATGGCTGTCCTCCATTTCAATAACTGCTTCAGGAATTGAAATAAGTGCATTAAATGCATTGAATGGCTGTTCGCACTGACCACACCTAACTTGTCCATCAAATAACTGAAGCTCGGGAAAAGTAATACGAAAAATCGTATTACAGTCCGGGCATTTTGTTACGAGGGCCATAACCTAACGATTTTCAATCATGGTGTTTTACACCTGCTAACAATACCCAATCATCTTTTTGATCGATGATGTGCATATCAAACCATTGCTGATAGCATTGATTAACCTGAGCAGCTTGCTCTATTAATATTCCAGAAAGTGCTATTTGCCCGCCTTTCCGAAGCGTATTAGCTAATAGCGGTGCTAACAGAATAAGTGGATTGGCTAAAATATTTGCAACGACCTTATCGACGTGTCGTTTTTCAAAAAAATTAGCAACTGGCAGATTGAGTGACGTTGAGAAAAAAATAGACTGTGAATCACAGTGATTAATCTTTGCGTTTTCTTGGCTAGCTTGGATTGCATTCGCATCGATATCAATCCCAATAACACGGCTTGCACCTAATTTTAAAGCAGCAATCGCTAAAATTCCTGACCCACATCCATAATCAAGTACAGCGTCACCAGGTTGTAACTGTTCATCCAACCAAGAAAGACATAATTGCGTGGTTTGGTGACTCCCAGTCCCAAATGCGCGGCCAGGATCGAGAATCAAGTTGATTGCATTCTGATCGACTGGGGTATGCCAGGTTGGAACGATCCACAATCGTTGAGATATTTTGATTGGGTCAAACTGAGATTGTGTTAATTTTACCCAATCTTGCTCATGGACTTGAGACAAAGCATATTTGGGTTGAGAGGAAAGATTTAATGTTTGCTTGAGTGCTTGCAAAATGGTTGCAATATCGGCATCGTGATCAAATAATGCTGATACAAAAGTGTGATCCCAGATTTCATCATGGACAATATTCGGTTCACCAAATAACGGTTTTTCATCAGCAGTATCGGCTGCTGCATCACGAATATCGATTGATAATGCACCCAATTCAAAGCATTTTTCACTGACCAATTCTACTTGGGTCGCATCAACATCCAGCGTTAATGAGTGCCAATACATGTTTGGGTAAAAGAAAAGCTAATGATCGTCTTTATCCGATTTATTATGCAAGGCAAGCTTGTGTTCAAGATAATGAATCGAAACCCCCCCATCCAAGAAATGACTATCTGATAGCAAATCAAGATGGAGGGGGATGTTAGTTTTTATGCCATGGATCACCGTTTCTGAAAGTGCAATACGCATCCGTGCGATGGCTTGTTCACGATCATCACCGTAAGCAATGATTTTACCAATCATTGAATCGTAGTAGGGTGAAACCATATAATTATGGTACACATGCGTATCAACGCGAATACCCGGTCCTCCCGGTGAATGATATTGCAAAATGCGGCCTGCTGAAGGAGTAAGTTTGTAGGGATCTTCAGCATTGATGCGGCATTCAATCGCATGCCCCTGGAAAACGATATCTTTCTGTTTAAGCTCAAGTTTTTCTCCAGCCGCAATTTTGATTTGGGCGCGAACCAAATCGATTCCAGTAACTGATTCAGTCACCGGATGCTCGACTTGCAAACGGGTATTCATTTCAATGAAATAAAATTCATTGTTTTCAAACAAAAACTCGAATGTGCCAACACCACGGTAATTGATGCGGCGACAGGCTTCAGTGCAGCGTTCCCCAATTTTATCGCGTAATCGTGAAGAAATTTTTACAGCGGGTGCTTCTTCAAGAATTTTTTGATGGCGGCGCTGCATAGAGCAATCTCTTTCACCTAAATGAACAGCGTTGCCATACGCATCGACCAGTACCTGAAATTCGATATGACGCGGATTCTCAAGGTACTTCTCTGCATAAATCGTTGGATTACCAAAAGCAGTCTGTGCTTCATTACGCGTAGTAATAATCGCGTTTGATAAAGCGGCTTCAGTATGAACCACGCGCATACCCCGCCCACCACCACCACCTGCTGCTTTAATAATGATAGGGTAGCCAATCGATTTTGCAATCTTTTTAATTTCATCGAGTGACTCAGGCAATGCACCATCCGATCCTGGTACGCAAGGTACGCCTGATTGTCGCATGGCATTTTTTGCAGAAACTTTATCACCCATAAGGCGAATGGTTTCCGGGCGAGGGCCAATGAACACAAATCCACTTTCTTCAACACGTTGTGCGAAATCTGCATTTTCTGAGAGAAAACCATAACCTGGATGAATGGCCTCAGCATCAGTTACCTCTGCAGCACTGATAATGGCCGGAATATTTAGGTAGCTTTGCGCTGAGGGTGCTGGACCAATGCAAACCGACTCATCAGATAGTTTGACGTATTTTGCATCTGCATCTGCTTCAGAATGAACTGCTACGGTTTTAATACCCATAGCCCGACATGCACGTTGAATTCGTAGCGCTATCTCGCCTCGATTGGCTATGAGGATTTTTTCAAACATCTTGATTCATATAAAAATTAAAACCTGAAGGAAGAAAGCGTGATTTATCCAATGATGAATAACGGTTGACCGTATTCAACAGGTTGACCATTCTCAACTAATATCGATTTGATGATGCCATCTTTATCTGCATCAATCTCATTCAATAGCTTCATTGCTTCAATAATGCAGAGTGTATCGCCTACTTTGATACCTTGGCCCATATCTACAAATGGTTTTGCGCCCGGCGCAGACGATCGATAAAACGTACCGACCATCGGTGAGGTTACAATATGACCATCTGGCAGCTCTGTTTTTGGTTCGCTATCTCCGTCAGCAGACTCGCTAGCCGTTTGTCTATGAGATACTTCTGCCACACCACTCTGAGGGTAAAGGGGTTGTTGCTGAGGTATTGTATAGCTCTGGATAATTTGGTTCGAATTCTTGCTGATACGAACTTTTCCTTCACCTTCCGTTATCTCAAGTTCAGTAATATTATGTTCATCAACTAATTCAAATAGCTTCTTCAGTTTTCTTAAATCCATAGAATTTCTCCTAAAGTAAGCGCTTTGCGGCGCATTTTTTCGCTATTTTCAGTTTTTTTCATGACAATTTAAGAAGTTTAAGTTTAACCTAAAGCCTAAAAGCGTTTCAGTGATAGCTATCCTAACTAAGCTTGTATAAAAAATTAGTTAGGATTTAACAAAAATTGCAACGCAAACTCATAGCCTTTATAACCCAATCCACTAACGATCCCGATCGCAAGATCTGAAAAATAAGATTTGTGACGAAATGATTCGCGGGTATATATATTAGAAAGGTGAACTTCAACAAAGGGTAAATTGGTTGCGGCAAGTGCATCACGTAATGCAATGCTGGTATGAGTCAACCCAGCCGGGTTAATGATAATAGCCTCCGTTCCATCCTGGAACGTAGAATGAATACGATCGATTAACATGCCTTCACTATTATTTTGGAAAATATTGAGTTGTATACTGGCAGCTTGAGCCATCTCAAGTAATTTACGATTAATCGTCTCTAATGTTACAGTGCCATAGATGCTAGGTTCTCTTATCCCCAATAAATTTAGATTTGGCCCATGAATAACCAAAATATTTTTGGCTGTTATATTTTTTTGCATCGTAGCGAAATTATCGCTTTTTCCTGTAAAAATGTACAGATTTTTAAAGACAATCAGCGCATTTATAATAAACTATACTAATAGTCATTCCATCATGTTTCCCTATTTCATAGGCCTACATCTTACGAAACTTTGGATTCCTTGAAACTCAGCATACTCAGACTAAATGACGCAATATATTGCGCTTAATCTAATATTACTTCTCATTTCATGGTTAAAATATACATCAGCATGAATCTAATATAAGATCAGGGATAAACTAAAACTTGGTTCTTCTCAATATTTAGTTTTTATATATCAATAAGCCTTAGCAACACTTTTTCGGCATAGGTTTCGATATATAAATTTAAGATGAAAATAAGATTATATTTATTTTCAATGGGTTATTAATCGATGATGGTGCCCAGAAGAGGACTCGAACCTCCACACCCGAAGGCACATGGACCTGAACCATGCGCGTCTACCAATTCCGCCATCTGGGCAATGATTGTCATGACTTGGCTTTTATATCAAATCATAAGGCCAGCCGATTCTATAGGAAACAACTTTTTTGTCAATCAAGAAAAAAGGCAATAAAAATCAGCTACGTAGCCTTGATCCATTTCTTGCGCGTGAGAAACAGCGCTATGGTTCAACCGCTTTGCCTAGTCGAGAATTTATTCAAAAAGTACTCGAAGATCAAGGGACACCGATTGACGGTTTAACATTATGTAAACTGCTTAATATCGCTGCTGATGAAACTGAATTTTTTAATCGTCGACTCACTGCCATGATTCGTGAAGGTCAAATCATTCGTAATCGCAAAGGTGATATTTGCGTTACCAATAAACTCGATTTAATAAAAGGAGTTGTACAAGGTCATGGCGATGGATTTGGCTTTCTTATCGTTGATAAAAATGGACCCGACTTGTATCTGAGTCCAAGAGAAATGCAGAAAGTTTTAAACGGTGATCGCGCGATCGCAAGAAAAACTGGTAAAGATCGGCGTGGTCGCTTAGAAGGTGAAATTGTCGAAGTATTGGAGCGCGCCAATACTGAGCTGGTTGGTCGGTTTCACACTAAACAGGGTGTTAGCTTTGTCACTGCTGAGAATAAACGAATCAGCCAAGAAATTCTGATTCCCCCTAACGCAACTTTAGAAGCTCAATCAGGCCAGGTTGTTATCGTGAAAATCGTTCAGCAACCGGAGGCTTATTCGCAGCCCATCGGCCATGTTATTGAAATACTAGGGAATCATGATTCTCCTGAAATGGAAATTGAAATCGCACTACGGAAATTTAGCTTACCTTATCTTTTCAATGAGGCGATAGAAAAAGTCGCTGCAAAATTTCCTAAAAAAGTGCTTAAAAAAGATTTGGTGAAACGCAAAGACCTTCGTCACTTACCTTTGGTTACTATCGATGGTGAAACAGCACGCGATTTTGATGACGCAGTTTATTGTCAATTAGAAACTGAAAATTTTCGACTTTACGTGGCGATTGCTGATGTGAGTCATTATGTAAGAGAAGATGACGCACTCGATATCGAAGCTTTTAAACGCGGGAATTCTGTTTATTTCCCACGTCGGGTTATTCCGATGCTACCCGAAGTACTTTCCAATGGCTTATGCTCCTTAAATCCTGGTGTTGATCGGCTTTGTATGGTTTGTGAAATGCTCATCGAGCCACATGGTGCGTGTTTAGAATACCAGTTTTATCCGGCCGTTATGCACTCTCATGCTAGGTTTACCTATAATGAGGTTGCCGCTATCTTAGAAACTGGGAATAAGACCCCAACCGTTCAACACCCTGAGCTTTATCCCCAGATTCAAGCGCTCTACAAAGTGTATAAGGCGCTGCGCAAAGAACGAAAGAAACGTGGGGCCATTGATTTTGATACGGTGGAAACCCAAATGATTTTTAACGATCAGGGTAAAATTGCTCAAATAGTCCCTGTCAAAAGGAATGAAGCGCATTATCTAATCGAAGAATGCATGCTCGCTGCCAATGTTTGTGCTTCAGATTTTCTGCAGCGACATCAACAGCCAACGTTGTACCGCATTCATGAAGGACCAGTCCCAGAAAAATTGGATGCATTACGCAATTTCCTAAAAGAGTTTGGGCTGCAACTCGGGGGAGGAGATCGACCCGGCGCTAAACATTATGCAAGCACGATAGCGAAAATAAAAACTAGACCGGATTTTCAGTTGTTGCAAACGGTTATGTTGCAATCTCTCCAACAAGCTTTATATCAGCCTGAAAATGTAGGGCATTTCGGTTTGGCTTATGAATCTTATACACATTTCACTTCTCCTATTCGAAGATACCCTGATTTACTGGTGCATCGGGCAATTAAAGCGGTGCTCAATAAGTCAAATTATATTCCCCAAACGAATTGGATAGAACTTGGAAAACACTGCTCGATGACCGAGCGCAGAGCAGATGAAGCAACGCGAGAAGTTGAAACCTGGCTCAAATGCTTTTATATGCAAGACAAGATTGGCAAAGATTTTAATGGGGTTATTAGTGGCGTAACAGCATTCGGCTTGTTTGTCTCCCTCGATCAAGTCTTCGTAGAAGGACTCGTTCATATTTCAGAACTCCCCAGCGATTACTTCCACTTTGATAATATTAAACATATGTTGATTGGTGAACGAACCCGGAAAATATATCGATTGGGCGATAAAATACAAGTCAAGCTCGCACGCGTTGATCTCGACGAGCGTAAAATCGATTTTTTATTAAGCACGACAAAAATAACAAAACAGGTTACGAAGCGCTAGTTTTTGTATCAATTCAACTGGTTACTCCAATTTTATTCCCCGACTAATCCATGTCTACCGCAAGAACTATTTTTGGCTTCCATGCAATTACTAGCCGTATTCGCCAACACCCAGAAAGTATTCAAGAAATATTTTTAGATGAACATCGCAAGGATCAGCGAGTACAAAATTTGATCGCACTTGCTGAAAATCAAAGTATTCGAATATCGAGTTGCGATGACGTGAAACTGAATAAAATGGCTGGAACGACCCATCATCAGGGTGTCGTTGCTAGCATTCTCAGCATTCAGAATCGGGCAACTATTGAGGCCATTCTAGATAACATCAGCGACAACACCTTGTTGCTATTGCTCGATGGTGTTAAAGATCCTTACAATCTGGGTGCTTGCTTACGAATCGCCGATGCATTTGGTGCTCAGGCTGTGGTAGTACCCAAGGATAATGCAGTAGGATTAACGTCTACGGTTTATAAAGTGGCAAGTGGTAGTGCTGAGAGTATTCCACTCATCTCAGTTACCAATTTTGCACGGACTATCCGACTATTGAAACAGCAGGGCATTTGGGTGATCGGTGCAGCCGTTGAAGCAGTCGATACCCTGGATCACATTAAATTAAGCGGGCCTACCGCATGGGTATTAGGCTCTGAGGGTGAAGGTATGAGGAAATTAACGCAAGAAAATTGCGATCAACTGATTCGTATTCCGATGGTAGGCGCTGTTAATAGTTTGAATGTCTCAGTGGCAGCAGGTATCTGCTTGTTTGAAACACTGCGTCAAAGGAATCGAAGCTAGCAGATCCATTGGGCGTTATAAATAACTTCTTTCGCCAATGATGGTTATGGTGTGGTAATAAAACGCATCAAAGTAGATAACTAGGAACTGTCTGAGAGCAAAACTGCTAATTCTAGTTAAAATTAACCCTTGAGAATCATTACGAACTGATGTTGTGCGAACTGCATTTATTTTTCTACTTTGGTTGCTTTTGACATCAAAGGTTATTTTTGCTCAGCAAAAGAAACCACCTGCTGTGATTATGGATCCGGTGACTGTCACAGCAACTCGGTCTGATCGGCCAATTACTGAGATACCGCAAGCGATTAACACGATCAAGCGAGATCAATTTACCGATCATCAACTCGGCGTAACATTGGATGAATTTGGCCGTAATCTACCGGGTGTATTTTTCCAAAATCAATTCAATTTTACGCAGGATCTGCGAATTGCGATCCGTGGTTTTGGTGCACGTTCTCCTTTTGGTGTGCGTGGTATTCAAATGCGCGTCGATGATATTCCTCAGACTTTACCGGATGGGCAAACTCAGCTCGATGCAATCGATCCTGCCATGATTGAACGTATGGAAGTATTGCGTGGCCCCTCTGCATCTTTGTATGGCAATGCTTCCGGTGGCATGATTCACATCACGACACGGAATCCGCAGCATGCGTTTGAAGTATCGCCGCGACTGGTCTTTGGGCAGTATGGACTTGTGAAATCTGAACTTTATGCGGGCGGGCGTACTGAAAATTTTAACTATGGCTTGTTTGGCTCTTATCTGCAACAGGATGGTTGGCGGGATCATAGTCGAATGGAGAATCTCTTTTCTCAAGTGAAAATCAATTTTAAGACGGGCTCCGATTCGGATTGGATGGTATTACTTCATAAATTCTATTCACCAGATTCCAAAGATCCGGGCGCTTTAACCTTGACTGAATCACGCGCCAATCCTAAGCAAGCATCGGCTAATAATCAATTATTCAATGCCAGTGAGTCGATTAATCAAGAGCAATTCGCCGTTCGTTATCGCAAAAATGTTGCACCAGGCCAGCTAATTACGATTACTACGCATGCACTTCATCGCGATTTTCAAAACTTACTTCCCTTTACTAATGGTGGACAGGTCGAGTTTAATCGCTGGGTAGGCGGTGCCATGCTGCAATATTCAAGCGATCATACTTTATGGCAACGACCTAACCGCTTATTGGCCGGAATTGACTATGGTATTCAGAATGACGATCGACAACGCTATAACAATCATTTTGGTGAACGGGGGTTATTAAATCTCAATCAAATCGAGCGCGTGCAAAACATCGGCCCCTTTCTGAGAAATGAATGGCGAATATTCGATCGCCTAGATTTTGTCGTAGGGGGGCGTTGGGATTGGTTGCACTATCAAGTCAAGGACACGTTTCTCGCTGACAATAATCAATCAGGCTCAAGAACCTTATCGCAAGGAAGTGGCACAGCCGGTTTGGTATATCACTTAGGGGATGCACATCAGCTCTATACCCATGTTGCCACGATATTTGAAGCGCCAACAACTACTGAGCTCATCAATAATCCTGCAGGTAAGGGCGGCTTCAATCCTAATTTGGATGCTCAAACTTCATTGAGTAAAGAAATGGGTATACGCGGTCAGCCGGCAGGATTTGAATATGAAGCAACCTTATTCCATGTTGGAACTCGCAACGAGATTACTCCTTTTGAGTTACCTAATTCACCAGGACGTGCTTTTTTTCGTAACGCGGGCCAGTCTGAGCGTTTTGGTTTGGAAACTCGTTTATCGAGTCCCTCATGGAATGGTTTTAGGGTCGATATGACCTACACTTACTCCGATTTTGAATTTAAACGTTATCGAGTTGGCAACGATGATTTAAGTGGCAATGAGTTTCCTGGTTTACCCAGACATCGTTGGGAAGGCAGGGTACGTTATGCCCATCCAGTTGGATTCTTCACACAATTTCACGTGCACCGCGTTGGGGAATTTTTTGTGAATGATATCAATACGGTTACTAATAGTGCTTATTATCTTGGGCAATTCTTATTAGGCTGGGAAAAGAAATATCACTGGATTGAAGGCTCGATCTTTTTGGGAATCAATAATCTATTTGATGAACGTTATAATGCAAATACTCGGATCAATGCAGCTTTAGGTCGGTATTTTGAGCCTGGCCCTCCGCTCAATGCTTTTGGAGGAGCCAGGATTCGATTATGGGTATTTTGATATCTCGGGTTAATTATCTACCTCTCAGCCAAGCTAATCGTGTGCGCACAATCTAGCTTGGCGATGACAGCATTAACTGATCACGAGAGTGCTTATAGTGACTTTCTATTAGAATCGCGGTTGAGAAGTGACTGCTCGATTGCTAGCTTCGCGTTTAAGATCATCTACTCCTTTCTTAGCATCAAGCGCAAGTTGTTCGACGCGTGTTTCGCTTTCCGGTCCTTCTAGATGAGTAAACTCATGACTATCTTCATAGGCTTGCTCAGTAGTGCCCGTTGCTTTAATGATCGCTCCAGCAATAAGACCCCCGGTGATAGCAATAGCGAGTGTGATGCCGATGCCTGTCAATTGCACAACCGCAATACCAGGAACAACGACAATTGCACTCAGACCACCGAGTAAACCGGGCATTCCATGTAAATTATGAACACCACAGGTATCAATTAATTTAAGTTTGGATTCGAGCCACGGTTGAATGAAAACATAGCCGATGACTGATAGCGCGCCAGCGAGCAAACCGATCATGAATGCCCCGGTTGGCCCCACAACATTACAGGTCGAGCCAATCGCAACCCCACCAGCCAACGCTGCATTGGCCATATCAACCATTGAGGTTTTGCCTTTATGGAAGTGAGTGCTCAAGAAATACGTAGCAAGGGTTGCACCACTGAGCGCAAGTAAAGTGTTGACTACCGTTTGAGGCATATCTTCAAATGGCACGATCGCCGTTGCGAAGCTTGGCCAGAATAACCATAACACCATGGAACCCAGCATGGCAAAGCGATCGGAAGTGGCATCGGAAACGATTGGTTCATTGCGTTGCTGCGCAGTGGTTAGCACGAGCGACATGGCAAGTCCGAAATATGCGCCAAACGCATGGATTACGATGGATCCAGCAGAATCCTGAAATCCTTCAGTCAAACCGGATGCATTGTCCAATACCAACCATTCGTTGAGAAGGTAAGCCGGTACGATCAATAATGCTAACAGTGCATATTGAAATACCCGTAAGCGACCTAGCACAGCACCCATGGCGATGAGCGCAGTAGCCACTGCAAATTCAGAATATAGGATAGCATCGACTGAATGCGGATTTAATTCGTGGCCAAAGATACCATTGGCGCGCAGCAGCATATAAAGCGGTAATCCGGTAGCGACTACCAAATAAGTTCCGGTTGTGGCGCCAAACCCATAGCGGCGCACGAATACCATCAAAAAACCAAACCCAACCAATAACATGGCAAGAATGTGAATCGTATAATTATATTGCGCGACAAGCCGCGCTTCATTGATACTCGAGGTCGGTTCAGCAGCAACAGCGAGTGATCCGCAACACAGGAGAAGCAAACTGACAAAGCCAAATAACATGATCTTAGTATTTTTGTTCATTATGGTTTTCCCTTATGAATTGAGAAGTTAGTTTGGGTTGCCCCGGTACGCAGTGTGAACCTTAATGGCCCTAAACTCAATAGGGGAATGAGAAGGAGTGCTCGAAGATTGGTTTAAGGATGGATTTGCTGCTTAGGCATTGGGTTAAAGAACTCCTGAACATCGAGTATATCTCGTGTCCGTTTCATCGGAGGTAAGCTTTGCCAGATACGTTTACCGTATGAGTGCGTGATCAGGCGAGGATCACAAATCATCAGCACGCCACGATCATGCTCATCGCGTATCAGTCGTCCAGCGCCTTGTTTTAGGTTAATGATGGCGCGAGGTAATTGATATTCCATGAAGGCGTTATGCCCTTCTCTAGTAAGTTGATCGATGCGCGCTGATAATATCGGATCGTCAGGGGAAGCAAACGGTAATTTATCGATGATTACAACTGATAGCGCTTCCCCTTTTACATCAACCCCTTCCCAAAAAGACTGACTGCCGATCAGTATAGCATTGTCTAACTCTCGGAAGCGCTCCAGCATAGTTGATCGCGAACCTTGTCCTTGACACAAAATGGGGTAAGTCAACTGTTGTTGCTCGAGTTGAGTTTGTAGAGATGCATGAATTTCATGCATGGCGCGTATGCTAGTACATAATATAAATGCACGGCCCTGGCTGGCTTTTAGCACGGGTAAAATCGCTTCAATGAGCGCAGCCGTAAAGCGTTGATGATTAGGGTCTGGCAGACCGGTCGGTACATACAGTAGTGCTTGATGCGTAAAATCGTAAGGACTTTCCCAGCGAATTGATTGAGCCTGTGTTAATCCCATGGCCTGTTGGTAATGAGAAAAATCATCCTTGACGGCGAGCGTAGCTGAAGTAAATATCCAAGCGCGAGGCGGGGCACTAAGTTGGTTACTAAATGTTTCTGCAATGGAGAGCGGTGTGGCATTGAGATGGAGCGTTTGATTGAAGGTTTCGACCCAGCGCACGTAACCATCTTGTTCGAGCTGCTCTTGCCAACGTTTGAGGCTACTGTAAATCACCGTAGCCCGTTTCCAGCATCGCTCTAGCCCTTGAGAGCGAACTGCTTGATGTTCAAGTAGATTGACTAGTTCAGCTAATCGTTCTTGAAGTAGTGTGAGCGCAGTGCTGAAATGGTTAGAGCGTAGCGCGTGATTGAACGATAAGCGAGCATTATCCTGCTCAATGGTCAGGCGTAAATCGCGTGTTGCTTTCTCTAGTGTTTCGATACCATTGAGTAAGGGTTGATAGTCTTGAGCAGCTAGCCTGGTTTCTATCTCACTATCACGCGTCAATTCTAATAACTGATTCGTGCTCACCGATTCTCCAAAAAAGAGGCTGGCAACTTCCGGTAATTGATGTGCTTCATCGAAAATAACCGTATTGCAGTTTGGGAGTAGTTCAGAGAGCCCTTCATCGCGTAGCATCAAGTCCGCAAAGAATAAATGATGATTGACGACTATGACCTCAGACGATAATGCTTTCTTACGTGCCTCCATAACAAAACATTGCTTAAAATTCGGGCAATCAGAGCCTAAACAATTGTCACGGGTCGATGTGACATGTTGCCAAATAGCTGCATTCTCGGGAACTTTACTTAAGCTACTTTTATCGCCCGTTTGGTGATTTTGTGCGAAGCGCTCGATGAGGCCAAGGTAGATGATATCCTCGCGTGTTGTTAGCTTATATTGATCAGATCCGAGGGTTTGTTCAAGACGATAGTGACAGACATAGTTGGCACGGCCTTTGAGTAAGGCAACTGTAACCGGAACTTTAAGTGCTGTGCGTATCGTTGGGATATCGCGACTATAGAGTTGATCTTGTAACGTCTTAGTCCCCGTCGAAATAATAACTTTTCCGCCGAACAATAAGGCTGGCACAAGATAAGCAAAGGTTTTTCCAGTACCAGTACCGGCTTCGGCAACTAAGATTTGTTGGTGTTGGATGGTTTTTGCTATGGCTCGCGCCATCTCTAATTGTTGAACTCTTGCTCGATAATTAGGAATCGTGTTGGCGAGAACGCCTTGTGCAGAAAAAATAGCTGCAAGATCAGACATGAAAAATGATTGTCAGTTAAAATAGCGGTTTTAAGTAATCGCGTATAAAGTTGTCCAATAATGAGTGTTATCTATCCTAGGCCTGGAGCCATTGTAAGTTGGCTTTGAAATGACTTCAGTATTGCATTAATGAATATTCCTTTGTCTCAATTCATCGTTTTCTGGTTATTGCTAAGTCTATCAGTGTTTAGCGTTGAAGATGCGGCCGCACAGCAAATCAATTTAAAAAAAGAGATGAAAGAGCTACCAATCCATATTGAGGCCGATCGTATCGAAGGGTTCTCTGAACGACATATGGAAGCAATTGGTAAGGCGCAAATCTTGCAAGGCGACCAATTTATTGCTGCTGATCGGATAAAGTATTATCGGGGAACACAAGAAGTCGAAGTTGCAGGCAAGGTCCGTTTTGAACGGGATCGGGATATTCTTGAAGGAACCAATCTCAAGCTATTTCTGGATAGTAAAACCGGTGAACTAAGTCTGCCACAATATATTCTTAAAGATGGCGGAGGTCGGGGCGCAGGTCAATTATTCTTATTTGAAGGAGACGATCAGTACCGGTTGAAACAGGGTAATTATACGACCTGCCCGATTGGCAACGAAGATTGGTATATACGAGCTAACGATTTAGAAATCGATAATAAAAAGCAAGTTGGAACCGCCCGGGATGTGACAGTTCGATTTAAAGATGTTCCTATTCTTTATCTACCTTGGATGAATTTTTCTTATAGCGGTCAGCGTAAAACCGGATTACTCGCACCGGTTTTTGGTCATACGATTCGCAGTGGTGTTGAGGTATCGATTCCGTTTTACTGGAATATTGCACCTAACATAGACGCAACCTTTACATCGCGTAATATGAGTATCCGTGGCGCAATGCTAAATAGTGAGCTTCGTTATATGGGCCAGAGTCATGGGGGCCAACTTAATTTCGATATTTTACCGAATGATTTAGAGGCTGGAAAAACGCGGTATGGTCTTGCTTTTGAACATATGCACCATTTAGGAGGCGGTTGGACTGGCAATATCAACTATAACCAAATTTCGGATCGTGAGTATTTTCGAGATCTGGCAACTTCCGTTGCGTTTACATCTCGAGCAAACTTGGCTCAGCAAGCTGGATTATCGTATGTCGGTGCACTTGGGCATGATGGAGTAATTAATTTCAATGCCATGGTTCAAGGCTTTCAAACGATTCAAGATCCGCGTGCGCCGATTGTTTCACCTTATAAGCGCTTACCGCAAATGACATTGAATATGTCCAAACGTAATGTCCTTGGGACTGATCTCGATTTTACTGGGGTATACACACATTTTTACCGACCTGATTCGCAGCAAGTACCTGATGCACAAAGTGGTCACCGTTTAGTCATGTTTCCGAGTATTAGTGTCCCCTTACAAACATCGTATGGTTACATTAAACCTAAGATGGGTGTTCATTTTACTCGATATGAACTAGGTGATTCGTTAAAAGATAACAATGTGACAGATACCAACCCGCAACGAGTACTTCCTATTTTTAGTTTTGATAGCGGTGTCGTGTTCGAGCGCGATACTAAATTTGGTCGGACTAATTTTGTTCAAACGCTTGAGCCACGCCTTTATTATCTTTATATCCCGTATCGTAATCAAAATCGATTGCCCAATTTCGATTCGGCTGAGATGGATTTTAGTTTTGCTCAAATCTTTACAGAGAACCGCTTTAGTGGCCATGATCGTATCAATGATGCCAATGAAGTCACTTTTGCGCTGACCTCGCGCTTAATTGAACAGTCAACAGGAAATGAACGCGTTCGTGTTGCAGCGGGTCAACGAATTCGCTTTACTGAGCGAGATGTCGTATTGTCCAATTCTCAAATTACCAGTGATAAATCGGATTTTATTGCGGCAATTTCGGGGCGCATTACCCCGGTTATCACGACGGATAGTAGTATTCAGTTAGACCAAAGCGAATTACGTACTGAAAAAATTAGAACGGGTATCAGCTATCATCCCGCACCTGGTAAGGTACTTAATGTCGGATATCGCTTTACCCGCGGAATTCCAGGCATCGAACGAGGGAATAATCTTTTTCCTGTACCTGGTGCTGGTTTTGAACAAGTCGATTTCTCCACGCAATGGCCAGTTCTAAAGAATTGGCAGGCAATGGCTAGTGCTAACTACTCACTTGATGATGACAAATTACTCGCTGGATTGGTGGGCTTAGAATACAACGCATGTTGCTGGTCGTTGCGCTTTGTGATGAATCGATTCGTCAGAGCTACTGGAAAAGAATCAACTACTTTCTTCGTGCAGCTAGAATTGAATGGTTTGATGCGAATCGGAACGAATCCCCTTGCAGCGTTACGGCAAGGAGTACCGGGTTATACTCGGACAAGTCATCAATAAATCAGATTGGTATAGGAGTAAGTCAAAATATGTTGTTGGATGATTTAATGAGAAAACTATTTTTTGCGCTTGCAAGCTTAAGTGTCAGCGTTGTGCTTACTTTTTTTTTAATGAGCCAAAACACTGCTGCACAAGAAGAACCCGTATTAACGAGTTTACCCGCTACACGATCGGTACAGTCGATTGATCATATCGTAGCTATTGTCAATGAAGACGTCATCACCCGCAATGAGCTTGATGAAGTCATTCGCACGACGGTTAAACAGCTTCAGAAGCAAGGTGTTCAGCTGCCTCCATCTGATATCATCGAAAAGCAATTGTTAGAGCGTACTATTATGAGTCGTGCGCAATTGCAACGTGCTAAAGAAGTTGGAATTAACGTCAGCGATACTGAACTCGATCAAACGATTCGTAAGATTGCTAAAGAAAACAACCTATCCATGGATGAGTTTTATTATGCATTGCAACAAGATGGCATGACGCTTTCCGAGTTTCGTGAAGAAATTCAAAACGAATTGCTGATTTCGCGCCTCAAAGAGCGCGAAGTGAATAATCGAGTGACAGTAACCGAGGGGGAAATCGATAATTTTTTAAAAACCCAAGAGACTTCCGCGATTGGGAATGATGAATACCGTGTTGCGCATATCCTAGTTCAAACATTAGAACAAATGGATTCCGCACAAATTGAAGCGCGGCGTCAGAAAGCTGAGAATGCATTGAAACGCTTGCAGGAAGGAGTGGATTTCGCCCAAATATCAGCAGAAGTATCCGATGCACCGAATGCTTTGCAAGGTGGGGAGATTGATTGGCGACCCATTACGCAGATGGGGCCTACGTTTTCTGATATTTTAATCAGAATGCAGCCTGGAGAGCTGACGCCAGTTGTTCGAAGCCCGATTGGTTTTCATATTCTAAAGCTTCTCGGGCGCAGACCTCAGGAAACGCCGGTTGTGATGGTGAATCAAACACATGCACGGCATATCTTAGTTAAAATCAATGAATTGACTTCAGAAGATGATGCCCATCGGGTGGTTTCACAAATTAGAGAACGCATTGTGAAAGGTGCTGATTTTGCTGAAACAGCAAAAGGCATGTCGGAAGATGCAAGTGCTAACAATGGTGGTGATTTAGGTTGGCTATCACCCGGTGATACTGTTTCTGAATTTGAAAGAGCGATGGACGCGTTAATGCCTGGTCAGATGAGCCAGCCGGTTCAAACCCAGTTTGGTTGGCACTTAATCCAGGTGCTGGAACGTCGTACTCAGGATGTGAGTTTAGATCGTCATCGCCATGCTGCTCGTCAAGCTATCCGCAATCGTAAGGCGGATATGATTATGCAAGAATGGTTACAACAATTGCGTGATCAAACGTATGTTGAGTACCGAACAGAGGATAGTTAATTGCAGTCTATGCTAACGTTAGCGCTGACAGCCGGAGAACCTGCTGGTATTGGGCCTGATTTGTGTATCCAGTGGGCCCAACAGCATTCACTTTCCTGTCGAGTCGTTGTAATTGCGGATCGTGAGATGCTGGAGCAGCGTGCTCAACGATTGGGGTGTTCATTAACTTTCCAACCTTATATTGAAGCAGAGTGGAAACCGCAGCAAGCTGGAAGTTTACAAATTTATCCTGTATCGGTACGAAATTCTGTTAGGCCTGGTGTTCTGGATTCTACCAATGCGGATTATGTGCTTGAGACACTCAAGATTGCGGCTAGAGGGTGTCAATTGCGGCAATTTCATGCCATGGTGACTGCACCGGTTCACAAAGGCGTGATTAACGAAGCCGGAATTGCCTTTACCGGTCATACTGAATTTCTAGCTGACCTGACACAAAGTCCAGTGGTTATGATGTTGGTCGGAGGTGGGATGCGGGTTGCGCTTGCAACGACACATTTGCCACTGAGATCGGTAGCTGATGCAATTACGGCTGAGGAATTAGAACAACGATTACGTATTATTGATTATGATCTTAGAACTCGTTTCAGAATTGAGCACCCTTGTATTGCTGTAGCAGGATTGAATCCGCATGCCGGAGAATTAGGGTACCTCGGACGTGAAGAAATTGAAATCATCAATCCACTATTAGTAAAATTGCGTACTGAAGGATTTAATCTGATTGGCCCATTGCCAGCGGATACCTTATTTAGTCCCGTAAAATTGCAAGGTTATGATTGTGTGTTGGCGATGTATCATGATCAAGGCTTACCTGTTCTTAAATATGCCAGCTTTGGCAGCGGTGTGAATGTTACATTGGGGCTTCCAATGATTCGAACATCTGTTGATCACGGTACAGCACTTGATTTGGTCGGAACGGGGCATGCCGATATTGGCAGCCTCCATCAAGCGATCATGATGGCATTCACACTCGCAGAGAAAGCTGTTAGCGCCTAAACCATAACTTGAATTTATTTGATCGAGTCATCTCATGAACATCACGTGCTGTGCCTCATAACCCTCGAAAGCGATTCGGTCAGAATTTTTTGATTGATAATCACCTCATTGCGGCCATTATTCACGCCATCAATCCAATAAGTAGTGACCGGTTGGTAGAAATTGGACCTGGCATGGGAGCATTGACCAAGCCTTTACTAAAAATACTTGATCATCTTTGTGTCGTTGAAATTGATCGAGATATCGTGCAATGGCTGTATGCTGAATTTCCAGAGCAGAAATTAACCATTTATGCTACGGATGCCTTACGCTTTGATTTTGCGCAATTGGGCGCGGGATTACGCATTATTGGTAACTTGCCTTACAACATCTCGACGCCATTGCTTTTTCATTTAAGTCAGTACAGCGCCTTCGTGGTTGATATGCATTTTATGCTGCAACAAGAAGTGGTTGATCGCATGGTTGCTGAGCCCTCTACCGCCGAATATGGTCGGCTATCCGTGATGTTGCAAAACCAGTATGAAATGGAGAAATTGCTATCTGTGCCGGCAGAATCCTTTAGGCCTGCTCCCAAAGTCCAATCTGCCATCGTTCGTATGATTCCTCGCGCTATGCCTATCGTACCGATTGCCGATCACTCATTATTCACCAAAATTGTTATTGCTGCGTTTGCACAACGGCGGAAAACATTACGCAATACCCTGAGAAGCTATCTAGCATTGGCTGATTTTACAGCGTTAAATCTAGACCCAAGTGCCAGAGCAGAGAATTTATCGGTATTAGATTATGCCGCATTGACACACTATTTAAAGGCCGATGCAAGATGAGTCATAGTATGCGGCTTGCTATAAAAATCAAATTGTCACTGCAGGCTACGCTAAAATAGCGCTCATTATTTAGATTTTACGAGAACATAGCATTATGTCACGTTCATCGAAACGCAGAATTAAGAAAATTGGCCTTCCTGCTGAAAGTTTGGTTTACACCGGCGATAAAAAAGAGAAGAACCCAATTAATTTAACGTTGATTAATTATGATGCAACCCATTATGAGGAATGTTTGCTGCAACAGGTTGATGCTTGCCTGCTTTATAAGCAAAAACCGACCATTACATGGATTAATGTCGATGGGGTTCATGATCTCAACTTGATAGAGAAATTAGGGGAGGGATTTGCGATTCATCGTTTGGTGACAGAAGATTTGGTTAGTATTGTGCAGCGCCCTAAATGTGAAGATTATGGTGACTATTTGTTTATTGTTCTGAAAATGTTGACATATGATGCGCACCAAAACAAAATCATCCCTGAGCAAATTAGCCTGATCTTAGGGCAAAAATTCTTACTTTCTTTTCAAGAAGATATTCAAGGTGATGTATTTCATTTGATTCGCGATCATCTGCGCACGGGAAAAGGCAAAATTCGACATCGTGGAACGGATTACTTAGCTTATTGCTTACTTGATGCACTAGTCGATAATTATTTTATTATTCTTGAAAAAATCGGCGACTCTATCGATACGCTTGAAGAAGTATTAATGCGTCAACCAGGTCAGGACGTGATGGAACAATTATATCAATTGAAACGCGAATTGCTATTCCTTCACAAAGCCGTATGGCCACTCCGCGAAGTGATTTCTTTTTTATTGAGGCGAGAATCCTCGTTGATACAAGATTCAACCATGCCGTATTTACGTGATGTTTACGATCATGTAGTACAAGCGATCGATAGCATCGAGATTAATCGTGATATCCTGGCGACTATGCTTGACCTCTATCTCTCCAGCGTGAGTTATCGAACCAATGAGATCATGAAAGTGTTGACCATTATTGCGACAATTTTTATGCCACTTACTTTTTTAGCGGGTGTTTATGGAATGAATTTCGAACATATGCCGGAACTAAGCTGGCAATATGGTTATCTGCTGATATGGATCATTATGATTACTTTAGGCGTTTCTATGCTTTATTTCTTCAGAAAAAAGAAATGGATTTAGCGTGGAAGACGAAATAGGCGAATCAACGGTAATCCTAAGATGACCAGGAGTAATGTTGCAGGTACTGGGAGTGCGGTGGCAAATAAGGAAGCAAAAACCGCATGTGCCTGCGTCGTTGGGTGAAGACCATCCCAAAATACGAATGCTTCAGGATTTGAGCACATTACCAGTAAGCAAGCATTTTGCGCATCATTAAATCCAAATTGACTGGGATGTTGTATTGTCTCCATTGACATCGCATTGATGTCAAATTGGATCATGTTAATAAAAGGAAACTGTGCTGCTAAGTTATCAAATAACCTAGCGAGTTCAGTATTGAATGCTTCTGTGAAAGCATGCGCAATCGTTTCAATCCCTGCTATCCGCGCAAATGGCGTTAAGCTTAAATCTGGAAGATTGGGAATGAAGAAAGACTCAGCCCCGGCCGAGATTAATGTGCTGACATAATTTGCAATATTTTGAGCAGCCTGATCAGGGGCGTTACCGGTAAGAAAATCGTTTGCGCCTCCCCACATAAAATATAAACCTTGTGAATCGGCTACCTCATTTACATTCGAGAGATATAGCTCAATTTCCTGATTCATTCCTGGTAATCCAAACAAACCAGGCGTCGTTGCCGTACCATTATCACCAAAATTACCAATCCCTGTTGTCGCGCCAGAGACGGCATAATTAAAGAAATGGTTAGCTGATGTACCACTGGGAAGAATCTGTTGCGCGAGATACTCTGCCGCAACCACACCATTTGAATATCGTCCTTCGAAATAAGGGGGGCATGGGTGGGATGGATCGCAATTTCTACCTAATAACTTATATATACTCAATACCGCTGAAGGACTACTCCCTCCGTCCGAAAGGCTGTCACCAAACACATACATACTGCTGAAAGGCATAGACCAAGTACTTCCAACTACTGAGAAAAATATTAGCAAAGCAATGAGCAGAATTCGTATTTTTTTCATGTTTAATCCCAGTTAATACTAAACATATTGCTTATTTTTCTGAAGACTCAGTATGCTATATGAGTTTGTTGTTTACAAGTGGAAAAAATAATAACTTACTGATTATGCGATAGTTAAGTGATTTTTCTCACAGTGAATAAGATTTTTATTCGATAAACTGTTGACAATCTAGTACGGATTGCATGATCATGTATCAAGCCTTAAATTTTATGGGCGGAAATTTTAAAATTCTTGAATAGAGGTGTTGAACTTTTGATTGATTTGAAAAAAACCGTACCAATGCGTAGAGAAAACTTTTGTTTAATAATGCTGTTTCCTTCCTCCTCAAAGGCATCTTAATAGTTTAAGCGATTAGCCTGACTTTAAGATGCCTATTTTTTTACCCCAGGTCCGATAAGAAAAAGCTACTTACCTTACACCTTGTAACTATAAGAACGATTTAAGCGTTTTATCTATAGTAGTTTGTCCTAATTATTTAGTAATTGCCTGAGTACATAAGGTAGGATACCGCCTTGGTAGTAGTACTCCACTTCAATGGCTGTATCGATTCGGCAAGTTAATTGAACTTGGCTTTGCCCCCCGCCTGGTCGATGGATGATCAATGTAACCGTTTGCTGAGGTTGAATGGTTTCAATACCTTTAATATCGAAAAATTCATCTCCGGTAATATTAAGGGTCTGGATGCTATCATTTTCCTTAAACTGCAATGGGAGCACTCCCATGCCGACGAGATTGCTGCGATGAATACGCTCGTAGCTTTCCGCGATAACCGCTTTAACACCAAGCAATTGAGTTCCCTTGGCTGCCCAATCACGACTGGATCCTGTGCCATATTCCTTGCCAGCAAATAGCAATGTTGGCGTTGCTTGTTCTATGTAACGCATGGCAGCATCGTATATTGACATCTGCTGACTTTCATTCGAGTTGGTTTGCCTAAATAAGGCAATACCGCCTTCACTACCGGGTATCATCAAATTCTTAATTCTTACATTGGCAAATGTGCCACGCATCATGATATGGTGATTGCCACGGCGTGAGCCATAGCTATTGAAATCGGCCTTGACAACGTGGTGATCTAATAAATATTTACCTGCAGGTGAAACATCTTTGATCGCGCCAGCAGGGCTGATGTGGTCAGTTGTCACGGAATCACCAAAAAAGGCAAGCGCACGTGCACCCGTTATTTCAGTTGAACGATGAGTCTGTGTTGGCTGGAGTGAGAAATCTTGGAAAAAAGGGGGTTCCGCGATATAAGTCGATTCAGGCCAATCGTATAATTTTCCTGAAACAGCGGTAATATTGTTCCAAAGTGTGTGATCTTTCGTTAAATCACGATAAAGTTCTCGGAAAGTATTTGCTTGCATGGCATATTTCATTAGCTCATGAATTTCAGCACTCGTTGGCCAAATATCATGCAACCAAATGGGTTGATTACCATTGCCGATACCGATTGGTTCAGTAGTAAGGTCTTTTAATACGGTACCTGCAATCGCATATGCGACAACCAACGGTGGAGAGGCTAGAAAATTAGCGCGTATATTGGCATGAATACGAGCCTCAAAATTGCGATTTCCAGATAGAACGGCTGAACAGATCAAATCTTCTTTTACGATACTTTCCTCAACTGATTCAGGAAGTGGACCGGAGTTACCAATACAGGTTGTACAGCCATAACCTGCGATATTAAAACCTAACCGCTCTAAGTAAGGGAGTAATCCTGCAGCAGTAAGATAAGCAGTGACTACTCTAGACCCCGGAGCGAGTGAAGTTTTAATATGGCGTTTAACTGATAGTCCTTTCTCAATGGCTTTTTTGGCAAGCAATCCTGCAGCGATTAGCACGCTTGGGTTTGATGTATTGGTACAGGATGTGATTGCGGCAATGAGCACATCACCATGGTGTAACTCAATCGGTTGATTCAACGCTTTATGAATTGCAGGGTAGCGCTGCGTTAACAGCTCAGGTGATTTACCGTAGCCATTTTCGGTGACTGGTTTGCTAAAGAGTGTCGAAAAGGTCGTTTTTAGTTGATTGATGGGAATTCGATCCTGTGGTCGCTTAGGTCCAGCCAAAGAAGGTACAATGGTGTCTAAATTCAAATGAAGCACTTGACTGTAATCGATATCGCCTTCTTGAGGGATACCATAGAGTCCTTGTGCTTTAAAATAACTTTCAAGAGCTACAATTTCCTCAGCAGCTCGTCCTGTATGTTTAAAGTATTGGATGGTCGTATCATCAATGGGGAAAAAACCCATGGTTGCGCCATATTCTGGCGCCATGTTGGCGATAGTCGCGCGATCTGGCAGGCTTAATGAGACAGTACCCTCTCCATAAAACTCGACAAACTTTCCAACTACGTTTGCTTTGCGAAGCATTTCAGTAATGGTGAGCACCAAATCGGTCGCGGTCACGCCTTCACGTAATTGTCCTGTCAAGTTGACACCAACGACATCAGGTGTTAGAAAATAGACAGGCTGACCGAGCATTCCAGCTTCTGCTTCGATACCGCCTACACCCCATCCCACAACGCCGATACCGTTGATCATTGTGGTGTGTGAATCGGTACCGACTAGTGTGTCTGGATAAATCAAACCTTGTTTTTGATGAACGCCTCTGGCAAGGTATTCCAGATTGACCTGATGTACGATACCGATACCTGGTGGAACTACTTTGAACGTATCAAAAGCTTGCATACCCCATTTGATAAATTGGTAGCGTTCCTTATTGCGCTCAAATTCGATTTCCATATTGTGAGCAAGTGCTTGTTTATCACCGTAGTAATCAACTTGCACGGAATGATCAACGACTAAATCAACAGGGACCAGAGGTTCAATCCGATTGGGATCTTTGCCTAATCGCATGGTGGCACTTCGCATTGCCGCTAAATCAACTAATAGCGGAACCCCTGTAAAATCTTGTAAAACAATACGCGCTACCACAAATGGAATCTCAAAAATACGCGCTGCGTTGGGTTCCCATCCAGCAAGTTGTTTGATGTGGGATTCCGTAATTTTTTTGCCGTCAAAATTTCGAAGCACGGATTCTAATATGATACGAATCGAAACCGGTAATCGCGAAATGTTACCCAGTCCTGCTTCTCCAAGCGCTGATAAGGCATAGTATTGAAGTGATTTACTGGGAAGCTGCAGTGTTTTAAGTGAATTAAAAATATTATGATTCATATAGTGTGTACCTCAAAGGATGGCTTAAGTAATCAATCCTGGTTTATGATGTCTCGTTTTGAGTTTATCATTCCAATCCTATTTGCTACAAAAAATAAGGTAAAAAAAGATGAATATCGCGCAATTGAATCAAAATTTTGGGATCACGAATACAGTCAGATTTGTTGAAGGGCAGGGGGGATTACCGTTCATTCAGATTAATACTGATAAAGCCCAAGCGCTCATTTCTGTATATGCAGGTCAAGTGCTTTCCTTTAAACCGGTTAACCAGGAAGCAGATTTAATGTTTTTGAGCACCAAAGCTTATTACCAAGCTGGGAAAGCGATTAAAGGAGGAGTTCCTATCTGCTGGCCATGGTTTGGTGCTGATCCAGAAGGAAAAGGGCGACCTGCTCATGGTTTTGTTCGAAATCGGATGTGGGAAGTTATCGAAACTGGGGTTAATCCACTAGGTGAGGTTAAAGTTACACTTGGTCTAAATGATACTCCTGAAACACAAGCAATCTGGCCTTACGCATTTCAGTTGAGGCTTATCATTACAATCAGTGATACATTGAACCTGGAATTAACCACACACAATACAGGTGGTCAAGTATTTACCATTACACAGGCGTTCCACACCTATTTCGGTGTCAAGGATATTCATCATGCAACTGTTACTGGATTGGACGGTAAATCGTATCTTGATAAAGTCGATGCAGGAAACCAAAAACTACAATCAGGTGATGTAAAAATCAGTTCAGAAGTGGATCGAATTTATTTAAAGGTTAGTAATGATTTAATTATTCGTGACGCGGCGCTGAAGCGGGAAATTATCATTCGTTCCCAAGGTAGCCAAACGGCAGTGGTATGGAATCCTTGGGAGAAAATTTCGAAGGAAATGGCTGATTTATTGGACGATGATTATTCACGTCTGCTTTGTGTTGAAACGACTAATGCAGCAACAGATACTATTTCGATTCAACCTGGAAATCGGTTTAGTTTGATCGCTCAATACCAGGTAAAGTAGATGTTGTTACCGGAGTGAAAGCTTGAATGGCTTCGTGAAAGCGTTGCCAATCAAAGAATGGGCCGGGATCCGTTTTGCGGGTTGGAGCAATGTCAGCGTGACCCACAATATGCGTAATTGGGTAAGCTTTTAGTAATGCTTTTGTTAAGGCAACTAATTGGATATATTGAATCGATTCAAAGGGAATGGTATCGGATCCTTCTAACTCAACTCCAATTGAAAAATCATTACAGCGTTCTACCCCTTGCCAACAGGATTGACCGGCATGCCATGCGCGTTTAGCGCAGGAAACAAACTGTATGATTTCACCTTGACGACGAATGAGAAAATGACTCGAAACTTTCAAATCACGTAATCCAGCGTAATAGGGATGAGCGCCGCAATTGAGTTGATTGGTAAACAACTCGATGATGGCGTTTCCACTAAAATCATTAGGGGGAAGGCTAATGTTGTGGATAACTAATAAACGAATGGCGGTTCCGGATGGTCGCTCATCAAAATTAGGCGATGGGATTTGAATGACATCTTGAAGGTAGCCGGCCAAGTTGATTTTCATCGATTAATTGTTTTTATGTTGATAAAACAAGCCATATCATAATCTAAATTAAGCATGATCCTATCGCTTACTCGCATATGGAAAACGGGAAATTTATTACTTTAGAAGGTATTGATGGGGCAGGGAAGAGTACTCATCTCGAATGGATAGCCAATTATTTGGGCGGTAAGGGTATTCGTGTATTGACGACTCGCGAGCCGGGTGGAACCCAATTGGGAGAACACATTCGTAGTCTGTTATTAGATCACCGCCAGATGATGCATGCTGAAACAGAAGCATTACTTATGTTCGCAGCACGACGTGAGCATCTGGATAAAGTGATCCTACCTGCACTAAATCAAGGCGACTGGGTGATATCAGACCGATTTACAGATGCCAGCTATGCTTATCAAGGCGGGGGAAGGGGTGTTTTAATCGATAGGTTACAAATTTTGGAAAGTTGGGTGCAGGGTAAATTCCAACCTGATTTGACGCTCTATTTTGATTTATCGATCGAAGTGGCACGACGTCGGATGCAATCTATCAAAATTGCAGATCGATTTGAGAAAGAGCAAAATGATTTCTTTCATCGAGTAAGAGCTGCGTATATTACTAGAGCAAGCCAATTTCCGGAGCGGATACAAATTCTCGATGCGAGTCATTCGATCGATGACATTACCGATCAGTTGGAAAGAATACTACAGCCTTTGTTGATCAGCCTTAAACCATGAACCAACTTTATCCTTGGCAACGCTCGATCTGGTCTCAGATTCGTAATAACGCGATCACTAAGGCGCAGGCCTTCATATTCAGTGGGAGAAAAGGAATAGGTCAACTTGAATTTTCCAATTATCTTGCCAAATCACTATTATGCGAACAACCAACTCAAACGCAGTATGCTTGTGGTAACTGCAGGAGTTGTCAATGGTTTGAGCAAGGGATTCATCCTAATTTTTATCGATTAGAGCCAGAAGCGTGGGTCGAATTTGATGCAGATGCAGCACAAACATTCAATGATTCGAAACAACCGAGTGAGGAAACAAGCTCAAAAAAGAAACTGAGTCAGCAAATTACGATAGATCAAACGCGTCACCTCGATCAATTTCTTTATTTATCCGCACACCAGTCAGCGCGTAAAATCATTTTAATTCATCCAGCCGATTGCATGAATATTCCAGCAGCAAATGCGATGTTGAAGAAGATTGAAGAACCGCCACCGCAGGTACTATTTTTTTTGGTGACGGATCGTTTGCAAACTTTGTTGCCGACGATTGTCAGTCGATGTATGAGAATTACATTACCTCACCCAGATAGACTATCAGTAAAGGATTGGTTGCACCAGGAAGGTATTGATGAGAGTTCTATCGATCTTAGTTGGTTTGGTACTTCACCTCAATTGGTAAAGCGCTATTTCGAGGCAGATTATTTAACCTATCATGCAGAATTGATAGCGGGAATCAGTTCGCCTATGCAGCTTGATCCTATCGCATTGGCAGAGAAGCTCTATAAGCTCGAATTATCAATGATTATTAGTTGGCTACAGAAATGGTGCTACGACTTAGTAAGTCATCAAATGATAGGTATGGTTTACTACCATCGTCGTTATGAAACAGCGATCAAAACAATCGTGGCAAAGACTGAACCAAAACAACTTATCGATTTCTGGAAACAATTAACGCAGTTTCAGCAATTGTCAAAACATCCTTTAAATACGCGGTTATTTCTTGAAGAACTGTTATTAGCTTATGTTAAAACTTGTTCTCGAAATTAAATTATATGAATACAGTTTAAAAAGGGAATAGTGACTATTCCCTTTTTTGTTGGTTATTAATCTTTAGTTTCGACTTGGACTAATAATCCCGCTGCTTCAGTAGTATTTATTTTTGCTGAAGTAGTTTTTCGACGTGGTTTTCTGGCCAAAACAATTTCTTCATCCAAATTTTCTGATACTTTTTCTTGAACTGTTTCTATCATGACAAGCCCACTCTTAGATAAATCAGGTAAATCGATTACAATCGGTGCAGTAACCGTAGTTGGTTTAGACGTAGATACCGAATCAACCGAAAATTGATCTTGCCTAACTTGGCTAATCGCTTTAATAGAAAAATCTTGAGCTTCAGTTAGGTCAACTTTTTCGATGTGTGGCGGTGGCGATGATTCTTGTAATCGATGTTCAGTCCAAGTATCAGAGTCTATGAGTTGCTGAGGCTCAGGGTTAGCTGCATTGACAGCTTCGATACCCGGTTGAATTACTACTACTGGAGAGGGTTCAGTGGATTCAATTGCTATTGAAGTGATCGCATCTGTTGTATGAGAAGTCGTTTCTAGCGTTTCGGTAGCAGTCATTGGCCGAGACCGATCAGACCGATTACGCTGTCTTCCCCCTCGGCGCCTGCGCGAGCGACTACTTTTCTCTTCCGTTTGATTGCTTGGTTTAGAACCATTTTCTGTTGATCCTGGTTCATGATTGGAGAGTTGATTTGATGCAAGTCCGATTTCATCGTGCAAAACTTGCGAATTAAGGCTCTCGTTTGATTGGCTTGTTAATGCCTCATCGCGATTGGAAGTAAGGTCAGACCTCGATTCTTGCAACAAGATACTTTCTGAATCATGATGTGCCTCTTTTTGAACTTCATTTAAATTAGTTCGTTTGCGTTGATCGTTGATAGGCATTTCTTTGTTTCGCCCATTACGACCACGTTCTCTACGTCCTCTACCGCGTTCACGCTGAGAAGATTTTTCTCGTGAGTGAACGGGAGAAATTTCTGATTGATTTTGTGCTTCATTTGTTGGTCTAAACCAGCTGAAGAATTTATCTAAAAAAGAAATAGGTTTTTCTTCACGAACGGGTGCTGGTTGCGTAGGGGTAATACCCTTAACAGCAGCTTGAGGGCGTATGGCTTTATTTTCTGAAGAAACCGAAGGGAGTGTTATTTCTTCAGCTACTTTCTCAACCATTTCATAACTAGCTTGAGCCTCAGTTGACTTGATGTCCTCATGGCGGAGTCGGTTAATTTTGTAATTCGGCGTCTCTAAATAAATATTGGGAATGAGAACGATATTTACTTTGAGCCGTGCTTCAATATTATGGATTTCCGCACGTTTCTCGTTTAATAAATAGGTTGCGACATCGACTGGTAATTGAACGTGTAAAGCATTCGTATTTTCTTTCATGGCTTCTTCTTGAACAATTCGAAGAACATGTAAAGCAGACGAGTCCGTTCCTCGTATATGGCCTGTACCATGGCAACGTGTACAAGTTATGTAATTACTTTCACCTAATGAAGGGCGTAGTCGTTGACGAGATAACTCTAATAGACCAAAGCGAGAAATTTTACCGACTTGAATTCGTGCGCGATCAACGTGCAAAGCTTCCTGAAGACGTACTTCTACTTCCCGCTGGTTTCGCGCTACCTCCATATCGATAAAATCAATTACGATGAGTCCACCTAAATCGCGTAGTCTTAACTGTCGAGCAATCTCATCTGCAGCTTCTAAGTTAGTATTCAATGCTGTATTTTCAATATCCGTACCGCGAATGGCTTTCGCTGAATTGACATCGATCGACACCAACGCTTCAGTATGATCAATAACGATCGATCCTCCAGATGGTAGTGAAACTTGCCGCGAATAGGCAGTCTCGATTTGATGTTCAATTTGAAATCGAGAAAATAATGGAACATCATCTTGGTAGAGCTTGAGTCGATCTACATTATTGGGCATAACATGAGCCATAAATTGACGTGCCTGATCATAGATTTCAGGATTGTCGATCAATATCTCACCGATTTCATGGTAAAAATAGTCACGAATCGCGCGAATGACTAAACTGCTTTCTTGATAAATTAGAAATACACCATGCTGGTTATTTGCTGCTTCTTCGATCGCATGCCAGAGTTGCGTCAAATAATTTAAGTCCCATTGCAGCTCTTCTTCATTGCGGCCAATCCCAGCTGTCCGAGCAATGATACTCATGCCATCTGGTATTTGGAGTCGGCCAATAATGTCTCTAAGCTCGGCACGCTCATCGGCATTAACCCGCCGTGAAATACCACCACCCCGAGGATTATTGGGCATAAGCACGAGATAGCGGCCGGCTAATGAAATATAAGTTGTGAGTGCCGCACCTTTGTTACCTCGCTCATCTTTATCGACCTGGACGATTAATTCCTGACCTTCACGAAGATGCTCATGAATGCGATGACTTGAAGTTTCTGATTGGTTTTCAATGACCGTTAGATCAATTTCCTTATAAGGAAGAAATCCATGGCGATCTCCACCATAATCGACAAAGGCTGCTTCTAAGCCAGGTTCTAGTCGAGTGATTACAGCTTTATAAATATTACTTTTTCGTTGTTCCTTTCCAACTGATTCAATATCGAGATCAATTAATTTTTGTCCATCTACAATCGCAACCCGCAACTCTTCAGGTTGTGTTGCATTAAATAACATTCGTTTCATTATTTTCTCCCGCGCTCAATTAACGGGCAGGTTGCTAATTTCAGCTAAGTAGTTCCAAAGGGAATGACATATTTTCAGGTTATCGTGTAAACATAAATCATAAAATACAATCGGGTTGTCGTTTCCCTATCGTTCGAGTAATCAATTTACCAAGTTAGATAAGCATTTTTTGATAAATGCGACTAACACTAACTTAGTTTCCTGTAATCGTTAAATCACCCACGCTATACTTTATAAACCTGTTGTATTAACAGGCTTAGTGAGATATTGCGGTGAAAGTCAAATTTTCTACTTGCTGTAGCATCGGGTAAGAATTTATTCATGGCAAATTTCGGCAAAGTTATTCCTACTGTAAGGTACTACAAAATTTGTAAATAAATCCTTGATGTGCTTTGAGCGCGCAATTCATTTATTATCGCTACTTGATAAGGTGAGCGACATTAACCAGATTTGATGCTGATTCTTTTCAGCGTTGTCAAATCTACCCATGGCTAAATCTTGTTTAGTGTAAGTCATCATGTCAATGATTTGACGCATTAAATGATATAGGTATATCAATTCAATTAACAACTCAACCTAAAAGTATAGGTAAAATTAAAGTGTTAGGCAAAAAAAATATGCCAAATGCAGTTTATGTGGAAAATATTGATGAAAGATCTGAAGGTCAGCGTATCGATAATTTTCTTTTTAAGCATTTAAAAGGTGTGCCTAAAAGCCACATTTATCAAATTTTGCGAAGTGGTCAAGTTCGCGTCAATAGCAAGCGAATTACGGTAGATTACCGGCTACAATTGCATGACGCTGTTCGTATTCCACCGCTTAAATTAACCTTAAAATCAGAATCAACCAGAATTCTACCACGTGCTAATTCTACTCGTTTCGAGAAATTATATGAAGATGAATGGTTGATCGCTATCAATAAACCTGCAGGAATGGCAGTCCACGGTGGTAGTGGAGTCAGTTATGGGGTAATCGAGCAATTGCGACAAGATTACTCCGAGTGGAAATTTCTTGAATTAGTACACCGCCTTGATCGAGATACTTCAGGTGTCTTAATGTTGGCTAAGAAGCGTAGTGCTTTGGTGGGACTGCATCAGCAAATTCGAGAAGGCTCGGTTCAGAAGTTTTACTGGGCGATGGTTAAAGGAAAATGGGTCAACGCAAAGCAAAGTGTGAAATTGTCGCTAAATAAATTTGTGACAGCGCAGGGTGAACGGCGCGTTGCTGTTACGGAAGGAAGAAATCAAGATACAAAAGATTTATTTTCACACACGATATTTACACTCGAACAGCATTGGACTGATTATAGTTTGCTAAAAGCTGAGTTAAAAACAGGGCGCACACATCAAATACGTGTCCATTTAGCGCATCTCGGTTTTCCGATTGTAGGTGATGAGAAATATGGAGATTTCGATTTTAACCGACAGTTGATGAAAAAGGATCAAAGATTTAAACGGATGTTTTTACATGCGGAAACAATAGAATTTATTCACCCGGTAACAAATGTTGTTTTAAAAGTGATGGCACCCTTATCTAAAGAATGGGATGAGTTTATTGATTGGCTTAAATAGAATTGTGATTAGGGTGTTCAAATAATTTCTCTGTGGTAGATTAAGGTTTTAACCTTCTTTTTGAGTCTGCGGTTTAATCAAAGGATGCAACGCCTTCCAAACATTTTCAAGAATAATTGTTTGAGCTGCTGCATTCGGATGAATACCATCAGCAAGAAAGTAGTCACGTTTATCTGCAAATCCTTCGAGTAAGAATGGGATAAACGGCAGTTGATAGCGTGAGGAAAGTTGTTGGTAGAGATGGCGGAACTTTTGTGTATATGCGATGCCATAATTCGGCGGAAGCTGCATTCCAACCAGTATTGGCGCAGCATGATAGCGTTGACACGTTTCGATGATCATTTCTAAGTTATCATTGATGGTTTGGATGGAAGTTCCCCGTAAACCATCATTGGCGCCTAAACCGATGATGATGATATTGGGTCTATGTGATTTGAGTGCTTGCTCAATTCGGTTACGACCTCCAAGTGTTGTTTCCCCGCTGATACTGATATTAATAACTTGATAGTTAGGCGATTCATTTTGTAGTTTGTTCTTAAGCAGCGCGACCCAACTGGATTCAGTTGATAATCCATAGCCTGCTGACAAGCTATCGCCCAGAATTAGAATGGTTATTTTGTCTTGATGTGTATCAGCTTCGATCGAAGCTGGGAACGTAAAATTAACGAACAGAAAAATAATGCTAAGTAATATTTTCATAAAGAATCGTCGAATCCAAAGCGATAAACAGCCTATTGTACAAGCAACTGCTTTAAATAAAATGATCGCTTTGGGTGATAAACCCTTGATCATTTTACAGGATGTCAATCTTCAAGTCAGTGCCGGGGAATCGGTCGCTATTGTTGGCGCATCAGGTTCTGGTAAATCAACGCTACTGGGTTTGCTCGCAGGACTCGATGTGCCGACGAGTGGTCAAGTTTTTCTGGATAGTGAACCTATTTTTCTGCTTGATGAAGATCAGCGTGCTTCGCTTCGTTCACGATTACTCGGTTTTATGTTTCAGTCTTTTCAATTGTTACCTGCGTTAACTGCCATGGAAAATGTGATGTTACCGATAGAGCTCTCTGGGCAAGATTCCGCCCAACAATTGGCCCAAGCTTTGCTCGAGAGGGTAGGCTTAGGTGCACGTTTTGACCATTATCCTAGGCAGCTTTCTGGAGGTGAGCAACAACGCGTTGCGATTGCCAGAGCTTTTGTGACTCAGCCCAAATTGTTGTTTGCTGATGAACCAACAGGAAATTTAGATTCAGAAACAGGAAAACAGATTATTGAATTAATGTTTGAACTCAATAAAGAAAAAGGGACGACACTAATACTGGTTACCCATGATGAAGCTTTGTCGAATCGATGCGATCGGAAAATCAAAATGGTTGGCGGTCGAATTATCGATTGAGTCGTTGATTTGATCGTTTACGGCACATTAGGTATTGGACGTGGCTGAGATTAACGGCAGCAGCAAAGATAAGGGACGATTCAAGTGGTTCTTTCTCAAATGGGTTGTCGTGGGTGTGGTTATTGCAATCATTATATTGAGTAAGCAACATTTTGATCGCACTCCTAAATCGAATGAAACTAAACCGAAAAATACGGTGGCAGTGATATTATCGCGCGTTGAGCAGCAGCCAGTAGCAATTCAGATTAAGGTTAAAGGAACGGTACTTCCGAAGCAGACCATTGTAGTACGCCCACAATTGAGCGCTGTCATTAAATCTGTTCACATCAAAGAGGGGCAGTTTGTAAAGCAAGGTGATAAGCTGTTTTCTTTCGATACGCGGGACCGAGAAGCGAATCTTGCGAAATCAAATGCTCAGCTATCAAAAACCAAAGCTGAATTAGCGATAGCGCAACGTAGCTATCATCGTCAGCAAGCGTTATTTAGGAAGAATTTTATTTCACAAGCGATGTTAGATGTTGCGAGAAATCAAGTTGAGTTACTCCAAAATCAGCTTAAATTTGATCAAGCTGCTATTCAGGCAGATCAGGTGAGTTTGAGCTATGGAGAAATTTATGCGCCGATCAGTGGGCGAGTTGGTAGTATACCGTTCTTCCCCGGTAGCATAGTTCATCCTGAGATACCCCAGTTAGTAAGTATAGTGCAACTTGATCCGATTCAAGTGAGTTTTGCGCTTCCAGAAACTGAATTAAATTTATTGCGACGGCCACTAACATCAGACCAAATTAAAGCTGTCGTGCAATTTGGGTCATCAGGTGAGGAAACGCGTGAAGGAAAAATTGTTTTTATTGACAACGCGATCGATACGGCAAGTGGCACGATTCAAATTAAAGCTGAGCTTGCAAACGCAGATGGAAAACTTTGGCCTGGTATGTATGTTGAAGTAGTCCTTATCAAGCAGTGGATACCTGATGCTATTGTTATCCCAGTGCAGGCGGTTCAATCAGGCCCAATGGGTCACTATGTATTTGTGATCGACACAACCGATAAGGTTATTATGCAACCAATAGTTGTAAGATCGATTCAGGAAGGCATCGCGATTATTGATGGCCTCGATCCTGGTTATTGTGTTGTCGTAGAAGGCGCTCATGCACTTCGTTCAGGGAGTAAGATTAGTGAAAACTCATTAACGCAGTCGAACGGCAACATTTGTAAGCGGATCGAGCTTACTGAGTCTTCGCATTCTACGAGTGAGGCAGGAATGCGGCGGTCTGCACAACCTTAGGTGATCGATGAATCTCGCAGCATTGTGTATTCGACGCCCAATTATGACGGTTCTTCTGTCGTTGACCGCAGTGGTTCTTGGTCTAACTGCTTACAGTGGAATTCCGATTGCTGCATTGCCCAGCTATGACACCCCAACTATCACGGTAAGCGCAGTACTTCCGGGTGCAAGTCCTGAAACCATGGCTGCAGCGGTTGCAACCCCACTGGAGCGTCAGTTTTCTTCAATAGCCGATTTATCCACAACCAGCTCGACGAGTACTCAAGGTAATACACAGATTACTCTAGAGTTTAATCAGGGTCGTGATATGGATAGTGCCGCTATTGATGTTCAAGCTGCATTACTGCGGGCGCAACGGGCCTTGCCGATTGAAATGACGACAATGCCATCCTATCGAAAGATAAATCCTGCCGATACTACGATCGCTATTCTTTCTCTCACCTCAGAAACCTTGCCTTTTTCTGAATTAAACCAGCTTGCGGATAAATTAATCATTCCTGCCTTGTCAACACTACCTGGAATTGGTGAAGTTCGGATCAGTGGTCAGAAAAAGTTTGCAGTCCGAATTCGTGTAAATCCGCTCATGCTTGCTGCACGTAACTTGACGATTGATGATATTGCTAAAGTCATCACCGATGCGAACCCTAATTCTCCGCTTGGTACCCTAGACGGTGCGCGTCAGACACTTACCATACAAGCGAATCGTCAATTAGCGCATGCAGTCGATTTTGCTAACCTGATTGTCTCGGCAGATGAGAATGGGCGATTGATCCGATTGTCTGAACTTGCAGTAGTTGAGAATAGTTTTGAGTCTGTAAAGACGGCGAGCTGGACCAATGGGCAACCATCCATCGCGTTGTTAATTTATGCACAACCTGGTGCTAACGTTGTTGCTGCTGTCGATGCCATAAAAAGGGGGTTATCAGGAATTAACGCCCAATTACCAGCGTCAGCGCAGGTATCATTTTATTTGGATCGTTCTCAATCCATTCGTGAAGCAATTTTTGATGTGCAATTTGCCTTCGGGCTTACCGTAGGCCTAGTCATTTTAGTGATGTTTCTGTTTTTACGGAAGCCTAATGTCACTTTGATTCCAGCTTTATCGCTACCAATTTCATTATTATGCTCAATTGCTCTGATGCGCCTATTGGGTTATACGTTGGATAACATTTCGTTACTAGCAATTACACTCGCAGTGGGCTTGGTTGTTGATGACGCAATTGTGGTTCTGGAAAATATTGTTCGATATATCGAAAAAGGCTTTCCCCCAATAGAAGCTGCATTGCTCGGTTCAAAAGAAATTACATTTACCATTTTTTCAATATCGATTTCGCTTGTTGCAGTTTTTATTCCAATATTTTTTATGCCAGGCGTAATCGGCATGATGTTCCATGAATTTGCTGCAGTGGTAAGTATAGCTGTATTGGTGTCGGCGATTGTCTCATTGACTTTGGTGCCGATGTTAGCAAGTCGGTACCTGGTACAGCACAACGCTTCAGCGAAGATATTAGCACTGACTCAATGGTTTGAATTAGGATTTAAACGACTTCTAATCGCGTATGAATACTTATTGGATTGGGCATTAACCCATCGTCGGATCGTACTGTTAATTGCTGCAAGCACGCTAATGTTGACTGTCGTTCTCTTTGTGGTCTTGCCTAAAGGTTTCTTTCCTGAAGAAGACACCGGTAGGATTATGATTGTCATTGAAGCTGCTGAGGATATTTCTTTTCCAGCAATGGTTGAGTTGGTTCGACAAACTATGGAAAAGATTAGATCGAATCCCCTGATCGATAACAGTGTTGCATTTACTGAAGGTGCAGTAAACAACGCGCGCATGTTTGTTGGATTAATTCCCCGCAGTGAGCGTCCCTCAATGACAGAGGTTGTCCAGATTCTGCGTACTGAAACTCAATCGATTCCAGGCGTGAATGTTTTTATAACACCGACTCAGCATTTAAGACTGGGGAGCATGCCGAGTAAAAGTAGATATCAATATGTGATGCGCAGCGTTCATAGCGAAGAATTACAGACCGCCGCAACCTTGATGACCGATCAAATGCGTAAACATCCTGTATTTCGTGATGTAGCTAATGACCTTAAACTTAAAGGATTACAGGCGCGTTTGGAGATTGATCGTGATAAAGCGAATCAACTGGGAATTGATATGGCTTCAATTCGTACCGCTTTATACAGTGCATTTGGGGAGAGGCAAGTCTCGACAATTTATACATCCAGTGATAGCTATCGGGTTATTTTGGAAGTGGCTGATGTTTTCCGGGAAGATGAGCAGGCATTGAATAATCTACACTTGCGAGCACAAACTGGACGCCTAATCCCCTTATCGAGCATCGCTAAAATAAACCGTGAAGTAGGTCCACTGAGCGTGAATCATGTGAATCAGCTTGAATCGATCACACTATCGTTTAATCTTTCAGTAGGTTCAGCACTCGGAGACGCAACTCAATTAATCAAACAATTTGAGCGAGAGATTCAATTGTCTTCATCCGTATTAACTAATTTTGCAGGCGATGCAGCCGCTTTTCAATCAACTCAAGTAAGTCAGTTGGTGCTCATCATGGCTGCTTTATTGGTGATTTATGTTTTATTGGGCGTGTTGTATGAAAGTTTTATTCATCCGATCACTATTCTTGCTGGATTGCCCTCTGCTGCAGTTGGCGCATTAGGTATTTTATGGCTATTTGATATGGAGCTATCGGTAATTGCCATGATCGGAATTCTTTTATTGATTGGAATTGTCAAAAAAAATGCGATTATGATGATCGATTTTGCTTTGGATGCGCAGCGTAGGTTGAATATGGTTCCTCATCAAGCGATTCGAACTGCTTGCTTACTCCGCTTTCGCCCTATTATGATGACAACACTAGCAGCATTAATGGGGGCGTTACCGATAGCGATCGGTTTTGGAGCGGGTGCCGAGTTACGTCAACCTCTTGGTTTAACCGTTGTAGGCGGATTGATCTTTTCTCAGTTGATTACTTTGATTATTACACCGGTTATCTATCTATATCTCGATCCTGATTCCAAAAAAATTAGAGGATAATCATAGAAAAGCAGTATTTTTCATGCCTATCTTTGCTGCGTTTTTAGGTCAAATGTAATAGAATTATCGATTATTGAATTGTGCTCCTTAGAAATTACCCACTCTTAAGATATTGACATGATTAAACTCGTTCTCCTGCGTCATGGAGAAAGTACTTGGAATAATGAAAATCGTTTTACAGGTTGGACCGATGTCGATTTAACGACAAGAGGTCAAGAAGAAGCGAAAGCCGCGGGAAGAATTTTGCATCAAAATGGATTTACTTTTGATGTTGCCTATACTTCTGTCCTTAAACGCGCAATCCGAACCTTATGGATCGTGTTGGATGAAATGGACCAGATGTGGATTCCAATTACACACTCTTGGCGATTGAATGAACGACACTACGGCGCGCTTCAAGGCTTAAATAAAGCTGAAACTGCTGCACGTTATGGTGATGAGCAAGTGCTTATTTGGCGACGAGGCTACGATATACTGCCACCTATCTTGACAGTTGATGATGAACGATATCCCGGATTTGATCCCCGTTATAGCAAATTAGCAAAAGAAGAAATTCCGTTAGCAGAAAGTTTAAAGGATACGGTTATTCGATTCTTGCCGTTCTGGAATGAAACTATCGTTCCTGATTTGCGAGCTGGGCGGAGTGTGATTATCGCGGCGCATGGCAACTCGCTCAGAGCACTAATAAAGTATTTGGATAACGTTTCTGATAAAGCAATCGTCGATCGTAACATTCCGACAGGTATTCCATTAGTTTATGAGCTGGATAAGCAATTAAAGCCAATCAATAATTATTATTTAGGTAATCCAGCTGAGGTTGAAGAGGCAATGCTTGCAGTCGCGAATCAAGGTAAAGTTCACAAGAATATTTGATAAGTTCCAGCCTCTAAAATGGAACAACTGTATCGTATTGGAAGAGCTTTGAGATACTGGTTTTTCAAGGCGATTCCTCTACTGGTAGTGTTAATGATTGCCTACCAACCTTTTTTTCTTTTTACGCATGCCGATGCAGCACCACAGCCAAGTAAAGAAGATTTATTGGCGTTACAAAATCGAATAAAAGTGCTTCAGGATGAATTGGCGACTAAAGAAGCACATAAAGTCGAGGCTGCCGATGCATTGCGAGAATCTGAGCGCGCAATCAGTGAAATCAATACTGTACTCGTGAAGCTTACGAAGCAACAAACTGATGCAAATAAACGCTTAAATGAGCTTATGCACCAAACTCGTCAACTTGAAGAAGAGCTTAATCAACAAGCGGATCAGCTTGGTTCTTTACTGTATCACCAATATATTAATAATCGACCCAGCAACTTCTATTTATTATTGAACCTACAAGATCCGAATCATATCGCTCGGAACCTTTATTACTACCGGTACTTAAAGCAAGCTCGTGTTGAAAGTATCGAACATTTGCAGCAGTATCTTCGTGATATCGAAACATTGAAGGGTGAAAGTCAAACTAAGCATGATGAAATTACTAAAATTCAAGCGGAGCAAATTCAACAAAAGAAAGTTTTAGATCAAGAGAAGGCCAAACGCGCGACGATTTTAGCAAACCTCTCTGAAAAAATTATGCTGCAGCAGCGTGAATTAAGTAAGCTTAAAGATGATGAGCAACGCCTTACTAAGCTTGTTGAACAAATTAATCAATTACTTTCTTCTAAAACGAAGCGCGATAACGATACAGCGAGAGCTCCAGCAAATGTTCCTTTATTGAATAACAAAACTCCCGATTCAACTGTGAGTGGTTATAACTTTGCTTCCCTAAGAGGTAAGTTACGCTTACCAGTTCGGGGGGAACTTGTCAATCGGTTTGACAGTCCACGTCAGGAAGGGGGAATTAAATGGCGAGGCTTATTTATTCGTTCTAAAAATGGCAATGAAGTAAAGGCGATCGCAGGCGGTCAAGTAGTATTTGCTGATTGGTTAAGAGGGTTTGGCAATTTAATGATTGTTGATCATGGTAGTAGCTACATGAGTTTATATGGTTATAATGAAGCGATTTATAAACGGGTTGGTGATAAAGTACAAGGTGGGGATACCATTGCAATTGTAGGGAACAGCGGTGGATCGAGTGAATCAGGTTTATACTTTGAATTACGACATCAGGGTAAACCGTTTGATCCGCTGACTTGGGTCAAAATAGAATGAATTTGAGATTAATGATTATAGTCGATAGGTGAGGAAGTAATGCATAAGCTTGTTAATAAAGTTAGCTTGGTTGTATTGGGTATTATCGCGGGGGTAATGATCAGCCTTAATTTTTCTGCAATCGCTGATAAAACCCTAAAAGACGAGCTTCCGGCTCTTCCAATCGAAGAATTACGAGCATTTACTCAAGTTTTTGGTCGCATCAAGAGCGATTATGTTGAGCAGGTAGATGATAAAAAATTGATTACTGAAGCGATTAATGGAATGCTCGTTGGACTGGATCCTCATTCTGCATATCTCGATAGTGAAGAATATAAAGAATTACAAATTGGTACTCAGGGCGAATTCGGGGGACTCGGTATTCAAGTGACGATGGAAGATGGTCTGGTTAAAGTGATCTCACCAATTGAAGATACGCCTGCATTTCGAGCAGGCATTAAAACAGGTGATTTAATTATTAAACTGGATGATACCGCCGTAAAAGGAATGACACTAAATGAAGCAATTAAGCGAATGCGCGGTAAGCCAGATACCTCTATCACTATTACGATTGCTCGGGAAGGTGAAATTGAACCTTTGGTTTTTACATTAGTTCGAGCCGTCATTAAAATTGAAAGTGTTAAATCAAAATTAGTGGAGCCTGGCTATGGGTATTTGAGAATTACCCAATTCCAAGAACAAACAGGTGAGAATTTAGCGAAAGCAATTGATAAATTGTTTAAAGATAGCAAAATTCCGATGAAAGGGCTTGTTCTTGACTTACGCAATGACCCCGGTGGTCTATTAAATAGTGCAGTTGCAGTTTCAGCTGCTTTCCTGCCGGCCAACGCGTTGGTAGTCTATACTGAAGGACGTACTATGGATGCGAAAATGCGCCTATTAGCAAATCCTGAGTATTATTTGCGGGGACCTGGTAAAGATTATTTATTAGGATTACCGGAGGCAGTTAAAACGGTACCCATGGTGACCTTAGTGAATGGAGGCTCTGCCTCTGCTTCTGAAATTGTTGCAGGCGCATTGCAAGATCACAAGCGTTCCGTTGTTATGGGAACACAAACTTTTGGTAAAGGCTCTGTACAAACGATTCTACCGTTGGGTAACAATACTGCGATCAAATTAACGACGGCACGTTACTATACGCCGAATGGACAATCGATTCAGGCCAAAGGCATTACACCGGATATCGTCGATGAATCAGAAGAAAGCTCACGTCAACTCCGTGAATCAGATCTAAGTCGTCATTTGCGCGGTAAAAAGGGCGAAAGCAGCGATGACACAAATAGTGGAGAAACTAAAAAGCAAAACGAAGCAGCTGATAGTAAAACAAAGTCAAAAAAATCTACCGATACTGCTAAGAAAAAAAAGACACCTGCTGAATTTGGATCAAACGATGATGCTTTGCTCACTAAAGCGATTACTTATCTGAAAAATAGTAATGGAAGTAGCAAACGAAAAAATACTAAAACAGCTAAATCAGCTAGTTAATTGGGAAAAAAGCTATTCGTTCAGAGCTGACTGAAAATTTAATTAAGAAGGATACTTGATTGAATGACGACCAGCTGCTTCGTTACAGCCGGCATATCTTACTTCCTCAGATCGATATTAACGGGCAAGAAAAACTTAGTAAATCGTGTGTACTTATTGTAGGGCTGGGCGGATTAGGTTGCCCAGCAGCACTTTATCTTGCAGCAAGTGGAATCGGTAGGCTTATTATCTGCGATTCTGATCAGGTTGATCTAACAAATCTCCAGAGGCAGATACTTCATACGACGCAATCGATTGGGCTATCCAAGACAAGCTCTGCTGAGCGAGCGCTCAATCAAATCAACCCGACTATTGAAATAGTCCCTCTCGCGGAACGAATTACCGAACATGTGATACAAGCGCATATTACTCAAGTAGATGCCATCATCGATGCAAGTGATAACTTCACTACGCGCAATTTCATCAATCAAATATGTTATCACTATAAGAAACCGTTGATATCGGGCGCTGTTATTCGATTTGAAGCGCAGGTAACGGTTTTTGATCATCGCAAGCAGCAAAGCCCTTGTTATCAGTGTCTATTTCCTAAGCAGAGTAATGACAGTGATGAAAATTGTGCTGTAATGGGCGTTTTTGCGCCGCTAGCTGGCGTAGTAGGAAGTATTCAAGCAGCTGAAACCATCAAAGTACTGCTTGAGATCGGTGAAACTCTTTCAGGTCGTTTATTGCTGCTCGATGGCTTAACGATGCAGTTAAGAATCGTTAAAATTAATAAAGATCCAGAATGCAGTGTTTGTGCCCCGAGTTAAGCGAAAATAGACCTTAACTGAAGGAGAAATAGCGCTAGAGGTATACGATACTTAATAATGAAGAAGCATTTCGGAAGAATGGGAAGTTGGCGCCAGAGTAAGAAAGAATCGGAAGTTTGAATTAGTTGTACTAGCTCAGATCAGATCGTACAGTTACCGAATTGATTGGATGTCTGTCAGATTAGATTTGGTTCAGATTTTTGCTGTTCCAAATCGTTTTCCCACTGAGCAAAGTCTCCATAGGAGTTTT
>WBZN01000346.1_pt1 | contig 44151 bp, 45 predicted proteins | sample 5204281 | NCBI WGS metagenome assembly WBZN01 (sample SAMN12344347, study PRJNA552823) | activated sludge metagenome | biome: Activated sludge suspended growth; feature: Nitrification reactor; material: Wastewater; isolation source: activated sludge from nitrification reactor of wastewater... | reverse complement strand
CCCTGCTCTTTGGCCGTCTTGGCCGCCATGAAGGGTAACGTCGCCATCGTCGGATCGTCCGTCCCCCGGCTGCCGGAAATCATAAACGTCGCCACTGGTACCCTCCTTCGCTTCCCGTTCGTCGTTCGTCTCTCGTCGTTCCTGCGGAACGTGTCACAAGAGACGTTCCCGCTTCACGTGCTTATTTCGCCAAACTTCTCACGTAGGCAATCAATTGCCACACCTGATCATCCGGCAAGCCGGCGAACGACATCATCCCGGTCCCCGGCGAGCCGTTCTTGATGATCCAGAACAATTGCCCGTCGGGAATGTCCTTCATCATGGAGCCGCAGGTGAAATTTCTGGGCGGCGGGATCAATGCTGCCCCCATGAATCCCTGCCCGTTACCCTTGTCGCCATGGCACATCGCGCAGGCCACGGGCTGGGCCGTCTGGAGAAACAGCGTTTTCCCCGCCTTGATGGTCGCATCCGAGTGCGGCAGCGGATTGGTCTTGGATAGGAAATCTGCCGGCGCCTTCGCTGTTTTCCGAGGCTGCGGACAGACCCCGCTCGGACCTTCACCGGACCCTGCGGCTGCCTGCGCTACCTCCGCTTCGCCCTTGAAGGTGGCCTTGAGATAGGCCATCACGTCCGCGACGCCCTGCTGACCGATCGTCAGGCCCCAATAGGGCATGGTGGGGGATTTTCCGACTGCCCGTCCGCCATAGTAGATGACGTTATAGAGATAGTCTGTCGGGACTTTCTCGAATGGAATGTTGGCATGGACCGCCGGTTTCGGGTCCAACCCCGATGCGGCAGGCCCATCGCCTTTACCTGCTGCCCCGTGACATTGAGCGCAGTATTCTTTGTAAATCACCTGGCCACGGTCCAGACTCGTATGCCCAAACGGTTCGCTTTTCCAAGGCTCATAATAAGGGAAATCTTCCCACCCTCTGGTGGCAATGTACCCTGTGACGTACCGTAGCCCCAGTTCGCTGACATCGCCTACAAACTCCCCGCTGTGCGGTACATAGTCCGGCGGATTCGAATTGAACCGGTGAATCCAATCCGCCTTCAGCCGCCTGCCGGCATCTGCCAATGACGTACTTTGCGGACCCCCGACGGTTTTGTCACCTTCCCGTACTTGATGACAACCGATGCAGGCATGTTCCTTAAAGATCTTCTCACCGAACGCCGCCTCTTGCTTACTGAATGTCGCCATATCGATGGCACCAGGCTTCACCTTCGGATCGACAAAGTTGGTTTCGAGGTATTTCGCGATCTCTTCCGCCTCGGCCTGGGACACTGCCGGATGGGATTGCGCCGTTTGACTCTGGTCCCAACGATAACTCTTCGCATACAGCGGTGGCTCCTTGCCCGCCAGCCAGCTTACCAACCATTCGTGCTTGAATTTACTCCCGGCCCAAATCAAGTCGGGTGCCTTCAGGGTGAATCGCGAATCCGCGTTTCCTTCCAACCGATGGCATCCGGCACAGTTGGTCTGAATCAGCTGTTTCACATGGCTCTGGTCGCTTCCCAGCAGCAGGTGCGGAAACGACATCACTCCCACCATGATGACCAGTGCGCACCCGACCACCACCATCCGTCGTCGACCCATGAGGCACCCCTTTCGTTCACTCCGCTCGAGAGGCTCGCCTATCGTGTGGCAAGCCAGGCATGTATGTCCGCGATGTCCTGTTGACTCAGCACCGCGCCCCAGGCCGGCATGGGGCCGCGACCATGGAGCACCGTTTCCCAAAACGCGCCCTCATGTTTCAGGATCATATTGCCCGCCAGCTTCGGCCCCACGCCGCCGGCCGCCCCTTCTCCATGACAGGCCTGACAGTTATGCATATACAGCCCGGCTCCGCGCGCGGGGACCCCGGGAAGCGGACCATCAGTTGCGGCACTCTGGTTGACAATCGATTGCGTCATCGACAGTTCCTGCTCGATGCTCGGCAACTCATCCGCCGCACCGGGATGATTGCGGGCAACGAGATAGTGCAGGACCAGAGCCGTTTCCTCCTGGGACAAATCCGCGCCCCAATGGACCATCTTTTCGACGGTGGCAGTCCAACGATCTTCCGGCAACCGCTGATGGGAGATGAGATCCGTGGTATGGCAGACCGCGCAGCGAGCCATGATCAAGGTCGCGGCCCGGCGCGATTGTAACGGACTCAAGGACGCTCGATCATCTTCCTGGGCAGCGGTGATGACGACCATCACGAGCATCAGGCATAACCAGCTAGCGAGGGCGAGAGGAGCGACCCGTTGCGGCAGACTCATGCCGCCACCGTGACAGTCACGCGATCCCACCCGCTCCACAAAAATCCGCCCGGATTCCACGGGGTGGTCGCCGGTTGCCGATCGCCACGCGCATCCGTGGCGCGGCAAAGAATGGCCGTGGGACCGACCATCTGAGGATTCCACACATATTGCCACTGCCGCCAGGCATAGGGGTGTTCGTCGCCCACGAGTCGCGCCGGTTCCCATGTGCGTCCGTCGTCGCACGACACCTCGACCCGCACGACCGCCAGCCCCCCGGCCCATGCCACACCTTGAATCGTCACGGGACCTGTTCGCAGCGTGTCCCCATCTGTCGGCGCCGCGATGAGGGATTTCACCGGCATCTGCTCAACCGGCACCATCACAGTCCCGGGCAATCCCGATCCCGGCTGAATCGATGTCTCCGGCACGCGATAGGCCTGTTGCATGTAATAGCCGGGCGTTTCATCGGCCCGAACCGTAATTTCGGTCAGCCATTTCATGCAGGATTCGGCCATCCACCCCGGCGTGATCACGCGTAGCGGTGCACCGTGGAGAAGCGGCAATGGACGCCCGTTCATTTCATACGCAAGCAGCGTGTCCGGATGGAGCGCCTTGGCGAGGGGGATGCTGCGGGCGAACAACGGCACGGTCGGGAGAGCCGGCCGATCCGCCCCCTGGAATTGCACCTGGAGTCCCTGCGGCTTCACGCCGGCCCGCTCCAGGACATCGCGCAATCGCACACCGGTCCACTGCGCATTGCCGACCGCACCCCGCTCCCACTGCACGCCCGGCGTTTTGGGACGATGGTGCGCACGCCCGTTGCCGCTGCATTGCAGCACGGCCGTCAGCGAAACCGGTTCGAATTGTTGCAGGTCCTTCAGCGTGAAACTGAGCGATTCTTTGACGAGGCCTTTCACACTCAACCGCCAGGCCTCAGGCTGGATCGCCTCGGCAGGGGGCGGGCCGAAATGACTCCGGACGAAGAACCGTTCGTTGGAGGTCAGCCAGGAGGTAAACTCGCGCACCGGCGTTTCTGCGTCAAACGGCCGCGTCACCCGCACGGTCAAGGGTCCCGTCGCTTCCGCGGCCTCGGCCTGAGGAGCCGACTCGCGCATCGATCCTCCACCGCCCAGAACCATGCCGGCCCCGATTCCCTTCAGCAATGTCGTGAACCAGCCGCGACGGGAAACCATTACCATCCTACGCTCCTCCGGGTGGACCGGGATGACCGTGTGGATTCAGATCGATCACAATTCCCGCCGGCACGACGATCGATTGGTGCACGGTGCACCCGTGGGCCACTCTCAGCAGCCGCTCTTTCTGCTCAGGCGTCACACGGTGTGGAAGACGAATCGCCAGCTGAATCTGTCCGACACGATGCGGGCTTTCGGCAATTGTCCATTCGGCATCGACCTTCAATCCTTCACGAGAGATGTCGTGCCGTGCGCAGAATTGGCCGACAAAATACCCCACGCAGCTCGCCACCGATCCGACGAACAACTCCACCGGCGTCATCCCCGCGTCCGCCCCGCCGCCATCTGCCGGTTGGTCGGTGACGACCCGATGGCGATCGCTGAGGATGTCGTAGCGGGTTCCCCCTTGATAGGCCACGCTGAGCTTCATGGTCGGTCTCCCCCGCCGGTCTTAGTGGGGCACATCGGCCGGTTTCTCTCCCTTCGGCCAATCGCTCGCTCTCCCTGCCACGTCCGGTCGCGGTTGCGAATTGATGTAGGCCGCCACGTCGTAAGCCTCCTGATCCGACAAGGCCCATCCTCGCGTGCGTGGCATATTCGACTTGATGAAGGAAGCGGCCACCGATACGCGCGCCATCTCTGAGCCGAGGCTATAAGACTGCGCGCCCCAGACTGGAGGGGCGGCCATGGTGCCTTGGCCGTCGGCGCCGTGACAGAATGCGCAACGCGCGGCAAATACGTTCGCGCCATTCACAGGATCGGGAGGCTTGCTCGATGACAAAGCCGGAATTCCGCGCCAGGCCATGCGGCTGCGCGTCGGCACATCCTTTGATAACCACTCGATGTACGCCACAATCGCCTGCAGCTTGTGGCTGTCTTGCGGAATCGCCTTCCCGTTCAAGTTTCGTTCAAAACATTCATTGATGCGGTCGGCCAGCGTCACAACTTTTCCGGACCGGGCGCGATATTCCGGATAGGCTCGCGAGAGGCCGACATAGGACGCCGAGTTGGGATCGAGGCCCGCATCCAGATGACAGTTGGCGCAGGTCAGCCGGTTGCCGACGTAGGGGGCGGCGAACTGCTGTGTGTGGACGACGAGTTCATAGCCCAGGCGAATCTGCTCACCGCGCTGCCCACCGGGGATGGAATCGGGCGAGGGATGGCTGAAGAGCGCGTCCAGCCTGGAAGATTCAGGCTGACTCGCAGCCGATGGGGCGCCGCCTCGTGTGTCCTTCGACTCGACACAGCCTGCCGTCAACCCGACGAGCACCATGACGCTGAACAATAGGTGTCGCATACGTAGATCGTCTCGCAAACTACATACCACGCGGGCAGTAATGCCTCTAAAGGAACAGGCTTTCGGCAAGCCTCCGGGAAAATGCGCGCCTCTCACCTTGGCGATAAACGCCACAGTCATCCTTTCCTGCCTGCGGCATCGTGCGACAGCATGTGTGCCCAGGCCCTGTGAATGTGCTGATTAGGGACAGATGGGAGGAAAAGGATTCGGAAATCATCCATCGCTGTCCTCTTGGTTCACTCAGGGCTTGAGCGATCGGATGTAGGCGATGATGTCGTCCAATTTTCCCTCATCGAAGACTGCGGCATAGCCGGTCATGGCCGTGCCGGGACGCCCCTCCTGAATCACCTTGCGCAATTGTGCGTCCGGTTTCGCTTGAGTGGCGTTGGATGTGAGGTTGGCCGGTGCCGGCGTAAGGTAGGCGGCCATCTCGCTATCGCCTTTTCCTGCCGGTCCATGACAATTCAGGCAACTCTCTTGATACAGCTTTTGCCCGGTCGCTGGGTTTCCTTTGCCGGACGCCGCCTGACTGATCGGCATCGCTCCCAGCAGCACGCTCACGACAACCACGAGAGTAACCTGTGCTCGCATACAATCGTTCCCCACATTCAGGTTTGGAAATCTCTTTATCAGGTTGCGCGTTTTAAACTCAGCATATAACTGGTCAGGTCGTTCAACTGCCGATCGGTGAGCGGAAACTTCGGCATAAACGACCCCGGCGACACAGACTGCGGGTCCCGAAAATGCTTCAGGTGCCATTCTCGATCAGGCCTCGTGTCCCCGACCGTGGACAGGTCAGGCGCCACCGCTCCTCCTTCTCCATGGATCCGGTGGCATCCAACGCAGCCGAGTTGCGCGTAGACGGTCCTCCCCCGTGCCACAGCCGGATCTGCCCTTGGTACCGCATAGAGATTTCTGATTGAAATGCCCAACAGGCCGAACACGACGAGAAGGAAGAGCAGGCCGCTTCCAAGCGCCACAGGCCGACGGATCGGATTGCGCACCGGGTTGCGATCGATGAACGGCCAGAACAACATGACCAGGATGACACAGAGCGGCAACACCCAGGTCGCCAAGGGTTCCAGCGGTCCATGCACGTACTTGAGCAATTCGTAATAGAACAGAAAGTACCATTCGGGCACGGGCACAAAACTCGTATCCGAAGGGTTCGCCTTATCGGTGAGCGGCAACGGAATACTCCATGCCAATGCCGCGACGACAAGGAAGACGCCGGCAATCACGACGGCGTCCATGTAGACCTGCCGGGGAGCAAAGGTTTCAGCGCCTAATGACGCGCGATCGTCAGTCCAGGGCCCGGCCGGTCCGACTCGCCGCAGGACGAAGAGGTGCACGGCAATCCCCGTGAGAAGAATCGCAGGGAGAAACAGCACATGAATCGCAAAAAATCGTGAGAGCGTCAGCGCCCCCAGGATTTCGCCGCCGCGCAGGACCCGGGAGGCGATATCGCCGATCAGCGGCACGGTGCCCACCATGTTGATCCCGATCTGGGTCGCCCAGTAGGCCGTTTGATCCCAGGGCAGGAGGTAGCCGGTGAAGGCGAAGGTCATCACAATCAGGAAGAGACATACTCCGACCATCCACATCACTTCGCGCGGCGCTTTGTACGCGCCGTAGAGAAACGTTTGGAGCATGTGGAGCCCGATCGCCACGACCATGGCCGATGCGCCCCAATGGTGAAGGCCTCGCACCATCCATCCGAGGAAAATGTCGGTTTCGATAAAACGAACACTGTCGTAGGCATGGTCCGGGGTGGGCGCATAATACAGCGCGAGGAACATGCCCGTGGCAGCCTGGAGGACGAACAGGAACAGCGTCACTGACCCGAAGACATAGATCCAGCTCGCGCCGCCGGGAATCGGCTCATCGAGCAAGGTGCGCTGAACCGGCTTCAGGTCCAGGCGAGCATCAAGCCAATTGTACAAACGGGACGACATTCAACTCCCAGGTATGAGTTTTCAGTTGTGAGTCATGAGGAGCACCATCCCGTCGCAGTTTACAACTCGACGCTCGTCGGAAGACCCGACTTAAAGTCCTTGTACATGACCAGCAGCCGCCCGCCTTCGACTTTGGAAGGAAGGGTATCGAGCGGGCGCGGAGCGGGGCCTCCTAGCACCTGTCCGTTCACGTCGTACGAACTTCCATGACAGGGACAGAGGAATTTGTTCTGCAAGTCGTCCCAACGATAGCCGCAGCCCAAGTGCGTGCAGATCGGCGAGAACACCCTGATGTCGCCCTGTGCCTGCTTGACCGCCCATACGGCCTTGTGCGAGGTGGTCTCCAACCAGCCGTCACGAACCGTGGTCACATGGTCCAATTGCTTGGGGTGGCCGGCAGGCAAGTCATCGACCGCTCCGACGTCGACCCAGGCGCGCTGCCGCCGCTGGAAGGCCGGCGACATCAGCGTGCTGAGCAACGGGATAGACAACCCGACACCGACGAGCCCGGCTGCGGCCAGCGTGATCCAATGAAAAAACGTCCGCCGCGATCCGACCGGCGTGGAGAACCCGCCGCCCGGCTGCTGATCAGGTTGTGCTGGATGGCCCGCCATAGATTGCTCTCGCTCGCCCGGTATTCACCGCCGATCAGGCTTTCTTCCCCGCTCCGACCGAACAGGTATTGATGCCGAACAAGCTCCAGAGCGGACAGAACCCCAAGGCTCCAGTCACGAGGGCAATCGTTCCCATCGCCAATGCGATCCCCACTCCCACGGGAGGAAGCGCCGCGAATACCCCGATGCCGATCAGCAGAATCCCAAGGATAATTCGAACCGGTCGTTCGATTCCACCCACATTACATGCCATCACAGCACCTCCTTCGTATCGATCAATCACGCTATCAGCCGCCACCTTGATTCGTCAGCATCCGGAACACGCCGGTCGCCGACTCGCGCTCTCGGTGGGTATGAGTCATCGCCGCGGAAATGGATTCAATTGTTCACTCAACGCCTCGCTTCGATTCCCGATACTGACCGCTGAACACTGACGGCCTGCGGCTATTTCGTCGCAAATCGATACATATCGTGGCAGGTGGTGCACCGGGCCGTCATGCTCGACAGGCGATTGAGGATTTGAACCGAGGATTCACCTTGCGCGATGCCGTCCGCCAGATGATCCATGTCTTTATGAATGGACATCCCCATTTGCTTAAACGCCAGGGGAAGTTTCAGCATGATGGCGGGGTTCACGTCGGCCGCCATCGCCATCCCCGCCGCGCGGGCTGCCCCTTCGGCCGCCTTGATTGGCTGGTCGGGAGCCCCCAGCACGGTGACCACGCCATGAACCGCTTTCAGCAAGTCCCGCATCTCCGCCAGCACCAGATCCCGTTCCGATGGCGCAAGGACGATCTCTGTGCGGCCGTCATTTCCCGGTCTCGTGTGGCCTTGCACGAGAAACGTGGACATGATGCCGATCGTGATCACCCAGAGCGCCGCTATGCCCCAGCCAAAGATCCGCCAATTCATACGATGACAGGTTCCATTTCTTTTTAAGGACGTCCCCGGCCGGCCTCACTACCCAGTTGCCGCAGATAGGCCGTGACGTCGCGCATATCTTCTTCGGACAGAACAAATTTCCAGGCGCCCATCGCCGTATCCTGTCGACCATCATGAATCGTTCGTAACACGGTCGCGTCCAACTTGGCCTGCGCGGCGGGAGCGGTGAGGTCGGCGACCGGCGGCGTGAAGGTCATCGGGCCGTTCCCCTTGCCTTCCACCCCATGGCAGCGGATGCACAGATTGGCATAGAGCATCTTCCCCTTGCCTGCGTCCCCGGTGCCGGCATACACGCCGGCTACAAGCGCCGAGAAGAGGATCGCCTGCGCGAGACCACTCACTCCGACTCGGAGGTTCATGATGCGCCCCTTTCTGAACGCCCGCAAGAGCGAGATCCCGGAGCATGCCACAACAGATGCGATCCCCATGCCAATAGAACCGGCATGAGGATCGGCCGTCAACGCGTGGGATTAAGAGGTTTCACAGTAGCGGGTCGGGCAAGCCCGCGAGGGAGTGGAGAGAATCACCCCATCCCACACCTGGTCCTGGCGCAAGATGCCACAGCCGAAACAATCAGGTGATCGTGGGCTCCAGGATGATACGCGTTTTCATCGAATTGGAGATCAGGCAGTTCGCTTCCGCCTTTTCGATGAGTTCTCTGGCTTTCGCGGCATCACCTCTGGATGGAAGCGTGATGTGGGGACGCAGGGTAATCACCGTCACCTGAAACTTTCCTTCCACAAGTTCCAGACGACCTTCCGCTTCGCCACGATACGCGGTGAACGCCAGTCCGCCCCGCTCCGCCACGGCCAAGAATGTGGTCATGAGACAGATGTTCGCCGCCGCCACGTACAAATCCTCCGGCGACCAGATGCCTTCATGCCCCTTGAACTCAGGCGGTGTCGCCACCTGAATCTCCGGCTTGCCTTCACTCGAGATCGTCCCTTTTTTCTGCTCCGTCCACTGAACCGCTGTTCGATACGTATACACCTTACTGCGTACGTCCATTGCTCCCTCCGAACTGTGCTGTGCGTACATTGAGCCAGGACACGACGGACATCCGGCCGCCTTCAGTGCGCTCAACCAATGAGCCACTCTGATGCCTTCGGCACCGGCCGCTTAGAGATGATAATCGCCTGCAGCCTCAGGTTGGTACAGCACCTCTTTGATACGCACGGTTCGCCTGCCCGCCGGCACAGACCAATTGACCGTCGAGCCCACCCGGGAACCCAGCAACGCCGTTCCGATGGGCGCAAGGATGGAGATTTTCCTCTCTCCGATGCTGGCATCCGAAGGAAATACCAACGTATAGACGCTTTCCAGGCCGGTCTCCACATCTTCGATCCGGACTTGAGAGTTCATGGTGACCACATTGGGAGGAATGGCAGAGGGCTCCACGACGTCAGCACGATCCAGCTCCTGTTCCAAGCTATCCAGATGGTCTCGATCCCGCCCGACGCTCGTGCGGGCCTTCAGCACATCTCTCAAGCGAGACAAGTCCACGGCGGTCATGCACACTTTCTGAGCATTCATGCTTTCTCTCCTTTGATGACGTGCCGGTCCAGCACACTGGGCACCACCCGGCGGTGGCCTGACTCGAACTTCCCTGTTTTCACGGTCAACACCGGACATGTCGCCCGGCGCAACACCGCCTCCGCGACACTGCCGCATCGCTCCGGCGAGATTCCTCGCCGCCCGTGCGTCCCCATCACAATGAGGTCGGTCTGTTGCCGCAATGCACAGGCCAGAATGGAATCGGAAGGAACGCCGGCGCAAATTTCCACGTCAACCGGAAGCCCGAACGCTGTCACGATCTCTCGAAGGTCCATCAGTTGCCGATTCCAGTAGTCTCGCTTCGACGATTCGTCTTCGATGACTCCGAGGCCACAATCCAGATCATACGAGGCCGGCTCCAGCACGTGTATCAGCGTCACCGCCGCACCGACACCATGAGCCAGGTGCACGGCATATTCCACCGCATCCAGCGAGGGCGTCGAAAAATCCAGTGGCGCCAGAATACGCCGAATCAGCGCCGGTCTATCGACCGGCAACACCTCGACGGCGTCCTTCCGGGAGCCGGGCACCGCCAGAATCGGACAGGGCCCCTCCTGGATCAATCGCTCCGCCGTCTTCCCGATCTGTCCATAGAGCGTATTGGTGCGCCCCTGCGCGCCCAGCACAAGCAGATCGACGCCCTGCTCTCTGGCGACATGATGAATATGCTCGCCGGGATGTCCCAGCAGCAGCCTGACTCTGGCCGGCGTGCCCCGGCGCGCCAGGTCGTCCCGCACCGCTTCCAATTGTCGTGCGGCGGCCGCCCGCGATCGCCCGGCCGTGCCCAACGAGTCCGTATCTGCAGGGATCTCACGGGGGGCCTCGATCACATGCAAGACATCCAGCTTGGCCTCGTAGGCGCCGGCGAGATGCACCGCATACTCTTGAGCGCGGCTGGCATCCTCTGAAAAGTCCGTGGCGAATAAGATGTGCTTCACGATTGGTGGTGTCGTCATGGCTGCTCCTTCACAATATTGGACGATTGTTGGACAACCGGAGGTCCATCGGAGAACGCCGGTCGAAGACTGAACGGAGCGCGGGACTCATGACAAAACGAGGGATGGGCGTGAGCCACTGCAGTGGTCGTTCACGCAAAACAAATGCCACGACTCTCCAGTGATCCGCGAACGCAAGTCCGCCATCGAGGCCGCATTCTGCCGGATGACCAGACCGCGACTCTGACCCATTGTTGCCATTTGCAGCAGCGCCTCCTCGACTGGTGAGGCAATACTCCCCGCTGTGCCGGGGACAGCGGACATTCGGCCGGCCGGGCATTCCATCGCCGCCGTCGCGTCGCGCCCTCTCGCTACCAGTCGTCCATCGTACGATGCGCCATGACGGTATCGAGCGCCTGCGCGGATGGGACGGCAGCCACCGCGGCTCTCAGATGCGGCATGACCGAGGCCGTCTCCCGGCCCAGCCGTATCAGCGTGCGCATGATGCGTTCCGGATGACTCCAATCGCTCCACCAGACGCCATGCATTTCCATCACGGCTGTTGCGCCGGGGACAGCAGCCAGGAGATCGCGTGAGAGACTCCGGACCGGCATACGCTCGTAAATCTCGCGAAGGACCTGTGGTTCCTTCGGAGTATCGATCGCCTCGCCCAGTCGTTCGAAGAGTCTCATCATGTCCGGCAGAACGCTCCGGCCCAGATTCCACCACGTCTCAACATGGGCCGCCATGATCCCCGTCTGCCACAGTGCTCCCGAGGCATAGGCCAAGCGCGCCAACTGGGGATCCGGCCGGTGCAAGACGGTGTTGACCGCCCGGATCGACCGGAGGCCGAGCCTGATGAGTTCACGATCGGCTTTGATCCAGCCATACTCACTATCCGGTCCATCCGGGCGCGCGGCGAGCCCCACCACCTTCGCCGGCAACTTTTCCACCGCCCGGACCGCGTACAGTATCTCCCCGAGCAGGCGATCTTCGGGATAGACAAATTGATTGGCGGGAGCCATCACCACCGTCGCCTTCGGATCCCGCGCACGAATATAGGTCAAGGGAAGAAATACTCCGGCCGCCGTGCCGGCATTACGCGGTTGCACCAAGACCATGCCGGGATTCCGCCGGCCGATCTGTGCCCAGGCTTCGTGATGACCACGCCCGACCACCACGAGCGAACGAGCCGGACTCGTCACGCAGAGCATGCGGTCAAGCGTATGCTGGAACAGAGACCTGGTTCCGAGATATCGACAATAGTGATTCGGCATCGTCCGGCCCAACCACCTCGTCACGACCGGCTGCATCCGGACTCCGTCTCCTCCCGCGAGGACGATCGACCATCGCCGGCCGGAATGATCCCCTGCGTCTCCCATGGTGTCCTCCTCTCGTTGCGTCACTGGGATAAGTCGAGCAGGGACAGGCCCCAGAAGATCATGATTCCCATCGCGGCCATGACCAAGACCATGAGCAACATCGCCGGCGCCAAGGTGGTGACCTGTTTCATCGCTTCGCCCTTTCTTCATCTGGTGTGTAGGAAACCGTCCCGATTGCGCTCCGTCACCACACTCTAGCCGGGCTAGATGAAGTGCCGATGAACGGCACATGAAGAATTCTTCATGCTGAAGCGCATGGGATGGCGATGGAGCACACCGACGATGAGACAGACACGAGCACGAGGAAGGGGATGATCCCGACGGACTGTTACGTGTGGACGGCGGGCAATGTCAGCGTGAAGATCGACCCTTTTCCCACTTCACTTTCCACGGCAATCGCGCCATGATGCGCTTCCACAATTTCTTTCACGATCGGAAGGCCGAGGCCATGTCCGCCTGAATCCCTGGCGCGAGCCGGATCGGTCCGGTAAAACGGTTCGAAGAGATGCGGCAGATGTTCGCGGGCAATCCCCTGCCCGGTATCGCGAACAGCCACACGCACCTGATTCTGCGCGCTGCTCAGACATAACGCCACGGTTCCTCCCGGATCCGTATAGCGCATGGCGTTATCCAGCAAATTGATGAACACCTGCTTGAGCCGTTCGGCATCTCCCAACACCGGCTGTACCGGCTCCTCTTCGAGTACCAATGTCAGATGCCGGTCCTCTGCGACGGGCGTCAGGTCATCGATCAATTCTTTGAGCAACGGCTGAAGCGCCAGCACCGACAGCTCTACCGGCGGCCGCTCGCCGGCAAAGCGGGCGAGCGTGAGGAGCGACCGGGTCAACACGATGAGGCGCTGCACCTGTTCGAGATTCGAGACGAGTACGTCGCGATAATCGTCGGCCGACCGCGAGCGCTGCAAGGCGACTTCCAAATTGCCCTGCATCACAGTCAGCGGGGTTTTCATCTCATGCGCGGCATAGTCGGTAAACCGGCGCTGGCTCTCGGACGCCCGCTGCAACCGGTCCAGCATCGCATTGAATGCTTGAGCCAACCGTTCGAATTCTTCAAACGGCGCATTCAGGTTGGCGCGCGAACGCAGGGCTGACTCCGAAATACCTTCGGCCGTGCGACTCAAGGCTTCCACCGGATCGAGCACCTTCCGAGCCAACCATCCGCTGCCGAACCAGGATGTGGCCAGGACGGCAACCGACCCAAGCATGAGCAGGCCCATGAGACTTCGATGGGTCCGTCGAAAAAACGCCAGGGACTCTTCCGCTTGCAGCAGGTAGCGCACTTCATCCTGCTGCCGGATCGGAACAAATACCTGGCGCACCGACGCCCCTGAATCCATCTCGAGCGTCTCATACACCACTTCGCCCCGCTTGCCTCGCGTCAGCACCGCCTCATCGACCGACGGCCTGGGCACCACGCCGCTCCCCTGCCAGACGACCGTCCCATCGAGGGCCAGAATATGGACGGAATGCGACAGTTCCCGGAGTTCCTTCATCCGGTCGTCGGCCACCTGTGCGCCACGCGGCACCACGATCTCATGGTCCGATCGTTTCAGGAGTTCCGGTCGTTGCTCGATCAACTCGGCCAGGGTATCCGCAAAACCGAACAGACGGCCATCCACATATTGCTGCAACAGACTATGAAAGCCCGTGTAGACGACCACGTTGAATCCACCCAATAAGGCCGCGATCATGGCGACCGTATACAGCCGGAACTGGGCGCGAAAGCTGCTCACTCACTCGCCTCCAGCTTGTAGCCCACGCCGCGCACGGTCGCGATCAAGGGGAAGGCGAAATCCCGGTCGATTTTCACGCGCAAGGAACGGATGTAGACATCCACCACGTTCGTCATCGGATCATAGTTCAACCCCCACACGCGCTCCAGAATCGCCGTGCGGGTGAGGACGATATCGCGGTTCCTGAGCAGAAATTCCAACAGGGAAAACTCTTTGCTCGTGAGCGTGATTTCTTTCCCCGCCCGCCACACCCGCCTGGAGGCCGGGTCCATTTCCAGATCCTTGGCCTTCAGGCGGCTGCCGATGTGCGGCCCGCCTCGCCGCAAGAGGGCTCTGATGCGCGCAACGAGTTCGGTGAACGCAAAGGGTTTCGTCAGATAATCATCTGCTCCCGCGTCGAGGCCGGCGACCTTGTCCTCCACCGAATCCCGCGCGGTGAGCAGCAGAATGGGAGACCGGTTTCCCCGTTCACGAAGTCGGCGGCACAGCGTGAGCCCGTCCACCTTGGGCAGCATCACATCCACGATCAGCAGATCGTAACTCTCATCCACGGCCAGCATGAGTCCGGTTTCGCCGTCGGCGGCCACCTCCACCGTATGCCGCTCTTCTTCCAATCCTTTACGGAGAAATTGTGCCAGATCGACATCGTCTTCGATGACCAGAATTCGCATACATGCCTCGTTTCATTGGCAACCGTACCGGCAAACAGGGGCCATCGTCCCGTGGAATAGCGCCATCATAGCAGGGACCGAGCAGCGGTTTCCCTCCATGAAGAGTTCTTCATGCGGTCTTCATCCCGGGCTCATGTAGGCATGCGACGAACAGACGGCCGCGGGGAGAGAGTCGAACAGAAAGACGAGACCGGCGGGACTACGCGTCTAACCGGCCGGTTACCAGAACATCATGCCCGACGTGGCAATCTGTGTCACGCCCCACAACAGAAAGAGGCCGTAGACTGTGCCGAAAAACCAGGGAAAGCTGACCGCCCGGTGCGCCCACCATTGACGGTGTTGCCGGAAGGCCCAGGAGGGCGCGAACGAGCGCGGCTCATTCGTCTCATCCACAATCGTTTCCCGATACTCGCGCAACCGATAGAGCATACTGACCGGCTTCCGGTCCCGCCAATCCGGCAGGGATTCAATTCCCCGCAGCTGCCATTCCCACAACGCGTTCTGTCCGGAAAACCGCCCCAACACGATCGCCATCTGCGCACTCATGAGAATTCCAATCGTGCTCAGCAACACAATGACCAGCGTAAACGGCAGGGCCAGGGATTCGCGGGACACGAGCAGGCCGATGACCGCGACAAAGATGGAGTTGGCCGTCAGGTAATCCGACAACATGGTGTGGTAATCGCGAACGCCGGCGGTCCAGAGCGTCAACAGATGATTGTAGTCGGACTGCATGATGTCGTGATTCTGCGCCATACGGCTATGCTCCGTTGACGGCCTGATCCACCAACCGATAGGCATTGCGCAGATATTGCCCGACCATGCGCTGCGTGTTGAAAAACGCCCCGTTAATCGCAATCGCGTGCTTCATGATGTCGATGAATGTGTCGCGCTCGTGGTAAAAGCAAGGCAGGACGTGCTGTTCGAGTTTGTCATAGAGCGCGGCGGCATGGCAGGCCTCCATATCCTCCGAGGGGGGCGCGCAGGCGTCGAGCTTCTCGCCGATCGACCAGCCGGTCACCCCTTCGATATGCCCCTCGACCCACCACCCGTCCAGGACACTCAGGCTCGGAACCCCGTTCATCGCCGCCTTCATTCCGCTGGTGCCGGACGCTTCCATCGGCGGCAGCGGCGTGTTCAGCCACACGTCGACGCCCGCGCACAACAGCCTGGCCAACGTCATATCGTAATTGGCCAGATAGGCGACTGATAGTGGGCCGCGCATGGCGTGAATGCGCCGAATCACGTCCTTGCCGTCCTGATCCTGGGGATGCGCCTTCCCCGCGAAGACGAACTGAATGGGGCCCACCTGTTTTCCCAATCGCTGCAACCGTTCGGCATCGCGAAACACCAACATCCCTCGCTTATACGCGGTGGCACGGCGTGCGAAGCCGATCGTAAACACATCTCGATCGAACCCGGCGTTGGTCTCGCGATTCACCACATCGACCAAGGCCAGCTTCGCCTCCCGATGGGCAGTCCAAATTTCTGTACCGGGAATACTGATGGCGTAACGAAGTGACAAGTGATCGTACCGCCAGTCAGGCAGGTGACGGTCGTAGAGATGTTGAAAGGCCGGAGACGCCCAAGCCACCGCGTGTACTCCATTCGTAATCGAATGAATCGGGTAGCCGGGATACAGGGAATGGGATACCTCGCCGTGCCGCATCGCCACGCCGTTGATAAATCGCGAGCCGCGCAGCGCCAGCAATGTCATGTTCAAGGCGCCTTGATGTTGACAGGCCTGGACCAGGTCGCAACGACGTTTCCCCAATACGCGGTGCGCCAGATCGGCAGGGAATTGATCGTGGCCTGCCGGCACCGGCGTATGAGTCGTAAACACACAGTGCTCCCGCACCTTCTCGATGACCTCCGGAGGCACCTCCCCGTTTCCGGGCTCTCCGCGGATTTCAGCCTCGATCAAAGCCAGCACCAGCAAGGCCGCATGCCCTTCGTTGAGGTGGTAGCGATAGATGTGGTCATGCCCCAGGGCGCGCAACAGCGCGAACCCGCCGAACCCCAGGACCATTTCCTGGCACAATCGATAGTGTGCATCGCCGCCGTAGAGCGAATCCGTGATGGTCCGGTCCCAGGGACTATTCTCCGGCAGATCCGTATCGAGCAAGTAGACGGGAACGGTATGGCCCGACATGCCGGTCACGAGATGCCGCCAGGCACGGACTTGCACCGCCCGCCCCTCGATCTCGACGGACACGCGCGGTTCCAACGGCTCGGCATAATCAGGGATCGCCCAGGCCACCGGCTCTTCTGACTGCCTGCCGGCTCGATCGAGACGTTGGTAGAAATAGCCGCGCCGATGCAGGAGCGTCACGCCGACCATCGGCACGCCCAGGTCGGCGGCGCTGTGGATCGTGTCGCCTGCGAGCACGCCCAATCCTCCCGCATAGGTGGGCATCAAGGGATTGAGCCCGATCTCCATTGAAAAATAGGCGACCTGGGCCTTGCTGTTCGGGTGGCTCATCAGGCGCTCAACACCTGTTGAATCAATCGCAATTCATCACGCACCAGCCGTGGCATCAAAAAATGCCGTCGCACATGTTCACGTCCTGCCCGGCCGAACTCCGCGCGTTCGCCAGGATGGCGGAGCAGCTGGCGCACCCGCTCGGCGCAGGCCTCGACACTGGCGACAAGGTTCCGTTGAAAGGGCTCAGGGAATTGCATGGGGATACCGCCGGTGTTGCCGGCGACAACCGGCTTTTCTTTCCACAGCGCTTCGGACACGACCAGACCGAATCCCTCCCGTAACGATTTCTGAATGACGACATCGCAGCCGCGCTGGAAGGCATTGACCTCCATGCTCCCTACACCGGCCAGATTCGTAAAGACAAAGAGGTCCGCGTCGTTCGCCGCCTCTTCTTCCACCCGATCCAGGATTTCCCAGCCTTCCGGATCGTCGCCCGCCATCGCGCCAATGAGCACGAGCTGCACCTCCGGGATCTCTTCCTTGACCAGTCGATACGCGCGCACGACCCCGAGTGGATCCTTCCAGGGATCGAACCGCGACACCTGCAGCAGCAACGGCCTGGCGGGATCCACACCGGAGTCGGCGACGACGCGGCGGCAGAGATCGAGCGGCAGGTCCATATTCTTCGTGGCCAGTGGATCGATTGCCGGAGCGATGAAGGCGACTCGTTTCGCCGCCAACTGCGGCAGCACAAACTGGCTCATGGTAAACACCACCGCTTCATACTCTTCCAACAAGGGCCGCAGAAACCGGCTGACCTCCTTGTCGGGCGCCGAGCTGTCGATGTGGCAGCGCCAGATCCATTTGGCATCTCGCGAGCCCGCAAAGTGGCGGATGGCCGCAGGCTGCGGATCATGCACGATGTACAGATCGTAGTCATTGCCCAGGGCCTGCGCACTGCGTTCATTGACCTTGAGATAGGCATCCTGCTCGGTTGATCCTAGCCCATAATGTCCGCCCTGGAGGGCGTTATGAAACGCCTTGGTGATGGCAAAAAAGTCCGGCTCACCGTGAATCAAACGCCAGTCGGCCTGCACGCCCAGTGCCTGCAGCATGGGGATATACCGCGCCAGCAGTTCCGCCACGCCTCCGCCCGCCGCCGTGGAATTCACATGGCAAATTTTCACGCCCTGTAAACTTTTGGCCAGCGCGGTCAATTCTTCATACTCTTCATCGCTCATCAGGCTTCGGTAGCCGCCAAGATTTGCTTCAATCGCTCCGCACCGGCGACCGATTCCCACTTTCGGCAATTGCGTCTTCATTTCCATGCTGTCCGGATCTCCTTCATCGTCGTCCCTCATCCAAACGTCACCCGCACCCATGCACCAAGATAATGCGTCATCGCCACCACACAGAGTCCGATGATCACATGCTCGCCGATCACTATCCAGGGTGGCACCCGTTGCGCCCTCGCCAAGGCATAACTGAGCAATGCCAAGAGGGTCAGTCCCCACAGAAGGCTGGCGACAACGGCAAGATCCAACGGCATAAGCAACACGGGGACGGCAAAGGTGGTGGCAATGACGAACTTGGCCACAAACGTCGCCATCGTCGACGCCCAGATGTCGTGCGTGTTCCCATGGTTCTTCGATTCTTCGGCGACATGGATGCCCAACGCATCCGACATGGCATCCGCCAACGCGATCGTCAGAATCCCGCCCAGTACCGCAGGCATGGAATGGGTACCTGCATGCAGTCCGACCATCAAGCCGAGCGTGGTGATCACGCCGGAAGTCAGCCCGAAACTGAACCCGACCTTCAGCGCGGTGCGCATGCCACAGACCATGTCATGTTCGAGTGCTCGTATTCATTCCTTGCCGGCGGTTGGAGCTCAACAGGTTTCTCGTCCTGGCCCTTGCAGGCAAGACGAGAGCCACTCGTTCATCGCCGCCAGCACCGTCGCCATTGCACGATCCGCGGCCAACACTCCACCATAGGCATCCTCGGTCGGAGCCGGCTCGAGGGCTTCGAAATTCCTGGCCCCCAACACCCGCTGCGCCTTCACATCCACTAAGTGCGCGCGCCACTGCACCCGGCTCCGGCTGGGCTGCTGCAGAAATTCCTGCTGCACGAGCAGGCCGGACAGATCCAGCTGGTAATCGCCTCTGATGCCGGTGGGCATCGGCACCACGGCCCGCCAGAGTCCGGTCGTTTCCAGAGATCGAATCACCAACGGCATCACCATACGTGAGGGACTGTCGGCCCACACATGATTGGCGTAATAACTCACTTCCGACGGCCGGCGGAGATAGGCGATGCGCGGCTGTTCGAAGCCTGGCGCTGCTTGCGGCACGGCGACGACCAAAACTCCGTACATGCCGGCCGGTGCACCAGCGGGAGCCGCTTGCCGACCCGTCTCCTCATGCATCAGCACAAAGGTACGAACCGCCTGGTCCTCTGACCTGGGCAGAACACAGGCACTGGCAGTGGAAACCGCCATCATCAATCCCACCCATGCCATTACGCGATGAAGAAGCACGTCTCGTCCTCTATTCACCGGGGCCCTTTGGCTGACCCTGTCGGCCAAGCACCAATACGTTCGGCTGACGTTCGACCTGTTGCGCCACCCGATTCATCGTGGCCGTGAGTTGCCGGAGCTCACTGACCAGCAGCCCTGCATCGGCCAAGGTCTGTCGTGAAAATTGTTCAATGCCCGGCTTGCTGGAACTGACCATCTCCCCGACTTCACGGCTTGTCCGCGTCACGTCTGCCGTCATCTGCTGCAAAGCCGCAGCGCTTTTGCCCATACGATCCAAGAGCGCCGGCAGTTGTATGCCCAGGTGCTCCGTGAGGCGCGCGGTCCGCTCGGCCGCCTCTGCGGCATGCTGCGCGCCGCGATCGACCTGACTACTCCTGGCCGCCAGCACCTTCGTGACCTCTCCCAGGTCTTTCAGGATCTGCCGAAACTGCGCCCGATTTTCTTCATCCAATAGCTGCGACGCATTGTGCGCGAGACCGTTGAAATTGGCCACCAGATTCGACAGGCCCTGGTCAGACAAGAGTTTGGCCAAGGTTCCGTCCAAGCGACCGAACAACGAGGGAACGCTCTGGATCACCGGATACACCTGCCTCGCAACGGGCGTCAACGGCGGCGCATCTCTGGTTCCTCCCGTCAGGTTCAGCGTCACCAATCCCGTGAGGCCTTGTGTGACCAATACCGCTTGCGTATCCGTCTTCACGGGTGTCCCTCCGACGATGTCCAGCGTCACCCGGACCTCCTCGGAATTCTCGGGGTTGAGAATGACTTCCTTCACCCGGCCGACATCCACACCGCGGTATTTGACGGTCGAGTCGACACTCAGTCCGGAGACGGACTCCCTGGTGTAGACATAATACCGGTCGTAGATGCCGCGGTAATCGGTCTTACCCAGCCAGAGCACCGCACCGAGCACCGTGACGCCCAGCAAGAGGACGAATGCGCCGACCACGACGTAGTTGACCTTCGGTTCCATCCGCCACCTCTCAATCTCGATGCGACGCTCTCCCACTGTGATTCAGCTGCGCGGCGCGCCCGCGCGGCCCGTGGAAATAATTCCTGATCGCGGGATCCTCCGAAGCTGCCAGCTGTTCCATGGTGCCCATTCCCAGCACATGGCCCTCCCCCAGCACCGCCACCCGGTCCACAATGCGCCACAACGAATCAAGATCATGGGTCACCATCACGACGGTGAGCCCCAACAATCGCTTCAGATCGAGCACCAGATCGTCAAAGCCGGCGGCGATCATCGGATCCAAGCCGGCCGTGGGTTCATCGAGGAACAAGAGCTCAGGGTCCATCACAATCGCGCGAGCCAACGCGGCGCGCCGCCTCATGCCCCCGCTGAGTTCACGCGGAAATTTCACGCCGCTGTCAGGCGGCAAGCCGACCAAGGCGATTTTTAACGCGACGATATCCCGGATAAGCCCGGCACTCAGCGACGTATGCTCCCGTAAGGGCACGGCCACGTTTTCCGCCAACGTCATGGAGCTGAACAATGCGCCATGCTGGAACATCACACCGAAACGGCGATGCAAGGAGCCGCCGTCTGTGTGTTGAAGCTCGCGGCTGTCGGCGCCCAGCAGACTGATACTGCCGGCCGCCGGAGTCAGCAGCCCGATGATTTCCCGCAGGAGCGTGGATTTTCCGCAACCATTGCCGCCGGCGATGGCAAACACCTCGCCCTTCATCACCGTGAGACTCACTTCCTGATGCACCACCGTCGGCCCGAATCGCGTCGAGACATGGCTGACCTCAATCACAGGCGTCTCAGTGTGCACAGCTATAGACATGGCACCTGTCACTCCCCAAGATGATGTTGGACCGAAGAGCGGATTTCGAACATTTCGTAGCCAGGATGACTCATGCATACCTACTGCGGCATTCGAGACCGAAGTCCGCCGGGGCTTCCCGCAAGCGAGACCGACGCAGGCGTATCCACGATACGTTGAGGAGGCCGAGCGAGAAAAGCCTCGCCGAACGAGAGTATCGAATGCCGCAGTAGGTATGCATGAGTGGTCCGGGCTACAGATCCCACCAATTCAGCATGATGCTGCACAAGGCATCAAAAATGATGACGAGAAAAATGCTTTGCACCACGCTCATCGTGGTATGCCGTCCCACATCGTCCACTCCGCCACGAATCTGAAATCCCTGATAACATCCGACCAGCGCAATGATGACGGCAAAAAACGGCGCCTTGCCGACGCCGATCAAGAAGTGCCGCAACGCCACCGCTTCCTCGAACCTCGACAGAAAGGCCGTAAAACTGACGTTCAGCTGATTCGCCGCGATCAACATCCCGCCGAACACGCCCAGCACATCGGCGTAGACCGTCAGCAACGGCAACGCCACGACCAGTGCCAGCATCCGCGGCAGCACCAGCAACTCGGTGGGCGACAATCCGAACGTGCGCAACGCATCCAGTTCTTCCGTGACTTTCATCGTGCCGATGTGTGCGGCGTAGGCCGACCCTGACCGTCCGGCGATCAAAATGGCGGCAATCAGCGGCGCGATTTCTCGCAACAGCGAAATCCCCACCAGGTCCACGATAAAGATATTGGTGCCGAACTTCCGCAGCTGCTCGGCGCCCTGATATGCGATCACGACGCCGATGAGAAATGTCAGCAGCCCGGTGATCGGGAGCGCATTCACCCCGTCGAGCCGAAGACTATTCAACGCACTGCGCCAGCGCAGGTGCCCGGGCGACGAACAGACCCGCAGGAACGCCATCGCAGTCTCACCGATGAACTCCAACCCACACAGAAAGCGGCTGATGACATTTCTGATAATGGATTGGAGACGCGCCGTTCCCTTGGGCCGTGCCGCCACATGCGCCATCATGGCGTCCCAATGAACCGACACCAGGTTCATGAGCTGCGCATGTTCGGACTGTAGCCCTTCGACCGTCACCTCACAGCCGCGCCGCCTGGCTTCCATGACCGCCTGAGACAGAACCACCGCCCCACCGGTATCGAGAGCCTGTATCCCGCTCCCCTCGAATCGCAAGGCGCCACCGGCCGGCCACTCCATCACTCGGAGGGCACGTTCAACCGGTCCCACATCGGACATCGTCCACGAGCCGCGACAACGCAGGGTTCGACCTTCCACGAAGGTGACTGCAGCCGCTTGCCCTCGAGTCTCCGTCGTATGAGGAAGATCCATAGCCTGCGTCAGGAGGTGCCTTCCACCGTATCCTGTTCCTGTGTCACCGCGAGACGTTGTGTTCCAGCTACCAACAACGCGCCCAATCCAATCACCACGGTGACGAAGGTCAACAGGCCTCCGATGACCGGCACGAGTGCCAGGAGTGAATACACCAGTAGACCTACGACAAAGGGCCGGGCAAGTGAGGCGGAGTCGTTCTGGCGACGAAGGAGCACTTGTCCGGCATACGTGATGGCAAAGATTCTCACCAGATAGACCGCCACGCCATACAGCGCGAGCAGGATCGCTCCTGCCGGCAGCAGTACCATCGTCACCACGAAACTGACCGCCACCAGCGGCGTCACAACCAATGCGGCAAGGCCCCATCCCATAGAAGGCGCGGGCCGTTTGCGTATCGCCGCCGTGACCTGCCCGACAAACTGCGGACAGAGTCGCAGGAGAATCAATCCCAGTACCAAGGTGGAGAGGAAACTGATGAAGGCCGCCAGGAATCGCATCCCCATCAGTCCCTGGCGGGCCCGCTCGATGCTCCACCCCTCGGGCAAGGGGCGACGCGTGATCGGCCCGTGCACAACAGCTTCCTGGTCGATCGAAGGGGCGACCTCTCCCCAGTACCGCAACCGACCGCCGACCGAGGCCTTCGATGTCAGACGCGCCGATTCCGCCGCCACGATGACATCGCGTGCGACCGCATTGGAGAACGTGGCGTGCCAGGCGCCCACCCGTGCGTCCCGGCCGATCGCTCCGGACGACTGCACGGAGCCGCCGCCGGCGGTGAGGTTTTCGCGCACGGTCGCCTTCTCCGTCAGATGAACATCGAGACCACCGAGGGTGGCGCTTCTCCCGATCGTCCCGCTCACAATCACATGCGCGCCGACCACACGGGCATCCTGGGCGATCGTGCCGGACAAGACGACCTTGGCTCCGGCCACAATGACATCGCCGTTCACGACGCCATCCACAATCACTTCACCACCGGCCGCGTACAGATCCCCGTTCACGATGCCCGAGATTTCCACCTGCGGACCGAACGCAAAATAATCACCCTGCACCACCTGGCCTGCTCGCAACACCGCTCTCTCGCCCAGTGGCGAACGGGCATCGGACCGCTCGGCAGAGACGGGCGGCGTGCCGAGAAGCACCGCCGTCGCCGCGACCATGCATGTGAGGACGCCGATCCTGTTCATCGAGGCAAAACCCCCGCGCCGTAGCGATACACCAGGTCGCCGCCATAATAACTGGCGACGAGCAACAACACTGACCCACCCACGCCAAGGAACAGGACGAGGAGCGCACGCTCCCGCATCCAGCCCCAATAGGACAACAGTCTCACTCCCAACAGGCCGGCAAACACCCAGAAGACGGCGAACGTCAATTCCTCATGCGTCTCGATGGCTTGTTTGGGAATCGTCCCGCTATGCTCCACGGCCTCCTCCGCGAGATGACCGGTGAGCAGGGCGACCACGGCGGCCAAGACTCCGAGCGCCAACAGGGACAGGCTCGTGGCGCGAAATTCTTGTCCGCGCCATCGCAGGGCAACCACATCGAAGAACACGCTTGCCAACAAGAGCGCGATGGGAAAGTGAACGACCATCGGATGAATTGGATGCATGCCCCTCCTCCATTCGTGACAGAAGCCTCCCGGGGCCGTCCGCATGAACCACCGAGATGCTGCGTGCTTGTTCCCCTTCACCCTGGTACGAGACAGGTTCCGGTTTCACAAGACAAACCCGGCTTCCAGACAGAAGAAGTGCAAGGATGGCGCCCTGGCCTGCGTCGTGATACGGGGGAGGCCAAGCGCTTCTCCTACATAGCAGAACCGAACGGGGGAGGATTGAGAGGCAACGTCAGGATGGGGGAGGTCTGCTACAGGGGGAGTCTGCGCCTCTGTGGCAGAATGCGACAGAGGCGCAGACCGAACTGACTTCAGTTTTTAGCCTGGATGGAGAGCAGATAGAGATGCTTGCGGCCTGGTTGTACAAACTCCTGCAATGTTTCGACAACCAGCCCCGCCTGCTTCTGGAGAGCGGCCATATGTGATTCCTCGGTAATGACCCGGATGGGCCCCTGGGCTCGAACCGCATGATGCACGGCTTCCTCGTCGGGGAGATCGCGCACGATGCCGTCCCGCTTCAAGTAATACACCGCATCTTCATTTTTGGGCCAACCGGGAATATAGAGAAACATGGCCTGGCCTGCTTCTTTCGCCAGGGATTTGATGTACTCCGTAGCCTTCCGCGGAGAAGCGGCCTGATCGATCGCAGGAAACACATAGTTCACCACCAGGACCACATAGGCCGCCGCAAGCACGCCGACCATACGCAGCGCGAGTTGAAGGCGAGCGGTGATGGCGGCATACAGGAGCGTGCCGGCCAGGGACACCATGATCACGATGAATACCGGAGACACGATCGGAGCAGAGACCAGCCAGCGACGGCGCAACGGTGCGGCGCCGAAGAACATGCCCCCGATGAAGACAAGGGCCAGGATCGCCAGAAGGCCTCTCAACAACGGAGGCATGGTCCTGGCGGCTTCCTGGGAAGCGCCTGATCGATGATAGAAATACCCGATCATCACACCGATGCCGGGCACGAGGGTCGTCAGATAGGGCTCCCGCTTGAGCGTGGCCAGGCTGAATGCCGTGAAGAGGCCCAGCACCCACACCAGCAATAACAACTCCGTCGGGTGCGAGCGCAACGGTCGTTGCCGCCACAACAACAGCACGGCGGACGGCAGCAACGCACACCAGGGGAAAAAATCAGCCCACATCATGCCCAGATACCAATAGATGGGGTGCCCGTCTTTGGAAGTCCCCGCTGCGCCGGACAAGCCGCTATTCCACACGGATTTGATGGCACTCCCCAGGAGAAAATGATGCTGATACCCGACGCTCAGCAGTTGCGCATACCAGGCCAGCAAGGCAATGGCCCCTGCCAGTCCGATCCAGAAAAATTTGTCTCGTACCATGCGGGCGTCGCGCTGAATGACTGCATACAGCGCCATGATCAGAAGAGGAAGGAAAAATCCATGCATCTCCTTGAGCATGGCGCCGAGCGCCATACTCAGGAACGTCACCAGATACCACCGTGAGCTCCGTCCCAGGATCTGCACCTGGATCCAGGCGAAGAGCGCCAGGGTGACGAGAAACGTCAGAGTCGAATCGAATAACACGCGGCGTCCATACCAGAGAAAGACGTGGCTGGTGGCTACGACCAGCGCAGCCCAGAACCCGGCCCGAGACGACATCAACTGAGTCCCCAGCACGTAGGTCAGCAAGATGGTGCCCACAGCGGCCAAGGAACCAGGCAGGCGCAATGCGATTTCGTGGTCTCCCCAAATCGACGTCGAGAAGTTCAGCAACCAAAAAAACAGCGGCGGCTTATTGAAGTAGGGAATCCCTTGATACGTGAGGTCGAAAAATTCACCTCGCCGGGCCATCTCTCCGGCGATACCCGCATACAGCCCTTCACTGCCCTCCAATAACGACAGATGGAGGTTGGCAAAATAGGCCCACCCGCTGACGAGAACCAGTACCAGCACTTGAACGGACCGAGGAGTATCCGCCTCCCACCAGGAAGGCACCACCGATTCCTGTTTGTGACTCATACCTTCAATCGACACCGGCTCACCGCTTCGCGACATGACGAGGGACTCCATCGATCACAGATCTCGCGACACAACGGCGTGCCGCGGGGGGCCTCAGTATATAATTTCCCGCTCGCTCATTGAGAAGCTTTTTTCTCTGTCGTGGCGTCGTAGGACTTAAAGAAGGGTCTCATGGAACAGGAGCAGGAGGGATCACTGAGAAGGCACGACGTCTCGCGGCCGGTTCATCCGGGTTGATCGCCCACGACATGTCCTGGCGCCGCAGGACTATCGGCTTGAGGCAAGGAACAGGCAGAGACAGATGGGCGCTCCCCGATCCACAAGTAGTACAGCACGGGGATGACGATCAAGGTCAATATTGTCGAAGCGCCCACTCCGAACAGGAGCGAAACTGCGAGGCCCTGAAAGATCGGATCGAGAATGATGACGAAGGCACCGACCATCAGCGCTGCCGCTGTCAGCAGTATCGGACGAGTCCGGATCGCTCCCGCGCGGATGACTGCTTCCAACAATGCGATACCTTCCGCTTCCTGATGCTGAATAAAATCCACCAGCAGAATGGAGTTCCGCACGATGATGCCGGCGAGCGCGATAAACCCGATCATGGATGTGGCCGTGAAATACGATCCAGTGAGCCAGTGGCCCGGCAGAATGCCGATCAGAGTGAGCGGGATCGGCGCCATGATGACGATCGGCGTCAGGAACGATTGGAATTGCGCGACGATCAGCAGATAGATCAGCACCAGCGCCGCCGCGAACGCCATGCCCATATCCCGGAATGTTTCATACGTAATGTGCCACTCCCCGTCCCACTTCATGGCGAACCGCTGTTCCGACCAGGGCTGCACGGCATACTGTTGCTCCAACCGGTATCCTTCCGGCAGGCTGTACTGCTCCAGTTTCTTCCCGATGCCCATCACGCCATAGACGGGGCTCTCGCCTTTGTTGGGGCCTGTGCCGCCGACATCCGCAATAACGTAGACGACCGGCTTCTGATTCTTATGATAGATCGCCTGTTCACGGACGGTCTGTTCGACACGGATGAGTTCGGAGAGCGGCACCATGTAACCCGCCGTCGTTCGCAGAGCGATTTCTCCGAGATGCTCCAGACCGGTTCGCTCGATGATCGGCAGACGAAGTTTGACCTGCACCGGCCGCCGCTCTTTCGGGATATGCACCAGGCCCACGTCGGCGCCTTCCAGTGCGAGGCGTAGAGTCCGTACGATTTCCTCCGACGGAATGCCCGCCAATGCCGCCTTGGCGCGGTCGACCGTAAAGACATACTTGACCTGGTCCGCTTCCAGATAGTCATCGACATCGACCACGCCGGCCGTGGTTTCAAACATCCGGCGCACGTCCCTGGCGATCTCGATCTGGCGATCATATTCAGGTCCATAGATCTCGGCGACCAGCACCGATTGCACCGGTGGACCGGGCGGCACCTCGACCACTTTGACATTCGCCCGGTAGAGCCGCCCGATGTCCTGCACTGACGGGCGAATCCGCTGCGCAATGTCATGGCTCTGCGCCTCGCGCCGATCCTTGCCTACCAGGTTGATCTGAATATCGGCCTCGTGGGGCTGATCACGCAGATAATAGTGCCGGACCAGACCGTTGAAGTTGAACGGCGAGGCCGTGCCGACATAGGCCTGGTAATCGCGCATTTCGGGAATGGTTCGCACATATTGCGTCAGCGCCTTGGTCGCCCGGGCCGTTTCCTCCAATGTGGTGCCTTCGGGCATGTCGATGACAAGCTGCAATTCGCTCTTGTTGTCGAACGGCAGCATTTTGACCACCACATCACGTGTCCAGAACAACAGGATCGAACCGGCCAACAGCAGCGCAATGACGCCCAGCACCAGATAGGCCATCACGGGATGGGACAACACCGGGGCCAGCAACCGGCGATACAGGCGATAACTGCGGCTTTCCTCAAACGAGTCATGATCGACGCCCGCCATATGCACGCCAGGCCGATAACAGGTCTGACAGAACCAGGGAATCACGATAAACGCCACCAGAAGCGACACAAACATCGCAATCGAGGCATTCACGGGAATGGGACGCATGTAGGGACCCATCAGCCCCGACACGAAAGCCATGGGCAGGAGTGCGGCAATGACCGTCATGGTGGCCAGAATCGTCGGATTGCCGACTTCATCGACTGCAAAGAGCGAGGCTTCGCGATGCGGGAGGCGACGGAGCGTCAGATGCCGATAGGTATTCTCCACCACCACAATCGCATCATCCACCAGAATGCCGATGGAGAAGATCAACGCGAACAACGTCACACGGTTGATGCTGTAGCCGATCAGCATGGAAATGAACAACGTGAGCGCCAGGGTCAAGGGGATCGCAATGGAGACCACGAACGCCGGGCGAAATCCCAGCGTCAGCCCGAGAAAGACCACGACCGCGACAACGGCAACCAATAGGTGCCAGAGCAGTTCGTTGGCTTTCTCATCGGCGGTTTCTCCATAGTCGCGCGTCACGGTCACCTGCACGTCGGCGGGGATCAATCGTCCCTTCATTTCTTCGACTTTTCGAATGACTCCCTGCGCCACCGTGACCGCATTGGTGCCGGCTTGTTTGGCAATCGCCACGGTCACGGCGGGCACTTCCCCTGAAGACAAAGAATCTCCTCGCGACCCTTCTCCGAACCACACATATTGACTGGTCTCGCTGGGTCCATCGATCACCTCCGCCACCTGGCGAAGGTAGACCGGCCGTTGTTCGTTCACGCCGACGACGACGCCATCCAGATCGTCCTTGGAGCGGATGAACCGGCCGGTCTCCACGAGAAAACTTTCGTTCCGACTCTCAAACCGGCCGGCAGGCAGCGCCAGATTCTCTCCCTGAATGACGCTCGCGACTCGCAAGGGTGTCAACCCGTAGGCTTTCAACCGTGTCGGATCGATTTGGACACGCAGCTCGCGACCACGACCGCCAACCACGAAGCCGCTCGCCGTGCCGGGCACTTTCTTCGCATCTTCCAGCACCTGATCGCCCAACTGACGCAGCTGGAAATCCGTATACCGCTCGCTCGACAAGGTCAGGGTGACAATGGGCACATCATTCACGTCCCGCGGTTTGACTTGAAACGGCGCGGCACCGGGCGGCAACAGATCCTGGTTGGACATCAACTTGTCATAGAGATCCACCAGGCTCTGCTCCATCGGTTCACCGACATAAAACCGCACGATGATGAGCGCCCCGCCCGGGCGGGAAATCGAATAGAGATATTCGACTGTTTTGATTTCGGAGAGTTTCCGTTCGATGGGTTTGGTGACCTGCTCTTCCACGACCTTTGCGGAGGCGCCGGGGAACGGCAACCAGACGTCGGCCATCGGCACGACGATTTGCGGCTCTTCTTCACGAGGAGTCAACAGCACCGCGAACAGGCCGAGGAGCAGGCTGGCGAGAATGATCAACGGGGTCAGTTTGCTGCCGACAAAGAGCGCGGCAAGACGGCCGCTGGCGCCGAGACGTGGGTTGGTCATTCGTGAACCATCATGGGCATCCTGACGGTGGCGCATGAACCGTCCACCGGTTCATGCCATTCACACGTTACCGCGCCGGCGTCGGCGAGGCGACCGCGCTTATATCCTGGACGAGCACGCCGTCGCGACCTTTGCTTCCATCAGCGATGACCCGCTCCCCTGCATCGACACCGGACAAAATCTCGACCCCCTGCTCTACTGTGCGGCCGATCCTCACCCATCGCAGGCGAGCCGTCTGATCGCTTCCCACAACGAACAAACTGGCCAGTTCGCCCCGTTCGATCAACGCCGATTTCGGGAGGAGCAGCGTGGTACTCATCCCTTTTTCAAGCCTGAGCCGCCCGAACATGCCCGACTTCAGCCCTGCGGCCCGAGGCAGATCGACTTTTATCGTGAAGGTATGGGTTTGAGGATCACCGGCAGGGAGAATCTGTGACACGGTGCCTTTGAGTGAATCCGTCCCCAACGCGTCGATGACCACCGGCAGTGACGAACCAACGGAGACGACTCGCACATCGCTCTCGGCCACGGTGGCTTCCAACCGCAGCCGCCCGGGATCTTCCATCTTCAGAAGCGGTTGCCCAGGGGAGGCCAACTCACCGCGCTCCACTTTTTTCTCGGTGATCACGCCATCAAACGGCGCCTTCACGATAGTGTAGCTCAATTGCGCCAACACCGCCTTGCGGCCCGCTTCGGCCACTCGGAGCGCGCGCGTCGCATTCTCCAGTTCTTGTTTGGAGACCGCATCTTTGCGATAGAGCTCTTCCATCCGGTCCTGGTGCGCTTTGGCATTGTCGAGTTCCGCCGTCACCCTGGACAATTCCGCCTGTACGTCCCGGTTGTCGAGCACCACCAAGGTCTGCCCCTGGCGCACGAGGCTCCCTTCACGGACCAGCAGGTTATCGATCATGCCCTGGATCCGGCTGGCCAACGTGGCCTGGTACACCGCCGTCACCTGCCCTGTCACCTCGACTGAAATCGGAACCTGGCTGGCTGTGACCTCGATCAGCGGCACCTGAATCGGCTGCTGTCCCGCGGTGCCGGGGGGAATGTCCCCCGGCCTTCCGGGTTCCTGAGAGGGCCCGCAACCCGCGCCAAGCAACAGCGCGATCACAAGGCCTGCGAGACTCACCCGTTTCTCATTACTCGTGAACACCAAGCCTCCGCAAAAGTGCCATCATCGGACACCAGCCGCTGAATGACGACTGGATGAGATTCGCGGCAACAAATGCCGCGAAGTAATTATAGTAGGGATGCACCGTTGCGCCCAGCACAACGGCAACCAACACGAACAATCCGGCGATCAATCGAAGCCACTCGTTTACCTTCATAATCGCCTCCTTTCTTACTGCGTATGAGTAGCCGGGAGGGGAAAGGATTCACCACACATTCACATTCTGCGCGGGATCAAGCACTTAGCATGATCCACCGAGAGCCACAAGGAGGCAACCCTGACGAGACTAGAACCGATATTGGGCGCCGATTGAGACAATCGAATCTTGAAAGTCTCTCAGGACATTGGTCGAGGTGCGTGTGCCGTACTGAAACGACAACATCGCCGTCGCAGCCGCGGAGATGTGGTATCGCAGTTCGGCAATGCCCTGATGCGTGGCATCGAAGCGATCGACATGGGTGTCCCCGGCAATGCCGCTAGTGAATGTTTTTCGGCGATGGATATAGGTCAAACCGAGATCCCATTCCTTATGCCACCGGAACTCCGTGCCGGCTGAGACCATGTGGAGATAATAGGACACGTCATCCGCAAATTGGGTTTCCTTGTGCCCATCCGCGAGGCCTCGCTCATACAGATAGGACAGCGTCAGTGTCAGCCAATCCTTCGCGCGATAGTCCAGGCGCGGGCCGACCGTCCAGAAATTCGTATTGCGCTCCGCAAACACATCGTTGTATCGCCGCAGACCGAACCGGGTGATGAGCGTGCCAGTGACCCGATCCGACAAGCGGCGTTCGACTTCGGCGCGCCAATGATGGGACGTGACCCGTTCTTCCTGAATCGAGCGGGCTCCGGTACGACGTTCGAAATTCGGACCGAGAAACAGATTCGGCACATAGCGGTATCGAAGGAGCACCGACGTGGCCTGGTCGAGCGAAAACCGGTCCTGAATGCGAAAGTCGGCATGGTTGAACACGGGATTGTTGGTGTAGATGGCCCCCTGTGCCTTCACCGACAATTCGTTTTTTCCCTGCATCGTGGGCGTGGAATGGAGGACCTCCAAGGCCGGTTCCCAGATCACATCCTGCGGTTTGTCGGCCGACACCACGGTCGGCTGCGAGGGATCTTCCGTCAAACGGAGCCGCCGAGCCGATGAAAACTGAAACGCATCGGTCGTATAACTGGTTTTCTGCTCCGCGATAGCCGACCATTCGGCATGCGCCGCCCGATCCGGCATCACCATGTAATATCCCGCCACGATCCAGAATGCGACAGGGAATGCGGCGGTCAGAAGGCCACGCTGATACGGCATCATCCAAATGTGTCGTCCATGTGAACCTTACACGGAGCGCGCCCGCGCAACATCCGCTTCTCATGGCCGGAAGGCCGATTACCGCCATGTTCCCTGAGAGTCGGACAGAACAGGTTGCCTGTCAACAGCGATCACCCGAGCCACCCGGCGAGCTTCGCCAGGTTCACCACGATTAAGATGCCGGCGATTGAAATGGTGATCGACGCGGTGACGCGGCCCATCACTGCCGGCGACACCCAGGTATCCGCACGGACGCCCAGCACCATGCCGGTCAAGCTTCCCAGCAACACATACCCCAAGAGGCTCCACTCGAGATGCCCGAACTGCATATGCCCCACCACGCCACCGATGGAGATCAGGAAAATGATCATGAGTGACGTGCCGACCGCCGCACGCGCGGGAAACCCCAGCACCAGAATCAACGCCGGGACCACCATGAAGCCGCCACCGACACCGAATAATCCGTTCAGCGTCCCCACAATCAGCCCGATTCCTCCGACCTTTATCCAACAGGTGCGGGGAAACAGGATCGCACAACTCTCATCGACTGCAGACTCCGTCGCGAGGTGGCGCTGCCTCGCCATCACGGCCCTGATCAGCAACAACAGCAGTCCGAACAGGACCAGCAGCACTTCCTGTCGAATCATGTGATGACCGAATGCGCCGCCCCACGATCCGATCATGCCTGTCCAACTGAATGCCGCTGCGGCCTTCGGTTTGACCATTCCCTTCCGGCCATAGTCGCAGGCGCCCACCAGCGAAGACGCCCCCACGATCATCAGCGACATGGCCGCCGCCTGCTGCAGGGACATGCCGGCGATATACACCATCAGCGGCACGCCGAGAATCCCGCCGCCCGTTCCCGTCGCGCCCAATTGCAGGCCGATGGGCACCCCGGCTAACACTGCGCGCAACGCCTGGTCGATCATAAAACGCTGTACCGATCTCCCTTCATGCCGGCTCTTCCAGCTTCGCAATCCCCATCGCTTTCAAGACGACCTTCTCGTAATAGGGTTCGCTCACGCCTTTTTTCATTTTTCGCAGAAAGTATTTTTCCAGCGCGATTTTCGCCAGATGAACCCATTTGCCCTTCTTCGCCCAGGTCACATTGCGCGGCGCCATTTGCGGCAAGGCGACGAACGCTACCCCGGTGTCACCCATGTCGGCCAGACAGATGGCATTCCATGTCGCCGTTTCACGTTTGGTATCGTTGTCGATGTCGGCCTTGATGTTATGCACGGCCGCCGACACCATCGACTCGATCATGTACCCGGTCTTCGGCGCACCGGTTGGAATCGGCGTCTGTTCCACCGGCGGAATAGCCACACAGACACCGACGGAATAGATATTCTTATACTTGGGATTGGCTTGATAGGCATCGATATTCACAAACCCTTTCGGATTACACAGCCCCGGCGTTCCCGCGACCGCATCAACCCCGGCAAACGGCGGAATGATCATCGAGTACCGGAACGGTATCTCTTGACCGCCTTCCAGCACCATCTTACCCGGCTGCACTTCTTTGATCGACGTATTACAAATCGGTTTCATCGCGTGCTCGGCAAATTCGTCCTCCATCAACCGGCGGGACGCGCCGACGCCTGCCAGGCCCATGTGGCCGATATACGGTTCCGGCGTCACGAAATAGATGGGGACTTTTTTCCGGAGTTTCTTCTTGCGAAGATCGGCATCCAAAATAAACGCCATTTCATAGGCCGGGCCGAAGCAGGAGGCCCCCTGCGCCGCCCCCACGACGATGGGGCCGGGGTCTTTGAGAAAGGCCTGATAGGTTCCCCAGGCCTGCTCGGCATGGTCTACATTACAGACCGACTGTGTATAGCCACTGGGACCCAGCCCGGGCACCGCGCCGAAATTGAGCTTCGGCCCCGTCGCAATAATGAGGTAGTCGTACGGGATTTCGCCTTTCGAAGTGATCACTCTGTTTTGCTCCGGCTCGATCCGGTCCGCTGTCGCATGGATGTACTCCACCCCTTTTTTCTCCAGCACCGGACCCAGCGAGAAACTAATGTCCTTCCGGGTGCGCCATCCGACCGCGACCCACGGATTGGACGGCACAAAGTGAAAGGATTCCACATTCGAAATCACCGTCACCTTGTGTTTCTTAGCCAACAGTTCACGTGCTTCGTAGGCCGCCGGTAACCCTCCGATGGATGCCCCGATGATGACCACCCTCGCCATGATGCACCTCCCTCAAAGTGGACCGCGTTGACTTGCCTAGGGCTCGCTTGCGCCATGGCCGCCATGCGCGCGGCCTACACCATTGCCCTGACTTTGCACAGGCTGTGCCTGCGATCAATGATTGAGAGGCACGAAGGAGAATTTGGATTCACCCTGATTTGTCTGTCGCGCCCCAACTGAGTGGTCGGATCGTTGCTGTGGAGACGTCCTTACTGTTCCTTTACGACCCACTTTCGACAGAACGCCGGCCGACCAACGGGATTTGTCGGGTTGACATTGGGGGGCAGGGATCGGTAATCGTATACGATGATCTTATACGAGACCCAGCTGACATGGCTTCGTCGAATCTTCGCCGGCAAGGGCCTGATCATGGCCCTGGTTGTCGGGTTCCTCGCGGTTGAGTCCATCGTGGCCGCCTGTTTTTTCAGCCTGATGCACTTCAAGACCTCGAACAACTGGGCGACCAGGAGTGAGCAGGTTTTGCTTGAGATCGAACGGATGAGGAGCATTGTGACGGGGGCGGAGACCAACCAGCGCGGATACCTCATTACCGGCTCGGATGAATATCTGGCCCCCTATCGCCAGTCTCTCGATATGCTCCAGGAACAAATTCGACGGATCGGCAGCCTGACGAGAGAGAATAGTCTGCAGCAGGACCGGGTGGCCTTTCTTGCCACACAGGTCGACCAACGGTCGGACGAAATGGAACAGGCCGTTGCCCTGCGGCAGACCAAGGGACTGCCGGGCGCCAAATCGATCGTGACCCAGAACCGGCAGAACCGGACGATGGACACGATCCATGACATCACCGGGCAGATCCTTGACGAGGAGACCCGGGTCTTAGCGCGCAATCGCGCAGACTCCAATGCATGGGCATTCACGACCGGTTCGTTAGCGCTCGTCTTTTTTGTGCTGAACGCCGTCGTGTTCGCCTTATGTGGCGTGGTGATGACGCTGGCGCTCTCAAGCCAAGCGCAAGCCGATCGCCTCGTCCGCGCGCTGCGCCCACCTCCGACTGCCGCGACACGGTAAGCGCCCTTCCTCTTACTGGTTCTCCATACGGAACGTTCGTATTACCGTTGGTAGACAGACTGTTGAAGCCCGTAATGAGGCGCCGCCATGGACTGCAAGAGAGACCGGCGCCGCGACAGCCCTGAGGACACCGGACTAGGTTCGGGCCAGCACCACCGCCGCCAATAGCACCACCAACGCCACCAGGAGCGACACGCGCGGCACAAGCACGGAGTAACGCACCAACAAGCGGTCTCGCGCGCTTCGTGTCGCTTCCGCTGTTCCAAGTATGCGCCGTACTTGTGGTCCCACCACCAGATCGTGCAACAGCGTGAGCGTGAACAAGACGGTGACGAGTCCGATCTTTGTCATAAACATCGACGGCCACTGTGACGGGTCGGTCAACGGAATCGCTCGCCCGATAGCCAATACGGAGCCCGTGACCACCAGGATCCCCATGGCGCCCCACACCAGCGCCCGGAATCGATAGGCAGCCTTTCGGAAGAGGGCGCCGTGCCGCGCAAAACCTCCGTCTTCCTTGAGGACCGGCACCAACACGACGGACAAAAAAACCATCCCACCGACCCACACCACAGCCGCCAGCAGGTGAATCCAGACCAATGCAAACACCAGTCCCTCCTTTTGTCTCTCTACGCTACGCACCATGACAGAGCGATAAACCGGGACGCAAGGCGGGTGACACTAGGGCTCGGTGGAGCGAGTGAGATTCGGACACCAGTCAATTTCCCCCAGGACCGCCAAGACCTGCGTCTGCGGATAGCCAAAGGATTGGGCAAGCGGCCTCCCGTTCAGTGCGCAGAGGGGGCACGAAAACCGGCATGGGACCGAACAGAAGACCAGCCCGCAGCTCGATCCACTTCGAATGCTCGCTGCGTTGTCCTGACAGTACGCCGCCCGATCGGGCCGGGACAGGCTCTGCCGGTAACAGTTGCGCCGATTCCATAATGCGACCAGGCTGGACATACGCTGTCCTCCGACCGTGGCCCACGCTCCGGGAATACGGGCGAATTCCCCAATCGCTTGCAGCGCCAGATCGATGTGTTCAGGGAGGTTGGTGAAATTCACCACATGATGGAGTCCGGCCCCGGTCTCTTCGACATCATGCGTGAAGGCCTGCTCGCTGGAATGTTCACTAAGGAGGTAGGGCCACGGCGCCCCATCGGGAAGATACAGCGTGATATCCACCATTGACTGCCCCCCGGAGCCCTCTCCACAAAAGTGGGGCCATGCCGGTCTGCCCTAGAGCAACGACCGGCATGGCCACCTCACGCTCCTGCCTTGCGACCAAAGCCCCGATTTTCCGACAAGGCGTCTCTCACCCGTCGCGGCAATTCCCTAAAATGCTATCCCGACGTAAGGGCCGACCTGGAAATAGCTGTTCGTGGTATTCGTCATATTAGCCGTCAGATGGTAGCGCGCATCCATACCCAATTTGAACGCCTTCCATACCTGCCATTCGAAGCCTCCTCCGAATTGCACCCCGACATCCAAATACTGCGTCTGGTTCGATGGGGGGCTGATAACATGGATATCCAATCCTACCGGAATGAGCCATGGACGGAATGCACTCCCTTCCATGAATTTGAGCTTGGGGGCGATATCGATCGTCACCATGGTCAACTGCTGCCTGGATGGTGTGGTCGATGTCACTTGCAAGCCCGCTGGAGGAGTTGTGCCGACGCCGATGTTGCTCGTATTGGTGACGACTTTTGAAGCGATGCGATTGAACTGTAACCCGATCTCGCCCACCGCCCAGGTCCCATTCATCATGCCCCAGGCGTCCTTGGACATCGCCAAGTCCAACCAGGCGCCGACATACCAGCCGTTTTGGTTGTCGTTGAAACCCGCCCCCAACGGATTCCTGGCATCCGTAAACAAATTATCGGAACGATCGCTGTTCAACCGCATGAATCCTCCCTTGAACGCGATCATGTTGCCGATTTCCTCAGCCGATGCCGGCGGCGCAGAGGAAACAGCGATTCCCGCGGCGATCACAACCGACGCACCCCACATTCCAATATTCCGCACGACTCTCCGAACCTGCCTCATAGTCCCCTCCTTGATGTGTCACTGGAACGCCTGGTTGGCGCCCTGGTTGGCTCCCGATTGTCTCCTCACCGGCCTGAGGCAGGAGCAGCGCAAGCATGTGGTGCACCCTTCCAAACATCGTAAATATTCCTCGCTGAGCCTTGCTTCGATACTTCACCTTCGGACGCATGCCTCACCGGATCCGCGCCGGTTGTCGCTGCTCACGATTTCACACTTGCAGCATCCGCCGGCTGATGCGCCGTCGTTGCTCGGCGCTCAATCGCATCTCGGCTAAGGCGAACAGCAGCCGTTCTTCGCTGGCGATCTGTTCACGATACCGCCGAATCATCGCGTCCAGCTGTCCAGTCAGCGTCCGCCATCCACGGAAAGATGTGGACGCCGTTGCGTCTAGACCGCCGGCCCGCTTTCCCGCAAGCAGACTCATCACCGCAGCCGCGTCGGCTTTCAGCGCCCGGTGTTCGTCCAAGAAACCCTGGAACTGCTCTGGCGCCTCCTGCTCCCGGCCGAGAATTCGCCGGAGACTGCCCACCAGCATGGCCTCACGTGTGAAATGCACGTCCACGGGGCCGGTAAAAAACTCGAGGAGTTCTCGGAGCGTCTCCCGGTTCGTCCGCTGCACCGCACCGCCCCGCACAGAACGTGAGCTCATCGCCGTTTCCACCATCAGCAGCCGGTCCAGAATCATTCGGTGCTCCCGCTTGAGCAATGCCACCGGATCGACCACGATCTTCGTTCGCGTGCTAGCTGGAGACACCATTGTTCCAGGATCCCATGACGGACGCTCCAAGGTGCGAGCCACGCGACAGCCTGATGCCGCGCGCACTCTACCGAATAGAACGGCGACTCACACTGGGATCGGTCGGTCCGTAGCATGATTTATCTCAGGGTTTGAGATGGGCCATTGGACCTATGCCTGGAGGGATGCGGGCAGAGGGCGAGAGACGCGAAACTGAGAGCGCAAGCAGATGGGAGTCCACCTGAGGCGTGCGGGATCTGCAACGATGACCGTCGCATGGCGCCTGTGGCGCATCACGCACGACATGGCACTCGTCAGGTGAGAGGAGTGTGGTTAGCGCTGGGCAATTCTGGACAGGCGATCCGGATTCAGCAAAGTGATGGTTCGTCCATCGATGGTGAGGACGCCCTCATCTCGAAACATGCCCAGCAAGCGGATTGCGGTCTCCACCGTAATCCCCGCCATCTCGGCCACTTCTTCCCGTTTGAGGGTGAGGCCCACCCGGACGTGATCGTCATGTTTCTTGCCGAATCGATCGCCGAGCTCCAGCAGCAGACCGGCTAATCGCTCGCGGGCGGTTTTGAACGTGAATTGGTCGAGATGATCCATATTCACCCCGACTTCGTTACTGAGGAGCTGGATCAGCTTGATGGCGAGTTGAGGGTTTCTGTTGATGAGTGCGAGGTAGCGTTCCTTATCGATGACGCAGACTTGAGAAGGTTCCAATGTCTCGCATGTGACTTCATGCAGGGCTCTGTCCCCGAATACATGCTTCTCAATCAGCTCCCCAGGGCCCAGGATGCGGACAATCTGCCGCCGGCCGCGCGTCGACGACCGAGTGAGTTTGACCTTGCCGGAGCATAACAAGTAGAGCCCTAAACAGAGATGCCCTTCGTAGAACACGGTCTGGTGAGGCGCATACTCGAGCGTGCGCTTGATTTTCTCGAATTCGGTGAGATCGTCTCCTGCGATATCGCACAGCACGACTTTCGCGCGAAGCCCGCAGGTGCTGCAATTCTCGATGAGGCAGGGCTTCCGTTTCACGTTGTACTGATTCCTCGCGCTACGTATCACCGTGCTCTTCACAAAAAGATTCTGGAGGCTTCGCGCTTCTGAAGCGGCTCGCCGATCGGCATGGTTGCGATCACTCAAACCAACCAGATCTGTCCCCTTGAGCCAGTGCGTGTTGCCGTAGGAAATAGCGCAACCTGAGCTCAGCCGTCAATAGGACGCTGCGAATGACTACTTGTTCCGACAGCCGTTCAGGGGCTACACTCGGACAGGCTGCGGGCGGGAGATTCCGCGCTCGTCTTGGTGAGCACGAGGGGAGACGATGCCAAGGCCTGACGGCCGTCACCCGAGGAGCTTGCGCACGACGTTCATGGCAGGGAGCGGCTTACCCGCACGTTTCGGCGTGGACAAACACTGGGGGCGTCGCATCGCCAAAGTGATCGACCGATGCGATATGCACGCGCGCAAGCGGGCCGACGAGAAGCCGGTCGTCCCCCGATACAGCGGGAGACGAACCGGCCCGGAGATTCGTGAGAAAGAAGACGTTCTTTCCGGCCTTCCCACTATTCTTTCGTCAGTGAGACCTTTGCTCCCGCATCTTCCTTGGCGTCACGCGCACAACGGAACCCCATCCAATTGATCTTCGTAGTAGGATCCGTCCCGTTCCGCATCGCCACGCGCATCGTGGTGGTGCTATCCATCCAGCCGCCGCCACGGAAGGCTTTCTGCGTTCCGGTTTCCGGACCTTTGGGATTCCGGTCAGGCGCAGTTTTGTAGTACTCCTGGTCATACCAGTCGTTGACCCACTCCGACACATTCCCCAGCGTTTGATATAGGCCATAGGGACTCACGGCGTTGTCGTACTTATCGACCGAAATGAGCGGCGGATACATCAACAGCCGTTCGGGCCGGTCGCGAACGGGACCGGAAAGACCGGTGCGGCCAAAGTTGGCACGGCTCAGGCCCGCCGATTGGTTCCCCCAGGGATTCAACCGCCCATCCTCGCCTCGAGCAGCCTTCTCCCATTCGGCTTCGGTGGGTAACCGCTTGCCGGCCCAGCGGCAATAGGTATCGGCATCGTACCAGGAGACATGCATGATCGGATGGTTCGCCATCGACTCTTGAAAATTCCCCCCGTCATACCGCCAATCCAGCTGCGGCAATTTGTCGGTCGCCAGGATGTACTTTAAATAGTGGAGATTCGTGACCTCGTACTTATCGATCTCATAGGCGTCTAAATACACATGGCGCTGTGGAAACTCTGACCGATATGCGACGCGATCGGCCTTTTTGTCGCTCCCCATGATGAACTCGCCTGCCGGGATTCGCACCATCTCTTCCTTGAATTTCATCGTGGCCACACGCTGCTCGGCAAGCGCCTTCCCTTCCGGCGTCCACTCGACGACGATGTCCTGCGTATCCAACGCCCGCGCGATAGGAGCCAGCGCGAAGAGCGCAGCTCCAATCACGAGCGCCTGCGCCAATCGTGCTCGTTTCCGTTTGATCCCCATGTGCAGTCGTTTCATCTCTGGCCTCCTCATTGTCCTGCCGTCAAAAATCATCGATCCGTAGTGCGTCCCATAGCCGGATCGATGGACGAAAGCTGACGACCGCTTTCGCCAGATGTTGCACAACGAAACCCTGTCAGGTAACTCCAGTGGTCCAGCCCTCCGGCGTTGCGTCCGGCGGAACGGGCCACCTCGGGATCCTCATTCCACGATCCGCCCCGAAACACTTTATCCTGGCCCGATGCCGGTCCTTGCGGGTTACGATTTTCCTGACGCCGGTAGTATTCGGGATCGAACCAATCAGAAACCCATTCGCTCACATTCCCGGCGAGTTGGTGCACTCCATAGGGACTCACACCGTTGTCGTAGCGATCCACATTGGCCAGCGGCGGGTACTTCGCCCCTCGCTTCGAACCTGGATGTGCAATGTTGCTCTTGATCCACCCGGCCGGCTCATTGCCCCAGGGGAACATCCGCCCGTCCTCGCCCCGTGCCGCTTTTTCCCATTCGGCTTCGGTCGGCAAACGAGCCCCCCGCCACCGGCAATAGGCATCGGCTTCCCGCCACGACACCCCAATGACCGGATGTTTGGCCATCTTCTCTGGGAAGGGCTGGGCACGCCAGTAGTGGGGCCACGCCGCACCCGTCGCCAATACGTACCGGAGATAGTTCACATTGCTGACTTCGTACCGGTCGATGGTGAACGCATCGACGTATACCTGATGCTGAGGCAATTCCTGCGGCCCTGCGGCACGATCGAACTTCGGATCGCTACCCATTAAGAAGGGACCGGCCGGCACGTCGGCCATCCCGTTTGGCACCTCGATTAACGCGAGCCGCTCCGGCTCATCGAGCGGAGACCAGAGCGGCGGCGGTTTGGGCAATTCATGGTCGGCGTGGCTCGGCGCAACAGAGCCGAGCACCAGTCCGGTGGCAACTCCCACTATAAGTGCCGAGAGAAAACCTGGTAGCCACGTATTCATTGCCTTACTGCTCCACACTCATTAGTCACTGGATCAGTGATTCCAATGCCTCACGACCACGGTGCTGCTTGCGCGACCCACTCAATGCTCCTGCTTTTGGAGCAAGGGATCGATCTCCTTCTTCGCTTCCTCAGTGACGTTGTATCGGGTATAGGCATGATCCAACACCTCGTTGGCATACAGCCGGCCCGTCGGCGCCGGAACCCCGATAGTCGTTTCAACGGTTCCTTTGGGGCCAATGGTGATAGTTCGTTCCGTGGCCGTCCTGATATAAGGATGCCACACCACCAGCTTATAGGTGCCAGGCGGCACATCGGTCATAGTGAACCGGCCCGCTTCGTCTGTCTTAGCGAAGTATGGATTGGTAATGGCGACTCCCCAACTCTCCATGTAGGCGTGGAAACCACATTGCATCACAAAGATCCGGCGGCCTTTGCTGAGCTTGACCAGCTCCTTCATCGGCGGACCGGCCATGTGTTTGTGATACATCCCGGCCTCGGTACGGTCCTTGAAATTCCGTGGGTGTTGCGGGTTCATCGGCAACGGCACGTTGAACAAGACCCGCGCGCCTAAATTCGACGTTTCATAGGCTTGAATGTCGTGCATGACCGGATCCATATTCACGACCGTCACCGATTGGTCGTCACGCACGACGGTCGTAAACGGTAGGAACAGGCAGTCCTTGGCTTCGACTTGCGGCACTTCTTTTTCCGCAAAGGGTTTCCCTTTGTCGATCCCTTCCAAATAGACCACCACTTCTCGAAACTCTCCCTGAGGTCCGACATTAAACGGCTGCAAAATACGCCAGCCTTCGCCGTCGGAAATGCGCCCGCAATAGTACGGGTCAGGCAAAGTGGTCAGGTTGTACCCCTTGGGTTTCGGAACCGCCCCTTCCAACTTGACGATTCCTGTCAGCGTCCCTCCCTCGGACACCGTGATTTCTTCATAGGCCGACGCCGGATCGTTCGCAAGGAACCCGACGATCGTCATCGCCGCTATGGCTAACTTCCACACTGACAAACAATGCGTGATCTGCTGTTGCTCGCTCTGTTCTGTAATACCCAATGTCACAACCGGCCTCCTCTGTGATGGGTTGCTGTATGGTCGGGCTCTCATCGTGATCATACAGGGAACCCATCACTCAATTCCTTTTCCTTTCTCGAAACTCAAAACGCAGATGGGGGAGCTGCATGAAACAGGCAGCTCCCCCATCCGGTGTTACGCCATGACGTGCCTGCTTACTTCATGGCCGTCGGAATCGCCTGCGGCTCAGGCTGCACTTCGGCTTGACGTGCACCGGAACCACTTGCGCTGAGAGGCTGAATTCGCGAATCGCCGGTCGGCAAGACGCGCAGATAGCCCCACTGTCCGGACTGCGTGTAGGGCAGCCGTGCATTCGACCACACGAAGTCACCCACCTGACGATACGGTCCGCCCGCACCGCCACGGATGAAGACATCGAGGGTCTCAGACCCAGCGTACTCCACGACGCTGATCATGTCGGCACCCGGCATGTACGGCTCGATCGGCCACTCATGGCCTTCGACACTAAACATGCCGTTCTGCTCGCTGTTCGCCCCGATCACGTGGATACGGATCGCGTCACCCGCGTGCGCTTCGATCAGAGGCGTCACAGGATCCTCGGGCTTGTCCACCGCGCAGGGCTGGAAGATTTTGCCCAGCGAGCAGCCTTGTTCTTCGCGGAACTTGTACGGTTCAGCGCGGTAGTTCACCGACGTCAAACCGGCCACGTTCTGCACATAGGGCATGAACGCGGTGCCGATGATGTTGTCCTCGTCTTGGAAGAAGAGGGCCACGTCACGATAGTTCCGCTTGCCGGCGTTCTCAGTCAGTGTGGTGTCGACGATGACGTCGGCTCGCCACACATTCTTCTGTGATACATCGGCACCGGTGATTGGATCACGATACTGCGATCCCTTCGGACCGATGACGATCGCGCCATACAATCCGTTGCGCGGATTGACGACGACGTTGCCACCGTCCCACACCAACGACGTCGTTTCCTTGTTCAAAGGATGCGCGTAATAGGTGTAGGTGCGGCTCTCGCCCGGAGCCACGGTCTGGTCGCCGGCATTGTTGCCGACGTTCAAGCCTTGGCTGTCTTTCGGATCGAAGGCCAGGCCCGGCGCAAAGAACGACGCCCGGCTCGCCTTCATCTTGTTCTTCAGATTCACCTTGATGCAATCGCCCAGATTCGCGCGCAGCGTGAGCGGATTCGGCATCACGTTGCCCGCCACGGTCGCGGCTTCTTCCTCCAGCGCGAAGATCTTGCCTTCCGGCATGGTCATTTCGATCTTCCGCTCGAAGTCCACCTCGATCGCATCCGGGGCCTTCGGATTGAGCTTCATCGG
>WBZN01000345.1_pt1 | contig 44173 bp, 67 predicted proteins | sample 5204281 | NCBI WGS metagenome assembly WBZN01 (sample SAMN12344347, study PRJNA552823) | activated sludge metagenome | biome: Activated sludge suspended growth; feature: Nitrification reactor; material: Wastewater; isolation source: activated sludge from nitrification reactor of wastewater... | reverse complement strand
CGGTGGATATGCCGGCTCTGTCGATCGCTCAGATGGTTACCGCGCGGCGGTCGGAAGTGATTTGGTTCGCCGGCCATGCTCCCCTTGCCCCTCTCGGAGTCAGGATTGATGGCCGTGTTTGGCCGCGCAAGGCGTCCGCTTGACGCCACTAGTAGCGTATGGATTAGCGGGCTAAGGTCAAGTGGAATTTATAGTCGCCGTGACTAGATAGCTTGCCTTCGCCACCATCGAAGCGGAACCAAAGACAGCGATTATGCACGGCCGCCTCGACGTTCGGCAGTGTTGCGACTTTGCGGAGTTGTTCGGCATCGAAGAACACGCCGTCAATCGTCACCTTGTCCTGCTTTACGGTCTTGCCGGTGCCTTCGCAGTATTCGCATTCAACGGGATTCTTCGCGCCTTCGACGAATGGAATCCAACATTCACTGTCGCACATGTCGCAGTCGGCAGAGTATTCCTTTCCGGACGGCGACTCCCAATAGACTATGCCTTTGCCGTTGCAATCGCTGCACTTGCATATCTTTCCTATTCCCAAACAGCCAAAGCACGTCTCTGGTTCTTCCGGAGGCAATGCCGGCAACGTGCGGTAGCTTAATCCGTTCGGCTTGGCAAACATCTCCTCCATCACATTCGCCGACGGCTTGGTCACCGATGCTCCTTGCGCCTGTGACACCGGCACGCGAACCACGCAATAGCAGTTGGTTGCATAGGTCCAGTCGCCGTGGGTAAACGGCTTGTCAATCTGTAAATCCCAACGGTGGCCACAGAACTTTTGCAGGTCAATCATTGCAATCTCGCTCCTTTTGGTTGCTCGTTTCTTCCCGCACAATTAGTAAATCCGTCGGCGCTTCGATGCCGAGTCGCACCCGGTTACCGTCGATCTTTAGCACGCGGATGCGAATTGCAGCCCCTACTAGGATCGCTTCGTCGGCCTTTCGAGTCAGTACCAACATCTCTTCCCCTCCGTGGTGTCTGCCCGCTGTCACTTATTCCTTTGCTTCGCCCGCTGCGCGATGACCGCCGCCCGGCTAACCGCGTAGACGCCGACCCGCTCCGTCGATTTCGAGCAACGCGGGCAGATTCGCCGCCGTTGCACGTCTGGGCTTGTCCACAGGGCGCGGCAACGCATGCACGGGATTCGCTTGCTGATTGGCTTGTCGGTTATTTTCATTCCACAACCCCCAACACACGCTTGATAAACAAGATCGTCACCCGCACCCCATGCCATCCACGTTTACAGGTGTCTTGCTGGTAACTCCACATTAACGCACGGTCGGAATCGTCGGCGAACCCAAGGGCGTCGGCGACGCCATCGACAACGTGCTTTTGGCTCATCTGTAGGTTCTCGTGGCCGTCCAAATGCCCTGCGGACAGCCGGCATAGGTTGATGCGATACTGCACCGTGCCGTCATTCCAGTTCGGCGGCAACCGTGCCTTGGTTAAGTCGCACGAAATCCGCCGCTGGGCCTTGATCTGCTTCGCCCGAATCAGCATTCCTTGCCGCGAGATGCCGACGCCGCCGTTCGGCGATTTGGTCAGAACAGGCAGCGTGAACGAAACCCACGAACCATTACCGCCGGCTTGGTAAACTTCCGGCAACGGTTGGCTTTTGCTCCGCTTTGGCTTGCGTTTGACCGCCTGCCGTTTGTGCGGTCCCGACAACTCCAGCTTGCGGAGTGCCGCTTTTGAGAGTCGGATTGCTGCCATTGCGTCGAATCCTTTCCTTTAAGATTGCCCTTGCGATTGCGTCGTACATTTCGGCGTATGGGCCACGGAAACCGCTGGAATAGTCGCTGCCGTGCTTCTTAACTTCAAGCATGATGTTGATTCGCATATTGCGGCTAATGCACTTTGCCGCCGCTTCGCGGCAACCATGCTCCAATAACAATTGAACGTCCGGCGTTTCGGCGTCGCGGGGCTCAGCGCCGGGAACGCCGCATAGGTCAGGATGCATCGGTTGATTCCTCATCGCCGGACGACTCGAAGAACATTTCGCTTAGACTCGCCTTGTCGCATTCTTTGGCGGCACGCTCCAAGTTCTTGCAGGCTTGGCGGTAGTAAGTGGATTTAAGTTCAACTCCGATCCCCTTACGGCCAAGCCGAACCGCTTCGTAGACTTCGCTTCCAACGCCCATAAATGGCGACAGAATCGTATCGCCTGGATTCGACCACATAGTCAAGCATCGGTCGATGGAGTCGAGTTGCAATGGGCAAACGTGCTTTTCCTCTGGATCTTCTTTCGCCTCATCATAAGGCAGCAACCGATCCCGGCGAATGTCCATCCATACCGGCGAAGCGTACTGCCGGTAGATCCAGTGCGACAGCGAATTAGCCCGTTGGTCGCCCTTGTAGTTGGCGTATTCAGCAAGGCTCGAAGGAATCGCACGCTCGCCCGCGTATTCGCGGAACCCGCGTTCGTGCGTAATGGGAACTTCGTTCTTGCCGGCCTTCTTGAACACAAGTATGTAATCGGCCGGCGCTATACGGCTGCTTGCCGAGTCCTCAACAACGGTCTTGTGCATCAGGGTTGACATTCGCGTGCGGCGGGCAAAGTGCCAAGGGTCTTTCCATACCGTAACCCGGCAAAAGAAGTGCATTCCCACTTCCTCATGCACTCGGATAATGTCGCCGGGAAAGTCGCGTTGATACAGTTGCCCGCGTTTCAAATCCGTGCAATGGACGCACGAAATGCGGCCTGGCTTTGTGAGCCGTTCAACTTGCGTCACCACATAGCGGTATTGGTCGATGGATTCGTTGTAGCTAGTGCAATTGGTCATGTCGCGTGGATCGTCTGAGTATTGGTACAACTCAGGGAACGGCGGAGAGTAGACCGACATATCCACCGACAACGCGGGAAGCGTCGGCAAAACCTCCATCGTGTCTGCGTGGTAAATCGCGTATCCGTCGCCAAGGTATTGATCGATAACCGGCATCACTCAAGCTCCCAAAGAAGTGCATTGACCAACCAACCAATCAGGGACGATGCAAGGCTTCGCGTGCCTGTCTTCGCTCGCTAACGCCATTGCATCACCCATGAATCGAACCAACGACTCGAACATGCGGGCCGCCTGTTTCTGCTTCATTTCCAACCCGCTCATCACGTCCGATTCGCCTTCTGCGGCGACAACGTGGACGTTGACTTGATTGGATTGGCCGAACCGCCAGCAGCGACGAACGCCCTGGTAGAATTGCTCGAACGAGTAGGTCGGAAAGAAAGTCATGTCCGCGCAGTGTTGGTAGTTCATTCCCCAACACGCAATTTTCGGTTTGCTTATCAGAACCCGGATATTTCCAGTCGCAAAATCATTGAGTGCCGCTTCCTTGAAGTCGTCAGAATGACGCCCGGCAACTTCGATGGAATCGGGTATGATCTTCGCAAGCCGCTCGCCCTCTTCGTTGTAGTGGCACCAAGCGATTGCAGGTCGATCATGCGCCACAAGCTTAGCCACTGCATCGCAGCGTTCAGGAATGGTTCGCTTGCGTTCGTCGCGTTGCTCATTGAGTGTGATTGCCGGCCGATGGAATAGCTCACCTGCGGGAATAAATGGAATGTCCAGAACGTGATTGGTGTACATCAGCGGCGGCAAGATAAATCCTTCGTCGCTGCACCCAATGTCGGACGGCTTACGAATCGCCCTGGCCCATGACGCCACCCACTTCCAGAACGGCTTTTCCGAGTGCGGCTTAAACCACCACTTGGTACGATTCCAGAAGTCACCTTCACGGAAGAGCGTATGCCGCATGTTCTCTGTCTCGCGGAAGAAGTATCCCAGCATGTCCGATTGAGTCATGATCCCTAAGCACTCGGCTTGCGTGCCAAGCTCGATGAAATCGTTCGGCGACGGCGTTGCAGTGCAAAGCAATCGGTAGTTCATCTTGCTCATGAACCGAACAACTTGCTTCCGTCGTTTGCCGTCGAACGCTTTGATTGCACTGGATTCGTCGGCAACTGCCCCGACGAACTCATTCGCATCGAAGTAATGCAAGCGTTCGTAGTTGGTCAGTGTGATTCGACTGGCTTTGCCGTCGCGAGAAACGCCGCACTCAATGCCGAACTTCGCACCCTCGCGTGCTGTTTGCGGAGCAACCGCGAGAGGCGTAATCACCATGACCTTGCCGCCGGTCTTGCGGGCCACATTCTCAGCCCAAACCAACTGCATCAGGGTCTTGCCAAGTCCACAGTCGGCGAAGATCGCAGCGCGTCCCTTGCGAACCGCCCAGTCGACTAGGTGGCGTTGGAAGTCAAACAAGCAGTCCGGCAACCATAGCGGCTCGAAGCCACCCATGTTGGCTATCTGTGTCTTCGCTAGTAGAAAGTCCTTGTAGTCACGCATCGCAATCCCTTCTGTTGTCCTCACCAATGCCGGGCATTCGGTGTCGGAAGCGGACGCACCATCCCCCTTGCGGGGAATAGGTGCATCCAAAAGCGACTAAAACGCCGGTATATCCGTTCGCCGTTTAGCTCTCAGCACCCGAATCAATGTCTCTTCGACTGTCGCCGTAATTCGGACAACGGCCATGCCCGTTGCCATCCTCGGCGTCGCGGCCATATAGCCCAAGCCCATCCCCTCTTGGAGACGCCGCGAAGTAATCTGCACGCATGGATTCAGTCCGGTTGGCCGATCCTCTCGGCATCGGCAAGCCCGCCAACCAACGGGGTTTCGTCTTGTCGGCTTCCATGCCTTCGTTCCTTTGTCCGCAGATAACTTGGATTCGTGACTACAAAGCCGACGTTGCACTCATGGCACCTGAACTTCACTGCGCCATCGACTTGGCAGCGTCGCAGGTCGGCGTTGCCGCATTGCGGACAATGCAGGCCGGTGAATGTCCAATACTTCCAGTGCGTCGCCAGTTCGTCGGCCATGTCAGTCCTGCTTTTCCGACGCCCACCGTGCCGACAGATACGCCACCACCCGCTCGGCGGCATCGTCGCCCAGGTCCGTCAGCAGGCGTAGGATTTGTCCCATTGCCCTTAACTCTGGGTCCATCTTGCGGCCGGATTCTTCCGCCGCTTCGGTCGCCTTGTCGTCAATTAGACTGCCCGCACTCACGTTTCATACTCCTCTGAAAGAAACCACTTCGAATCATCGGCGTGCCAAGCACACCACAGTTCGCCCGCCGCTTGGTGCCACTTCGCCCGGTCGCCAAACAGGTAAGCGTTCAAGAGCTTGTTGGCTTTGTCCGCCACGTCGTACCTATTGCCACGCCAGCGAATGATTTCGCCCGCGTTGCATTCGCTAATCTTCACCAGCCAACTCAGCATCGACTTGTCTTGTTGCCGCGACTTCGCCGCCGCTATCACCGCTTCGCGGTTCGCCTTGAGTGCCGCGAGTTGCGGCGGCGTCGGCTTGCCGGTTACGGTGCCGTTGGCGTGGACGATGATTCCGTTGGCTTCCAGGTCGGCAATCAATTGCAGTGCTCCGTAGTCGGGTATTTGGTTGCGGTCCATCGCAGTCTTGCGTCAGTCCTTTGGCAGCGGAAATGTCTCTAGCTTAAAACTGACCATTGTCGTCAATCCCTTTCTCAAAGAACTTCTTTTCACAGTGCGGGCATTGCTCAATCACGGCTCGGTCAGGCTCCGGCATTTGCAGCCGGAAGTGCTGATAGATTTCCGCCCTGCGGTTCATCAGCACGATGCGTAGCCGCTCGGTCAATTTCTTGTGGTGCTGCAACTCAAGTCGGCCATCGGTGATGACAAAGGCCGCTCCGCGTTCGGTAACGTATTGCAACAACTCTTGAAGTTTCATTCACCCCCTCCCGCAAGTCTCGCCTTGATTTTCTTGCAGATGCCAAACGCTTGCCCGCGTGATAGTTTCGCGGCCCGTTCTGGTGTCCAACCCACCGAACACAACAGGTCGATTTGATGCTTGAATGGCCGCTCGATCATCCGCTGGTTAGTCGGCCGGAAGTCGCCAGTGTCCCGGCGGTCGAATGCGTCGATTTCTCTGGCTTCGTAGTCAACCCGGTCGGCACGGATACCAATTCGCTTGCACTCATTCCGCCACATGTGCATTTCGGTTGCGACGGCCTGTTCTTCCTTTTGTCTATGCTGCCTGAACGCTTTCATTTCTTTGGCTAACTCGCATTCGACGGCGGCCATTCCGATAGCCGCAACAACAGGTGCGCCCGCTTCGGCGGCGGCACACGCTGCTATGCGTTCATCGTCGGATAGCACGGTGCCGGCCAATACGTCGATGCAGTTGATTAGCTTGTGTCGGCCCGCATTACCAACGAAGTCCAACACTAGACATTCCGGCTTAGTCGATGACGCGATAGCCGCCTTGCGTGCCGAGCATGATTCGATCCCATCGACAACGCCCGGAAGTGGGCGAGTTCCACGCCCGATGATTTGGGTATAGAGCAACAGTGATTTAGTCGGCCGTGCCATTACGATCAGCGATGTAGCCGGTGCATCGAACCCTTCCGTTAATACTCCACAGTTGGCAATGAATTTCAGTTCGCCGGCTGCGTATCGCTCAATGATTCGCCTGCGGTCAGCCGGTGGCGTGCAGCCGTGAATGAACTCGGCACAGTCGCCGCCGATGTACCGCCGCAGCATCGTCGACATTGCTTTGGCATGTTCGACGCCGCTGCAAAAGACAAGCCCTTGGCGGTCGCCGACGTGTTCCTTGGTCGCCGCAACCATCTCGTGCAACGACTTTTCTTCCATCAGGATTGCTTGTAACTCTTGCTCGGAGAAATCAATTTCGCCGCCCGCGTTCCGGCGTGACTTGATCCGCGAGAAGTCCAGCCCTTTGACGTAGACCGCACGTTGCCGGATCGGGACTAACCAGCCGTCTTTGATGGCATCGCCAATCGCGTATTGGTACGCGCACGATTCGAACACATTGCCTAGCGACCGCTCATCGGTTCGCCGTGGGGTTGCTGTCACGCCCAATAGCTTGACCGGATTCGGTGACGACTTGCGCAACTCCGTTACCACGCGGTCGTACTGCGTGCCCGGTGCGAACCGGTGGGCCTCATCGACGATGACAAGGCGGATGCCGCCGAACTTGTGCCCCGCCCACTTGAATACGCGGTCCCGTCGCTTGCTTGACGCCTGCCCCATCGACTGCGCCGACGTGACGATCACATTGGAACCCGAAAACATGCTGTCGGATTTCTCGGTTGTCTTGTCCGCCTTCTCGACCCACGGCCGTTGCCCGGTAGTCGCCTCAACCGTTCGCACGGCTTGGGAAACCAGTTCGTCACGGTGCGCAACAACCATAACGCCGCCGGCCTTCCAGTCTTTCGCCAACGACGCAAGGCAAACCGTCTTTCCCAGCCCGGTCGCCATGACCGCCAAAGTCGAATCGACGCGGGTAAATTGGTCGCCGATTGCGCGTAGGCAGTCCCGTTGATAAGGTCGTAGAGAATAACTCATTTTCGGATCGACGCCTCCACTTCGGCGTCGTCTTTGATTTGCTTCCACTTGTACTTAGTGAGCCAACCGCAACCCTTGCACGATTTGCACGGGTCGATTCGCACTTTGCCGCTGCCATTGCAGTTGACGCAAACGCAGTGAGGACGGCCGTCCTCAAGCAACAAATACCGGATGCCGTCGAGTCCTGGTATCAGAAACTTCTCGGTCGCCGAAACGTGGTTATTAACAAAGAATCCGGCCGGTTCATTGATGAGCGATTTGACCGTATCACGGATCAAAGCGAATGCGCGTTCGATGTCGGCAAACCGGCCGTTGCTAAATACCGGCAGTAGGTCTTTGGGTATGGGTGTACCGATCTTGTCCTTCGGGTCGTTTGGCTTGCCGGTGTCTGGAGTGGCGTCCGCCTTTTCATTCTCTTTGATTCGCTTGTAGACGGTGTTGATCTTGGTTTTACCGGCCCGTAGATCGGCCTTGGTTTGTTCGTCGGCCTTTGCGATGATGACCTTTGTTTTGGCTAGTGTTCCCTCTGATACACCAGCGGCTTTTGCGATTTCGGAACGGGTGTTAATTGGCTCGTTTCCCGCCTTTGACAATATTGTCAAAGGCCGGGGTTCGTCGCCGCCAGTGCTTGTCTTTAGGTTCTCTTTCGCCCGTTCCGCAATGATCGGTTCGAGTCTTAGTGCTAGTTCGCTCCGCTGCATCGGCGTCAGATTTCGCCGTGCAAACTGGTTTCGAATCATCCAGATTTTCACGGCGTCAAGGGAGTCGAATTGCATCCGGTGCGTTTGGTACTTGATGCCGAGCCGTTCACAAATCGCGTAGCGGTTATGGCCGTCAATTACAACGTCTTCTGAGTCCCAAACAACTATTGGGTCTCGGCAACCATCCGCCTTTAGACTCGCCTCAAGAGCAACTTGCTCCTCATTGGTCAACGGTGGAATCAGGTCGCGCAATTCAGGGTTGATCGTCATTCGTTGCTGTCATCCGTCTACTGTGCAATCATTGCACCCGGCTCCTGCCGGGTCGCTGTCAGTTCAAAAGGGAATGTCGGTCTTGACCATCTGCTCAAGCCGCTCGAACACGTCGCGCAATTGGTCATCCGTAGCGGTCGCCTTGAAAGCATCCGTCACCGGATAGCCGCATTCCTTGACGATCCGCCACATGTCTTTGTTGATCGCCGCCCGATCCGGCCACGCCGTTGGGTTTGCCGCCTGCAACTCGCCAACGCGGGTTGCGAAATACTCCCACGGCGTCGGCTCGTGTGCGGGCGGTTGCGGCGGCGGCGCGTTTGTCCGATTGCCCAAGTGTCCATTGGCCGCGTGCCGCTGTTGCGGCAACGGTTCCGGCGAATCAACCTCTGAATCTTCGTGGCCCATCATCGCGAAAACTTGGATGAGTGCGTACTTGTACGCCGCCGTCATTGCCTTGTTGGTGGCCTTGTCGCCTGAGTCCATTCCGTCGCCGATCGCTTCGGTGGCAACGCTACTGCCGTCGGCCGCATGAAACGTGTAGGTGCATTTGATTGAGACGCACTGCATTGCGCCGCCGGATTTCGATTGCCGTTCCGACCTCACTAGGTCAGTGATCGCACAGGTTGCAAAGACCTTGTGCTTGCCGAGTGCGTCATGGAGTGCATTGCAAATATCGTCGGCACTGCGATACATGTACCCTTGCTGCTGGTTCTTTGTGTTCTTTCCGACGGGGCCAACATCGGCGATGATCGCGGGAATCGCGGAGTAGATTAGCTTGGTGTCGCTCACTCGCCACCCCCTTCGAACGGGCAATGATCTGCGTCCCAATGCTCCGTATCGCCAAGCTTCTTTCGCCACCGTGCCGCCGCCGCCCGCAACACGTCCTCTGCGGATCGCGGCGAACCGCCCGAATCGTCGAACCGCTCCCGGCGTTCGCGGCGTTGGTCCGCGTAGTGCATGTCGGTTTGTAGCCGTTGGAAAACGGCGTCATCCATCGTCAGGAGGGTTGGCTTTTCGGTGCGTTCGTTCAGCATGTGACACCTTTCGCTTTGGCGATTGCGGCTTCGGCCATCTTGTAAGCGTGGCGCATGCTTCCGCCGCCGTACTGGCCGTAGTTGTCCGCTAGCATGAATTGCTCGCATGCCGCCAATAACTCTGGGGCTGCGGCAATCAAATTGGCGTCCGCGATTGCCGTACTCTCAAATGATTTGTCGCGGTCATCCGCTACCGTCGCCACCTCGAAGCTGTAGGCGTCGGCTATTGTCAGGTTGAATCGCTCCCAAGGTGCCGGTGCGTGTTTCAGCATGTGACACCTGACAATTCAATGGCCGCGTCCAGTTCGTCGGCGGTTGACTTGTACGGGTCCGCCTTGCAGGTCATGCGTTGCAGCTTAGCCAACGTGCTGCGAACCCATTCGCCGTCGCCAGCGTTCATCGCGATACGCACTGACAACGATTCGTCAGCGGTGCTATTGTGAACGCTGAGAGAGAATGATCCGTCGGCCCTGCCGGTGATTGTCTTGTCGCCGCGTTGGACTTGGAAAAGGATGTCGTCTACCATTGGTTGAACATCTCCGTTAAATAGCCGGGGGACATTGGCGTGTCCCCCGGCTGAACATCTCCGCTTCCCAAGCACTCATTGCCCGGCCTGCGGTCCTCACTAGCCAGCGGCGACGGCGTTTACTGCCTGTCGCAAGTCGCTGGATTCATTGGCTCAAAATACCCGGCGGCCGGTTGAACCGCCGGGCAATTCATAGTGCGGCCCTAATTACTGCCTTTTGGACCTTTTCTGCTCGGCCTCCTGTTTGCCAGCGGTCGGCCAAGCCGCTGTCATCACGCCGTCACCTGACAGCCTGAATCACGATTGACTTGTCCAGTACCTTCGACCGCACAACTACCCCGCGATTGACAGCCGTGGTGTAAGCCAGCGTGCGGAACGAATTTGGCTCGCAAGCAAAATCGACGCCCTTGGTCAGTCGCCGCACTTGCCCATCAAGCCACAAATCCCACGGGTAAAACTGCGGTCGTCCGCCGCGATTGACGGGCGGAAATTCCTGCAACAACTCGGCCACGTTCGCGCTCCCCTTAGTGTGACAACTGCCGTAGCCAATCCGCATCTTCCTCCGCGTACTCGAACGAATCCCGCAGAGCGTCCCGCAGATACGCCTCACGCCGCCGCGAGTCGCGGGCCGTAATCTCATGCCCCGCCTGCGGCGTCAGTCGCCGGCCGTGTGCAGGTTCGCCGTAGTCGCTTGGCCTACGCGCAACAGGCGTTGGCCGGTGAATGAACGCACTCATCCGAAGTACTCCGTTCGCCACACTTGCCACAAGGTCCGATCTTGTTTGCCGTCGTCAAAGCAGCACTGTCGCAACGCCTGTCGGTCCTATTCCGCGAAATAACCAGTGGGCTGGTCTAAGCCGGTACTTACGCTCATTGCTGCCGGCAAATCACGGTTGAGCGAACCGAACCCCGAAGGATTCGATTCGCGACTGAAAACAGTTTACAGAGAATGCGGCCGCATTCAATAGCATTTTGCCATTTCCGCACAAAATCTATCGCTGTCTATTGAACGCCTAGGGATTCGCTTGTAAGATAGCTTCCATGAACGCAACAGAAGTGAAACACGAAACGAAGCACCTATCGGTGTCGCTCGCTGCGAAAGAGCTTGGAGTGCCTTACTCGACGCTCATTGTCTGGGTGAGAGAAGGACGGGCACGGGCACGGAAGTTCAAGCGGAAGTCGATGGTGACGTATCGACTCGCAGCCGCTGAAATCGAGCGGCTGCGTAAACGAATTGCGTCGGGGCTTCCGGTCTAGTTGCCGATCAGGAACCGAATGAATTGCTTGGCCTGTTCAAGTTTGCTTTCTGGAACTCTGGCAATCAATTCGTCGAGCTCTTCGTCGGCGTTGCTGTCAGGGGTTTCTGGGATGGGTTCGATCTTTCCTTCGCGAAGCTTGCGGAAGTCGATCTTGAGTGCCTTGCAAACGGCCTTGACCACCTTGCCTTCCGCGTACTTGGTGAAGTTGCGGGAAATGCTTGTCGGATGCACTTTGGCCTTTTCGCCAAGTGCTTCGAGGCTGTCGGGTTTGTCGATCCATTGTTGCACGGCACGAGCAAAGGTTTCGCCGGCAATCTCGTTTGGCGTAGCCGTTTTGCGTCGGTTCGAGCGTTCAGTGTCCGGCATCGTTTCTTCGCTCTCCAAAAGCCAATCAGTCAAAACATCAGGGGCAACCATGCGAGTCCTCTAATCCATTGGAGCTGTTGTACCGTCCGCGTGCGGCCGTGTCTACGGGCATTCTACGCGCGGGCGTATGGGCTCCGGGCCTTGTGCGACTCAGGTTTTGCCAGTCCGTGGCGGCTTACGTTTTAGGCGTGCTGGCGTTGGTGGCCAGTGGGTCAGTTGGGAATTTTATTGGGTGCGAAAGGGGGAGATTGTGGCGTTATCACGGCCGGTTTCGCTGGATCGAAAGTACCGCACGGAGGACGGTAGGGACGTGCGGATTTACGCGGTGGATGCGGGAGGTAACTACCCGGTTTATGGGTTGATTCTTGGGTCCGACGGCACGGCGTCAATAGAAACGTGGACGGTATTCGGCGTTTATCGGCATGGGTGCAAAAGTAGGTGTGATTTGGTCGAAGTCGTCGAACCCGCGTTCGACGTGAACGCGAAGTGGATGCGGCGCAGCGACGGCCGTAGGCCGGACAAGATCGCTCTCCTTGACGACGGTTACGTTCGCTATTGGATTGGCAATGATTTTTTTGTATTTCGAGCAATCCCAGCGCATCCAAGCCCAAACGACCTCATCCCCTACGTCGCCAAAGTTCGCGAGTGGACGCGGGCGGATGTGCCGTGGCCACGGCCTGAGTTTCAACAGGAAACGAACGGCCCTGCATTTGTTTTGGTTTGGTTGAACAACGAAGGCGTGTGCATTTCGTATAACGGTTTCGTCGATTGGGCCACGCTCAAACGCGACTGGCTGCACTCAACCGACGGCGGTAAGACGTGGTTGCCGTGCGAGGTGAGCGAATGAGCAAATCCGACGACAAACGCCAACTGCACAACGGCTGCCTAATCGCCTTGTTCGGTGCAACAATGATCGGCCTGTTTGTCCTGGCGTTGTTCGCCGTTGCGTGGGCGGAAGTTCTTGACTCAGTGGATGGGCGACAGCGAGCGCTGCTTGTTGCGTACTTTGCGATACTTGCGTTCGCATCGGCGGCACTTGGAGTTTGGTTTGTGGTGGGAGGCGACGAATGAGCCACTTTTGTTGCCCTATCTGCGGCCACAAGTACGAACGCTGGTCAAGGCACAAGTGCAACGAACGTACCTTAGCTGCGATTGATCGAGCAATGTCGCAAGATCGTGACGTGTTTCCGTCGCCAACAGAATCGCAGCGGCTTGCGGATGGTTTTGCGATGCTTGACGACTCCGACCCGCCAGATCGTGAGTATGACGCCATCAAAAGGGATTGCGAATGACCGCCGACGAACAAATCCGCCAACTCCGCGTTGCCAACCAACGCCTCATTGAGTTAGCCAAACAGCCCAACCCTAAGCGGGATTTCGTGCGCGAATGCAATGAACTATTGGCCGCGAAAGATAACTGGATTCGCAAACTGGAAAGCGACGTTGAAGCCATCACTCACATTGCCGACAACTTGGCCGCAATCGCCGATCATGGCGATTGCTATTCATGCCGCACGGGCGGGCCGTGCTGGTATCTGTTGGCGATGGAGAAGTTGGCGGAAATCAAGGGGCTTGCTGATGACTGACGCCCTACTGACAGTCGACGACGCCGCCGCGTTCCTTCGCGTCAGCCGGCGCACCGTCTATAGCCTAATCGCCGACGGCTCGCTGCGGCCGATCAAGGTCCGCAGCCGGAACCGGTTCACGCGGGCGATGCTGTTGGCGGTTGGGGAACGGCCGTGTGCCACGGTGGTACGGCGGCAGATTGAGGATGTTATTGGAGGTTGGAAACAGTGAGCGATCGCGATTGGAATACATGTGCGCCGCCCAATGAAGTAACGGTTGAAGTCGAGGATGGCGACCAAATTATTCAAGTCCAGGCCCACTATGGTCGTGACGGAACACTGCCGCACTGGGAGACTCCTGATGGGCGAAGGATGTGGTTTCCGGCCGCATTCCAACGATGGCGACACGTAACCTAGCCCGCCGCCCGCTCCGCTTGCGCCCGCAGATAGTCGAGCCGTTCAAACAAATGCCCGTAGGTCCGTGCCAGCATCGCGGGCCGGGCACGCGCCAACCCCGATCATCGCCGCCGCGGTCGAGTTGCTTGAGGGAAAGGACCATAGCGCCGCCTGGCCGACCGATACCGAGCGGCCCTTGACGATCTAATCGCGGCGGGCGCCGCGAGCGGGATTTTGCTAAAATTGCTGGAAAATTGGGAGCAAGAACTGCTGGTGATGTAATATTAATGATTAAACAGATGATATCTATAGGCGATTCATTATCAAGAATTGGCGTTAGCATTATGCAAGTTGAACGTTTACCTTTATATCAAATTTGTCATAAAGGAGAAAATGATTCTCCTTCAATAGATTGGGATGCTGTTATTTCGTTTAATAGTTCAACTTATTATCAATAGTTCGTGTTCATAGAACCATCTTGTATTATTTCCGATATTGTTTTTATCTCTATCTAAGACAACTCCTATAGCATTTTGTGATTTTGGCATTGTGTCAATATATTTTGAAAGATCGTATATTATCATATCGTGAGGATTAACATAATCAATATGATGTATCATTCTAATTTTTGTATTTTTTGGCCAAGAATTTAATAATTTAGGTTGTATTCCATTAGTGGTTACTATACCATCACCAATTTCTACCTTATCGATTTCTAATAGGCCATATTCAGTATCAACTAGTATTTGTCGATTATTAATTTTAGGCATATTAGTTTCATCTAAAGATGATAATTTAGTTATTGTTCCTTTATCGTTAATGTTGAAATTATCAAAACAACATATTGCTGTTATTTTAACTCTTTTTCCGATTATATTGTCTGTTTGATTTATTGATTTATAAAATGGCAACATTGAAAAGAGTTTTAATAAATCGCGACGTTTCATTTTGATTCCTTAAAGTTGATGATTGATTGGTCGTACCTAGATAACTTTCCAACCCTACGACAACCAAGTTGTTTTAGATTAATCACACAAGACAACCGAGACTTTACATCCAAATTAACATCATGAGCATTAACGATCTCTTTTACAAACTTAACTCTTCTAATCTTACGCAATCTCATAAACATCCAATCACATTTCGATAGCAAATTTAGTATGAATTAAATGTTCTCTTCTATATTCATCAAATTCTTTACCATCTTCGCTATACCAATCAGTCCATTCACCATCTTCAAATACACTTAATCCGCCAGCATTAGCATAATCTGGTTTGATATTGTTTTCAAATTGAAAATTATCATATTCAGCAAGAACATCAAGTAAAGTAGAAGCAGTCTGTAAATCCGAAACCTCAACAATAAAAGGCTTCATCGGAACTTGCGGAATCCACCAAACCCGAAATTTCTGATTCTTCATGAATATTCCCCAATCGACAATAGATCACGAAATTTCCTAACTATATCTTCCGATCCAGCGGCCGCCCCGCAGACGTTGCGGCCGCATACACGGGAGGTTCTGACGATGCCGGACATTACCAGCACGATTTTGGATTTGCTCAACACCGCCGAGACGCAGCGGGCCGAGGTGATCGCTCGCCGCGCCGGCAAGCTGGCTGCCGATCAAGCGGTGATTGCGGCCCAACAAGCGGCCGGAACCGCGGCGACGGAATTGTCGGATTCGGAGACGCGACTGACCGACACGCGTCAGCAATTGCATGAGGCCATCGACTCGATCTACGGGCTGTCGCCGGCGTTGACGTCGATCCTGGCCCGCGCGGCCTGAGTCGCGCTTGCGAATTCGCCGGCCGGACCTGGCATGGGTTGCCATGAGGGCGACTTTGGTCCCGGCCGGCGATGTTTTCCCAATGAGGATTCCCCAATGCAGTTGCAATTTCGGCCGATGCAAATCTGGCCCAAGAAACTGACCGCAGTACGCAAGACGGCGCCCTTCCGCGCGTCGTATCCCGAGACGCTCCGCTTGCTGGAAAAGGAATTGCGTTACCTCCATGCCAGGGCGATCGTGATTGAGGTCGCAGTTGGCGCGGATGAGATTCGCCGCGACGGCGTACCCTACGCGAATGCCCGGCCGCGGCATCCCGGCGTTATTCTCCGTTTCAATTCGAAGCATGGGCCATTGAGTTATCCATGCGACACATTCGACGATTTCCGCGACAACATCCGCGCCATCGCGCTCGCCCTCGAATACCTACGGGCCGTCGACCGCTACGGCGTGACGCAGCGGGGCGAACAATACCGCGGCTGGACGGCGTTGCCGCCTCCGGTCGTCGATCCGGCGACGTCGGTGTTCAGTGACCAACTCGACGCCGCTATTTGGGTTGCGGATCAGTCTGGTTTTGGCGCCGCCGACATCCTCACGCAAGGGAATGTCTGGAGGTCCGCTTACCTCGCCCTGTGCAAGAAATTCCATCCTGACGCCGGCGGCGACGCCAAGCAATTCTCGTTGCTGCAACAAGCTCGATCGATCCTCGACAAACATCATGGGAAGGCATCGTGAGCGTCACAATGAAACACAAGGCGCTCGCGCCCTGGTACGGCGGCAAGCGGACGCTCGCGGGAGACATCGTCGCGGAGTTCGGCCCGCATCGAGCGTATTGGGAACCGTTTTGCGGGTCGATGGCCGTGTTGTTCGCCAAGGAACAATCGGGCACCGAGATTGCGAACGATCTGCATGGCGACCTGGTCAACCTGGCCCGGTGCGTGCAAGACGAGTCGACGGCGGTCCAGATGCCGCGATTCAATACGCCGGGCTTCGTCCGGCCTGCAACCCGTCTCCGCAAGGAACTCGGTAATATCCCGCAACGCCCGATCCCGGCAAGCTCCAATCACCTGTTGCACTTGGTCCCGCGTCAGCAAGGTAACCGACGTTTGCGGGGTTGGCTTGCGGCAACGGGCGATTGGATTCGCTGCCAAAAGGCCGTCAGTCGCCGCATGCGAGAAAGCCTGCTGGATCGTCGCAATCACCTTGTGGCGGTAGGTCGGTCCCCAATCGGGTTTGCCCTCCACCCACGCTGCGATATCGTGCGGGCGTAGGTCGCCGGCAAGCATCGCGGGCCGCATGAACGCGACGAACATTCCCAAGATTCGCAAGGCTTCCGCGTACGTCCTGGTGGAGCGATTGCTCCGAAGAAACACAAGCCGGTAGTTGCAAACGTCCCGCACGGTCAGCCCGTCGCCGGTGTCAGGCACGCCGGATTTGAGCCGATGGAATGCGGCAACGGCTTCGGCGTGCGACTTGGCCAAGCGTACCTTGCGGTACTGATGCGTGGTGTACCAATACCCGTCAGACTCCCGCCGCCAAATCCCTGCCTGTCTCGGCATATCGCAGTCTCCGTGGGAAAAGGCCGCCGAAAGGTGCGCATTCAGTGCGCCGCAACCAATCGAATCGCCGTAACTTCAAAGCGGGTGGGGGGTATCGAACCCCCGTTTTCGCGTTGGGAACGCGGTGGGGCATCGGTTTTCCCGCTGATTTACTGGCCTTTTCGCAGCGGAGATATGCCGTAGTGTGCAGATTGGTGCAAGAGTGGATCGGACGGCGCACGCATTGCGGTGGAATGGTGCGCGGGCAACTATTCAGTTTTGCTTAATAGTTCAGTCGGCGTACCGATAGAGCGTCACTGATTCGCCGTCTGTGTCGCGGCCAGGTGCCGTCCAGATCCCGTTGTGGATTTGCCACCCGCCGATCCGTACGGCCTCAACGTAGCCCTCGTCCGCGTTCTCGCGGAGCGTTCCGCCGTTGCCGTCGCTGAACTCAACTATGTATCGCATCGCTTTCCCCTTCGTTCGTCGCCAGAAATCCACTAATAAATACGACATCGATATGTATTCGATGCCGCCCAACGGGGCGGGTGTTGCATTCAGAACGCGGACTTGACTCGTTTCGCGCCACGGTCTTTGGCGTTCGCGACAGCGGCCGCCAAATCATCAAACGATTCGCTCCATCCCGGAGTCTGGACGATCCAGACGGTATTGTGCCCTTCCTTACGTTCGCCACCGGTGTATTCTCCCGTGCGTTGGCTGTAGGTGCCTCGGCACTCAAGCTTGGCCTGCCAATCGTCGCGAACGATCCGCACGTTTCCGGTAAATTCGATCTGCCGCATTGATGCGTTTAGGTCTTGCGTCGTCATCTCTCAATCTCCCCTCTTGTGTCCCCACCCCGCCCACTGGGGCGGGGCTTTTCCCCTTGCGTCCCTGTCAGGTTCACTCGTTCCTGACACACTCAATATATCCTTTGGTCAACCCTTGGTCAACCAAATTCCGGACTATTTCCTAGATTTCTTTGAAATAGCCATTTTCCCCGTGGTTTTCGGGTTGTTTTCTTGGGCAAGAATTTCTTCCGGCATTCCCTCTACTTGAGCCAATCGCCGTATTGCAAGCGAAATAACGTCCGTCCGGCTCATGGATAGGCGGTCGGTCAGCCAGTCCATCGTGTCGTTCACGCGGGGGGCGAAGCGGAACCCCTGTAGTTTGGGTCGGTCCTTGGTTCTGGTCTGCATTGGTTATCTCTCCATAGGTTGTTGCCACGGGGGAGAGTATACCGTTGGTCAACCGGGAGTCAACTAGGCCAGCGACCCCACGGCCGCAAAATCCCCGCACTCCCCACACCGCATCACGCCCGGCCGCGACTCTCCGCAAGTGGCTTGGCCGTGCAGGTCGCAGGCGTAGACGCGGCGGCATGGAATCGCGTGCCGATCAATAGCCACGCCGCCGTGGTGGCAATTCTCCGGCGACTGAACTGGACCGGAATCATTTCTATTTTGGGCCAGTGCTTGACTTGTGATCCTTGTCAATATCGGCGGCAAATGCTTTTTGTCCGTCGGCTGAACTCCTCCAGGCCATTCGGCATAACATGACCAGCACGGGCAATTGGGGTTTGGTGACAGCGCCACGATCATATTGTGCGGGAGCAGTCCGCACGCCATCGTTCCCGGCTTGTCTGTGTCAATTTGCCGGTGGCTGCATCGGGGAAGAGATTCAAGCGTCTTCATGCAGCTTAATGCAACCTCACGACCTCACACAAAGACGACTGAAATTGTCGGCGACGGCGTGCTGCCGTCGCAATAAGTGGTGCCCCCGGCAGCAGACCAAGTTACCCCGCAGTCTGACGACGTGAATGTCAGCGACCCAAGCGAAGGGGTTGCTTGCAATACGAGTTCCATGCTGTGCGGAGATGAGACACCAAGGTTCGCTGCAATGTTCCGTGTGGTATTCCACGCCGTATTACAGATCAGCGATCCAAGTCCGGTTGCATTGGCATCCACCGTCACCATCGACGTGTCTTCGTATCTCCATACGCAAAGTGAATACCCAGAAAACGTCGCCCACGGCAGGTCGTAGGTTCCGTTGACTGATTCCCACTTTACGCCACCCGGCGAAGTCGGCAATGATATCGTGACTCGCGCGGCAACCGATGTCGGCGCAACTCCGCCAGTGTCGCCACAAAACGGACAGCAACAGCAGCGGCGGCTCATGCGCAATTCCAGTCGCTAATGAGCCACTCATTGTCAAGTTCCGACCATTGGCATTCACACCCTTTGCTTCCGGTTGGCGTTGATTCGCCCTTGCGGTTTCGGGCGGTGACGTTGCCCATGGAATTCGCCAACGCCACCGTTCCGGTTGATCCGCTGGTGATCGCTCCAGCCGGCAGTGTGCCGCGAAGGCGAAAGCACCATCCCGGAACGATTGCCCAATAGGTTGTGCCGTCAACAGCGTCAAGGACGGCAACAATATAAGTGCCGGTGGGCAGGGCGATTGTTCCCGGAATCATTGTGTTGTCAGTGACAGTGTCGCCGGTGGAAAGCGTGGCGGTGCCGCCGCGCGACAAAGTGGATGTCAGTGTGCCAGCGATAGCGCCGCCGCCCCCGCCCCCGTCGGCCGGAATCACATCGCCAAGCGACTTGTCGATCTGCCGTTGCAAATTGGTAATGTCGCGACGTGCTTGCTCCGATTCGCGGGCCAAATGATTGACCCGCTGTTCGTCGGACTGCGGCACAAAGTACGGATAGGTGGACATTTAACCGCCTCCCCGCGTTGGTGCGCCAACGCCAAAACCTTGCGGTCCTTCCGCTTCGCCGCCGCCCGGATTTCGCATGTAGAACGTGCTGCCAACACCGTTGGTGTTGATCGTGATGGATGGGCCGTAATCGCGGCGGAATTGCTTCGCGTCGATCTTGAGTTGTTGCTTCAAGTACTCAGGATCGACCTTGAGGAATTGGAGTTGATCGCTATTCCACGTGAGCGTGGTAATGCGTTGTTCGTAGTCAATCTCCACGTCGGTCAAGACCGCGTTGATGTCCTCCCAGCCCGTGGTGAGTGCCGAGCCGTTCGCGTCCACGGCGGGCAAGTTAATCCGCAGATTCAAGCCCCAGAAGTCGTAATCGATCCCGGCAATCGTGCATCCGCCTGCAAATGCGATGTCCGAAGTGGCTTCGAAAATCCGCTGGCATAGCTCTTGGAATTGTGCCGTTCGGGTTGCTTCGGCGACCGGCGTACCGTTTTCCCAACCGACCGCCAATCCGGGGTCCAGAATCTTTTGCTCTGACTCCACGCCCAGCGAGGTATAGAGCGTGCCGCCGTAGCCCGACGTTGGATAGCGCACTGACAACGGCACGTCATAGTACGCGCAAAGCAGGCGAACGTCGGACGGCAATTCGTAAGGCGGCGACCCGCCATCGACGTACCGATAGACCCGATTAGGAACCGTCACCGTGCCGAGTCGGTTGTCAATCACCGCGTCTTTCACGCATGCCCAAGTGGTGCCGTCGTAGGTGACAATCAGCGACGGCTTGCGGGTCGTCAACAGGATGACGCCGGCTCCGTTGTCCCACGGAACCAAGCCGTCTGACGGAAGCCGGCTCGCCAGATTGCGTTTGTTCGGATCGGTGATTTGCCACACTTTGCCCGCGTTGGAAGCGGGGTCGTAGTCGGGTCCGAACGACTGGAAGTTTGACTCTTCCGTGCCGTCCCAATCTTCGGTGAGCGTGCCCGTCGAAACATAGGCGTCGTAGGTGACGGCCTTGCGTGGGCCATAGATTTTGGTTGCCGAGTACCGCCGATCGGTGGAGATGTTCAGGTTCAGCGACAGAATCACTTTGTCGGAATAATCGTTGAGGGTCAAGTCGGTTTGGGTCGCTGCCAGCACGTCGTAGATTCGCCACTGCCGTTGGTTGTCGCCGGGCACAAGCAGCGCCCGGAAACGTGGGTTGAGTTGCAGCGTCCGCTCCACGGCCGACGGTACGGTCTCATTGGTGAACGCGATTTTGGTTTGCGGCTCGAAGTCCATATCGGTCATGTCGGCGGCGACGTAGGGCGCGGTCCCCGCGTCCACTGGCGCGGCCATCATCGGCCGCAAGATCGGGGCCGCGTCATCCAAGATATCTTGCACGATGTCCGCAAGTGACGCCTCATTGTCACGGCTGAATGCGATTTCTTCGTCGGCGTCCTCTTTGACATTGTAAATCAGACTGGGAACGGCGCCGGTCCCTTCCGCCGCCACGCCGCCAATCTCCGTATACGGAACCGACATGACGAACGCTTCGGCCGCCGCTCGCTTGGTGCCGCTAAAGCAGGTATAGACTAGCTCCAGCGTTGACGCCGGAAGAATCGCATCAACGAATCCCTCAAAGACCGGCGAGCCCCAGTAACCGTAGGATTCGTCGATGAGCCAAATCGCCGCACGATTCGGAATCGGCGTCGTATGTTGAGCGGCCGCCATGCGAAATTCCATGCGGGTCGGTTGCCCATAGGATTTCTGCACCTTGATTCCAAACCAGTGGTAAGTGTCGATCGGGTATTCGGTGATTGACCCGCTGGAATCGGTGGCGAAGAGCCGCATGTACGGGTCGCCCGATGCGCCGCCCGGCCACCACGAATTGGCGACGGCAGTACCTTGCGACCATCCAGCCGGATAGCCGCGATTCGGAAAACCACGGGTCGGAAAGCCACGCCTGAAACTCATGGTAGTGTCAGCGTCACGGCAGTTGCGTTGCCGTCGCTGTCGGTTGTCTCCACGATCCTAGTGGTGGTGTTGTCCAGTCCCTTGTAGGTGTTGGTCGAAGTGGCCATGCCCGATCGCTTGCCAGCCAATTTCGACCCGATGATTGCGATGGCTTGGGGTAGAGTTACGCCCGATTCGACTACCACGGTGCTGAGTGCATCGCTGGCAAGAATCGAATACCCGGCCGGAAGAATCGCGAACGTGGTTGTATTGTCCGGCGTGGTAATCCAGTTGGGCGTAACCGACGCCACTTTGGTTGATCCCACATAGTCGGTAATGCGGCGCACTTGAGACGCGCCGGTGCCTCCCGTGGTCAGAATCAGGCAGTCATTATACAGGTCGTTGGTCGCCGACGCCGACGCATCCAGCGTAATGGTTCCGGCCGCTCCCGCTTGGGCCGTGGATGCGCGAATGATCGTTGAGGCCACGCCGCCTGTTGCGCCGAATGCAGCGTTGGGTAGCGCGGTTAAGCCAAGCCGGACGGAATCGTTCGGGTCGTAGCTCACTAGGTGGATTTGGATTGAGCAGGGCCGCATATTCGTCGCGCCCTTGAGGTGCACCGTGGCGTTGTTCACGCCGGTCGCAAGCACGGCATCGGGCAAATCTAGCTCGTACCAGCCCGGCATGTTCGCGGATGAAATTTCCTTGAATCCTCCCGAAGTCCAAGTGCCCACGGTTGCCGTTGCCAGCGTGATTGCGGTAGGCGAGGAATCGCCGTCGCGAAAGTAGTAAGCCACCAATGAGGCTGAGTTGTAGACGAGTCCGGTCAAGCCCGCGCCGGTTGTGACGGACGAATCGCCGATGAAAATTTGCACCCGCTTGGAAGTGGTGGCTTTCTTGATTGTGAAGTGATGCGAGAAGTTCATTGCGTTGTCCTGTGTTTATCGGTTGTTTGCCCGTTGGTTGTTGGCGGCCCTGCCGAGTGCCGCGCGGATGGCGTCCAGGTCTTTGCGGTCAGCTTCGGCTGCTGCAATTGTTTGCGCCTGCAAATCCACAAGTTGATGCATCAGGTCGATTTGTTCGCGCGTTAGTTTTCGGCGATTGCCTTCAGCTTCCACGGCCTTGTCTAGCTGGAGTTTCTGGGCTTCAACTAGATTCTCTTGTGCGTTGTTTGCGCGTTCCGCTTCGGCATCTACAAGTCGTTGTTTTCGTCGCTGTCGAACGTCGCGTCGCTGATCGGCAACATCGACGCCAAGCTTCTCTTTCTCATCGACGGCACCCATCTCTTCGGCGAAAGCCTGCTGAATGCGCTTCACTTCCTCTCGGAATGCCTTTTGGGCCGCGTTGCGTGCTTGTCGCCGCATGCGTGGATTGATATTGCCTCCGCCAACGGCTGCTTCACCGCCGCCAACTGCATTGCCGCCGCCTTCGCCGCCGGCGTTACCGTCCATCGGCCCGAACGGATTCAGGCCCATCGCGGCCGCACCGCCCCATTGTCGCCACCCTTGGACTCCGCCGCCTTGCTGCGCGATGACTCCGCCGCCAACTCCGCCGCCCGCGCCTGCCTCTTTGAGCCGCTGAAACAAATTGGCGGCCCTCTCTCCAGCCACCGCATTCTTTTCCCGCTCCATGTCCATCATCCGTTCGATGCGGGCCTCTTTCTCTTGCTCAAGCAATAGCTTGTTTTGCTCGTACTCTTTGTTGCGGAGTTCGATGTACTTTTGCTCTGCAGCATTGATTTCCGCTAGCAACGCCTTCTTCTTTTCGCCGGTCAATTGATCGGTGTTGTAAAGTTGATGGTATTGGCCAATCAGGTCGTCAACATTCTTCTTCGCGTCTTTCGAATATTTGATGTCTTCTAGCTGCCGATTCTTCTCCTCGATCGCAAAGTCGGCCTTTAGATCGCGCAATTCGTCGATGCGATGAATCACAACGTCGTATTGTTGCTCCAACGCCTGCGTGTACGCATCGCTCGCCTGTGCTTCTTCGTCGGTCAGTTTTCCCAGCGTCACAAGTCCGGCAATCCGCTTTTCTTCAGCGGCAATCAGGGCTTGGATTTTCGACGCCGAATCCATGCCGTCGATTCCGCTGGTATAGTCGCGAATCTTGGCGCGTTGGGATTGAGCGCCCCGCAAGCTATTGGCAATTCCTTCCGATCGATTCTTCGCCTCATCGCCTTTGTCTCGCCACGCCGCGCCGCGCGCCATGTCGCGTTGCTGCTCTTCGATCTCGGCAACCGAAGTGCCGAATAGATTTGTCGCTGCGGCAAGCGTGCCGTTCATCAGTCGGCCCCAAAACGAATTGGGGTTGATGTCCTTGCCGGTTTCGATCAATTGCCCAAGTGCGGAAGTTGCGTCAACGGTTTCCTTTCGAACGCGGCCCATCTCCATTGCGACCTTGCCGGCCGATGCGCCGATGGCCGCCAACGCTCCGCCCGCGAAAACGTACTTGCTCATCGACGTGCCGAGCGCCATGATCGTCGGCAATTGCTTCGTGGATTGCTCGCCCAGCAATGCCAGCGATGGATTGATGCGTCCCAACGCCTGCGAAACAAAACCAAGCCCCTCAGCGGACACCTTGCCGGCTTGGTGGGTTTGCGCCGCCATCTTGTTCCATGTCAACGTAGTGGCATTGGCGCCCGCCTGGATGCGCTTGAAGCCGGCCGCCACTTGCGTATCGTCAAGTTCAGTGCGGATAACAGTTGACATTGCGGAGTCCAATCAATGGCGGAGATTCAGTCAAAACGATGGAAGGCAACAAAAGGCGTAGGTTGCCTCATGCTGGCAGCGGGTTTGCTCGGCGTCATCTTCTTTGCGACTGACATACCACGCCGTCACGAAGCGTTGTCGTATTCCTTGGTCGCTGCAGGCGTCGGGATATTCGCGTTCGGCTGTTTGGGCGCGTGGTGGAATCACGGCTAGGATCGTCACCGCTTCGCTTGTTGTTTGATCCACTTGTCACGCTCCTCACTCACGATGTCCAACGCGGTCCGCGTCCACAGGCCGCAGCGATTCCACTTGAGTCGATGCGACCGATATTCCAGCCACAGAGCTATCCGCCAATCTTCGAATCCGTCGCCGCGTCCAGCGAGGAAACGCTGGGCGGCGTATCGGAGTTTTTTTCGTCTTGCTCCGGCAAGCCCTCGAACGCATCACGCACCGCCCGCGAGGCCGCGAACAACAGCGGCTCGCATTGTCGCAACGCCGCGTCGAACGTGACGGGGTTGAATTGCAGCACGCCGCCCTTCGTGTCCACAAATCCAGCCCAATCGACGATGACCCGCAGCCGATAATCAAACAGCTTGCCTTGGTCCGTCGCCCGGTCGCCCGGCGTATCGGAACGTGATTGAATCCACTGGTTGAACAACTCCGCCCGCGTCGGTTCACGCACCGTGAGCGTGCATCCATCCAGCCCGTCGATCGGCACAATGCGCCGCTCCGGTTGCTTGTCAAGCTTGACTGTTACCGCCAATGTCCGCGTCTCCTATTGGTTTTGGTGCCCGCTTTTCCGCCGCCTGCCGCAAGGCGATTTGATGCGCTTTGATTGCCAACGCGCCCAGCTTCGCTTGCCGATCCGCGTTCAGAAATCCCGGCCCAAAGATCGGCCGGTCGGCGTCGAAATGTTTGGCGTAACTCATGTTGGTGCCCACGGTAATTCCGTTGTGGTCAGGCTGGAAAATCGCTGGCTTGATCGGCTCGTCTTTCGGCTTGGTTGGGCGGCCGGGAACCGGTTGCATCTTGAGGCCAGGCACACCATGGACCAATGAGTTAACCAGCCGGCCGGTGTCGATGCCGGTCTTTGCGCCTGCCAATTGTTTCTGGATGTAGTCGCGGCGCCGTTCCTTGGCTTTCGCCACGCGGGCCTTGCCGCTCGCCAAGCGGTTCGAGTGCGACTTGGGCAACTCCGTTCGCATCCGCAATCGCTTGGTCTTTGCCGCTTGCACTTTGACCCGCAATGAGCGAATGGCGGACTTATTCGACTTATTCGACTTGGCCGACTTGCCCGCCGCTTTGGCTTTGGCGATGGTCCGCTTATGGGTTGCGATTTTCGCGCGTGCCGATTTGATCGTCTTGCCGGCAGTCACATACGCCTTGCTGCCACGGACTGCGGAACGGCGTGCAATGCGTGCCGCCGTCAGTTTTGCCCGCGTCTCCCGCAGTGCTTTGCGTGCCTTGCGGACCGATGCCGATTTGGATTTGTACGCCTTCAGTCGGCGGATGCGACCGACCACGGATGTTGCCTTGGTTGGCGGCCAACTAATGCCGTCGCCGCCGGTCTCACCACGTGATTTGGCCCGATAATCTTGGAAGCCCCAAGAGAGCATTTGCAAGCCCAGGGCGCGGAGAATCGTCGGCCGGTTTTGCGCCACCGATGCCGCCGCCGCTTCGAAGGCTTTGGCGAGTTGAACCATCTCTTTTGTGTCGGCCTTGAGTAGCACGTTTGCCCGCCTCTCTCCCGGCCGCTTAGGTGGTGGTCGAATAAGTAATGTCGATATCGTTGTCCGTGGTGTTGGGTTTCTTGACGACGAATTTGAGCGTTTCGGTTTTGTGCCCGTCGCGCGGATCGGAGTTCACCGCATCGACAAAATCCATCTTGTCGAAGTCGATCGTCGCTGTGGTGTAGATGTTGCCCGGCGTGGCCGACGTGTCAAGGTTGTGGCACTTCAAAACCACTTGCCCGGCAACGCTCGTAATCGGGGCCGACGTGGAAGTTCGACGCAACAGGTCGTAAGTCGATGCGGACTTGAGCATCACCAAATCCAACGTAATTTTCCGCTGCATTTGGTCGATCAATGTCGGAGTGAGCGAATTGAGATAGACCGACCGCAGCCCGTTGTCGATCGTCAAGGTGAACGATTGCGGGGTAACCGCTGAGCCGCCCACCGAAAAGGTGCAATCGTAAAACATGCCGGCCGGCGGATGCGCCGTAGTCGATGGAATCGCCACGGGACTGCCCTGCGTGGCTTCGCTCTTGGCGATGATCGACATGGACACTTTGACGGGCTGGCCTTCGCCGCCCGAAATCGTGGTCGATGCGATGCGAACGCCCGCGAAGTCCTTGCTGTTGACGGTCTCGAAAAGACCAAAGGTAAACGAATCTTGCGTAATCGACGAATCGCCCGATGTGGCCAGTTCCAACAGCCATTCCATGATGGACTTGGACGAAACGAACGTGCCGAACAAGTCGAAGGTAAACGTGCCCGCGATGGTCTGTTTGGCCACTTGCGTTGGGCCACGGTCCTGCCGAACGCCACAGAATGATTGCGGCGTGTACGCCTCGAAGTGCGCACGCGGCTCGAACGATTCGTAGGGAATCCAAATCGCGGGCGTTACCGCCGTCCCAAAGGTAACTTCCTTGCCGACGAAAAGCCGATTTTCCCAACCACCGTAGTACGCCACTTGTGGAGTCTCCTATTCGTTATTCGATCGTCAGTGTGCCGTTAAGCGTTGCATCGGTGCGTGGATTCCATCGCACGTTGAAAGTGACATTCCACTGGCACTGGGTCATGGTCACCGTGTCGCCTTCGTCGTCAGTCAACGGCAACCGGGTAAACGCCGCCGGCGCCGTCACAATCAAATCTTCGACGATAAATGACGCCGTGGACTGGGCGCGAACGCCGGTGCCGTCGGCCCACACCGCACGGCAAAACAACTGCCACAGCAACTCCGGCAACCGCACCGAAAGTTCCGGCGTCCACAGTTTGATTTCAAGGACGTTGGCAATCATTTGCTGTTGATTCGTGAGCCACGGCGTTGCAACCGAGACGGGGTAGATCGACAACGCGGGCAGGTCGCCCAACGCCGGAACCATATCGGGCAAGAGGGTTGCCCCGGAATCGTCCCAATGGAAGCGACCCTGAATCAACCCGTCCAATTGCGTGTTGGCCTCAACCGCCGTCCACACGGCTTGCCTTATTTGTGTCAGGATCGGAAGGCTCATTTGCAGCCCCCCGGATTGCCGACAACGGGCCGCCCGATATTGAGCCGCTCCGTGGTGAATCCGTCGCCTGGATAGGCCAATCCCGGAACCCGCATCAGCTTGTCAGAGACGGCCTCGAGCCACGTCCGCGAACGGGCCGCAGCGTCCGCAATCGCTCGCGGAACCTTGCGGCCCTTGCGGGCAACCAACCGGTCACAAACCAAATCAACGCACCGATCCCGCAGCCAGCGATTGAGACTGCCGGACGATTGCACGATCGGAACCGTCTCAATGACCGGTGTCAGGTAGCCGTCAATCTCGGCTGAGACGGCCGCAATCGCGTCATCAATCAAAGCTGATTCGTCCGAATCAACGGCGCCGTCCCGGCCGTCATCCACACAGTACAACGCGCCTGCGGTTGACAGCCGATCCAACACGTCTTGATTCAGGCAATAGGTCGTCATTCGGGAATCGGCTCCGCTGCCACAGTCATTGGCTCAATGCACACCCGACGGGCCGCATCGTCGTAGGCAGTCACCTTGCCGTACTGGATTCCGGCGGCGGCATCGACCATCGCGAATCCGCTTGCAGGCTGCCAGTGTCCAGCTTGGCCCACGCGGACAACGGCCTCGCCCACGGAAACGTCCTCGTCCATCGTCCAGTCTGCGGTAATCGTCACTCTCAAATCCTCGCCACAAAAGAAACAAGCCGAGCCGGATGAACTCCGACCCGGCTTGCGGCAACGACTATTGGTCGCTGTCAGGTTGTCGATTAGGTTCCGACAACGGCACAGTAAATCGCGTTCGGATTAGCCAAACCGTAATAGAAGTTCGACCCAAGGAACAACGCCAAGCGTGCCGGGTTGTGCTTGATTTCCGCGTAGCTGAAATCGCCGTAGAGCTTGACGAAGTTGCCCATCGCACCTTCCACGGAATCAGCCAGGTCGGCGGTGGTCGGAACCAACTCCGGCGTGTTGTAGTTGACAAACCACGGGCCGGGGTCCGGCGTGATAATCGCCTTGGTGTCGCCGATGAACTTGCGCACCGTACTGCCGTCGGCCCCGATGTAGGTGCCGTCGTAGAAGTGCCAGGTCCAGTCGCCAAATTGGATGGTGTCGCCGAATCCGTTCAAGGCCGCTTCCGCCCGCGTGGAGTTGAGCACCATGAACGATTTGAGTTCCGTGTTGGCGCGAATGAACTGCTTCCAGGTGGAGTTGGTCCAGATATGTTTTGGCATTTCGGCGTTCAGCGATTCCGCCGCAATCCGAATCTGGTCCAAGTCCTGCAGGATGTTCGCGGCCGCTTGATCCCAGCGAGTGCCGACGATGGAATTGAGTTGGTTCTTGTTGTTGGCGGGGACGGACCAATCAATGGTTTTCGACGTATCGGCGCTCGACGACGATTCCAGAACCATGTAGTCGGAATCGAAGTAGCAAATGCCGTCGCAGAGCAGCTTGGACAGCACGGCCGCCTTGAATTGCCGCATGCGGAACGAGAACAAATCCCACTGCCGCAGGATTTCGAACCGCCCCTTGTCCGTCACTTCGTTGGAGTTGTCCTGTCGCATGAACAACATGCTGTTCATGTCGATCGACAGCTCATTGAAAATGTGAATCGGCGAGTGGTAGTTGACCTTGGCGTTCGCCTGGTCCAGCGTCTTGGCCGGTGCGCCACGCGTATTGCCCGGTGCAATGGTCCGTTGCATCGGGTAATAGACTTGCTCAATCACGCCGCCGTCACGGTCTTGGCCGTTCGCGGCGTAAAACTGGAGCAACGGATTGGGCGTGGTTGTCAGTTCGGCCCGTTCCTTGTACGCCTCGGTGAAGAACCGCGGGTTTAGGATGTCGCCAACTGCGAAACTCATCGGTCATCGTTCACCGCCGCGAGGTGCCTGCCCGCATATTTCTGAGCCAACGGCCGGTTGCGGAAACCGGATTTCGGGAGCTACCCTAGTTGGCTTAGTTCCTTGTGATTCCTTGGTTATTCGGTTACGCCACCGTCAGCGTGTGCTTGCACAGGTGGAAGTGCCACCACTTCGTCGCGTCCATATTCGACGCCACCACGCAGGCCGCGCCGATCTTTTCACCGGACGTGGAGTAGGCCACACTGTCGGCCGCCAAATCGTTAAAGGTGATGATGTTGTCGGGGCTGGACGGCCCCGCGATTGTCATGTTGACATCGGCCTCATTGAAGAAGCCAAACGACAGACCGACCGCCAACGTCGGAAGCGTGAACGTCGCCGCCGCCTTGACGACGAACAGCGTTCCGTCATCGGACGCCGTGATGGTGTAGTTGGCGGAAATCGACTTGGTTTTGCGGAGATTGAACGGCCGGAATGGGGCCGGCATCGTGTCCACGCCCAAGGCGTAATCGTCGTACTGAATCCCGACAAGATTCAGTACCGAATCTGGGTCTTCCAGGATCGCCGCGTAGTCGCCAAGCAACTGGTCTTGGTCGACATAACCGCGAATCGCAATCACGCCGGAAGCATCGACGTAGGTCGCCGGCGCCGTCGCGTGGTAGAGATTCACTTCGTCAGAAACCAGCACGCCGCGTGCGGTCTTCCACGCATCGACAACCACGGGGTCATTGTCTTTCCAGGTGATTGCGGACGTGAGCGTAATGCCGGTTGAAGAATCGACAGACACAATCGCCTGCGCCGCGTTCGCCCCGACAATCACCGAATCGCCCGCCCGGAAATGCGTGGCGTTGTCCACCACAAGAGCGGTGGTCGATGTGCCGTCGCCGTTGGCTTTGGTACGCTTGACCGGTGCCCACTTGAGCGTGGACGAATTGCGGGCCACGAAGCAACCGCCACGAATAATCTTTTCGTAGCTTGTGTTGCCGTAGTCGTAGCAAGCGGTGCCGTCGAAGGTCGCACCCTCAAGCAATAGCGGCTGGTGCGCCTGCTTCGAAAGGACGCGGCGAGGCGTTGCTGTCCGGCCTGCGGTGAAGCCCGGCGGATACTGCGAATGTGCTGGCATGGTCGGTCATCGTTCACCCCCGCGTGGTGTCTGTTTCGCATCGCCAATCGGCCGCCGGCTGCGATTGCCGGTTGTCGGGAGCTACCCTAGTCCGATTTGTTTTCGGTCTTGGTTCGTCCTTAGTTCTTGCTTGGGGCCGCGCCGGCAAACTGCCGGATGCGTGCCTTGCGTTGCTCTTCGGTTTCGTTCGTCCGCGATGCCGCCGACAACTGCATACCCTTGGTCGGCGATTGCGTTCGCACGGCCTGGGGCAACGCTTGGAACGGGGCCAAAAGCGACAGTTGCCACTTGGCGGTTTCGCCGGTCGCCAGAAGCGTTTCCTTCATCGCCGGCTGAATTTTGTTGTCGGTCACCAAAGCTTCAACGGCCGTGGTAAACGCGGCTTTCGCGGTCGCCGATTCGGCGGCGATGCGTGCCGAGAGTTGCTTGCGGTAATGCTCAACGGCCTTGCCACGCATGCTCATGTTCATGGCGGGAACCGGGGTCGTTTCCATCGCGGATGCGTCGGTTGCGGCCGGCTCTTCGCTGGTTTCTTCGGGGCCAACCAACGCAAGGAAAGCGGCCATCACCGATTCCTTCGTGGTGGCAATGTCGGGAATGGCAAAGCCGGCATCGGCCAGCATTTTCTTCACTTCATCGATGCTGAAATTGTCAGCAGTTCCGTCGCCTTCCGGCACGGTCGTATCCTTGGCCATCTGCATTTTCCCCCGCGTTGAAAGTCGCTTGAACGGGCCTTGGCCCGGCACGACTGGATTGATGACGATTGCCACGTGAGTCAGGCACGGCGCGTACGTTTTGCCAGTCCCATCCGTGAATGATTCGTACACCTCAACAGAGACTTCGTGCGGCGTTTCGTCGCCCGCCACGGTCCCGAATGAGGCTTGATATTTGGTGTCGGTAATCGGGAACTTGCCGTAGAGCGTGTCGCCCTGGATGAACAATTCCGCTAGGTCGCCCGATCGCGAAGCGGCCCCGCCGTCATGTTCCCAAATCAGCGGCACGCGGTTGCCCGCCGCCTTGAACTTGGCGAAGTTGTCGCGAACCGCAATCAGCGTTTCCGGCGTCACATTCCAAGGCTTGCCCTGGATATTCCAGTTGCCGACGCGAAGCAAATCCTTGACCACCACGGGCGGCGTTGAAGTCTGTCCGCTGGGCGGCGGCGAATAGGCTGCCTCCAACCGAAAGGGTCCGTTGGGCACCCACTCGGCAAAGCGGCGCGGTTCAGGTTTGGCCTTCGTTTTCGCCACTGCTTTTCAAGTTCCGCAAGCCAAGAAACGCAAAAGGCCAGCAACCCCCGTTTGGAGATTGCTGGCCTTGGAAACCAGTTTGTTCTTTCGAGTCGCGGCAACGGCCGCCCAAGATTCAGTATGCAAATAGCCTAACCATCGACTGTCAAAGTGTCAATAGGCTGGCATGGATTATTTTGCGGTGTTGGATTTAGTTCGCGATTGGATCAACTCCCGCAATTGCGATTCCTTGGCCGCCAACTTGCCACGGAGTTGGGCTAGCTCGTCCTTGTACGCTGCTTCCGTTTCGGCGATGTCTTGCTGGCACTTCGCCCGCTCGGACATGAGTCGGTTGATTTGTTCGTCGCGGGTTTCGTCCTTCGTGGCTGTCGCCGTCGCTGCCTTGCTCAACACTATCTCCTTTGTCCCTGCATCTTGACCGCACTCTGCGGCCCCCAAAACACCTTATTCTGGCAATGGCTGCATTCCAATTCCACAGGTCGGTAGATCGACGCGCAGCCGATCGACAACCGCCGTGCGGTTTGCGTGGCGATAACCCGGCCGCACTTGCAGTACAGGATTTGTTCGCCGTGTTGCTGGGCCGATCGGTTGTCGTTTGCCATGCGTCGATGCTCCTATTTGTCCGGCGGCGATTTTGGTACCGTGGTACCACTTTCTTTGCCGGCTTTTGCCGCGTCCTTTTCGGCCTGCCATTTGACTGTCAGCTTGGCCCACGCCGCGTCCATCGCCGCTTCTTCGTCCGCACTCAAGTCAATCTCAGGAACCCGCTTGACCGGCTTCTGTCCGTTTGGCTCGTTCATCCAAATACGCCTCCAAAACTTGCATCGACCTCGAACCCGGCGACAGGTCGAACCGCGCGTCGAGCAATTCGACGCCGTTCTGCTTCCACCATAAACGACCGGCCGGGGTAGCCATGATATCCAGCACGGATTCCGCGTCCGGCCATGCCGCCCGAATCTTCGCGTAGGCGTCCGGGTTGGATTTGGCGAGTGACGCAATCGGCTGGTCGTAGCCGAGCCGTGGCCAGGTGTAATAGCCGTTGTATTGCTGCGTAAATCCCGGCATCGGCGTTGCTCCGCCCGCCGCGTGGAGCTTGACGTATTCGATGCCATCGCCGTATTTCTGTGCCCCGTAAATCTGCTTTGCGGCGACGTCGGTCCCAATGCCGCTGCCTTGGTGCTCCGCGTCAACTCGCAGGTATTCGTACTCAATCCATTTCTTGCCATCGGTGTCATCATGCAAGACCACGCTGGCTTGGAATTTCGGATGCTCGATGTCCACGCGGGAAACATTGAGATTCCACGTCACGTTCACCGTGGCGTCATCAGGTGCGCCAACCACGGTGGCGAGCTTCGCGGGGTCCGTGTCGCCGATCAACTTGCGGAGTTGGGCGTTGATTTGTTGGCGGTCGGATTTGGTTGTGTCCGCGAACGATACGGACGCCTGCGAATCCGCAACCGGCTCAGCCGTCGCCGCTGGCACGTCCGCCACCGCCGGTTCCACCCAGCCCGTGTTGTCGTTAATGCCTTTCGCTACGGCCGTTTCCCTGTCAATCGGAATCAGGGTGCAACGGCATCCATATTCATTCGCCAATCGCTCCATCTCATCCGCAAGCGGCGAACCACGGAACGCCACCTTTCCGCCCATTGCCCGGTGCGTCGCCCGCGTCCGCGCGTCGTTGGTCGATTCGTATTCCCAGTACGGAAACAACTCGCCAACCACGGGGTCGGACAGGCTTTCCTTTGTCCCTTGCGTGTAGCTCCGGTGCATCCAGGTTCGGCCGGTCGTTTCCGCGTTGCTTGTCCAACTCAGCGAAGCCTTGGCCATCCGCTTGGCCCATTCGTCGCGGCCCTCGCCTGCGGCCACCGATTGCGCCAACTCGCTTCGCAATTGGTCGTTGATTGACGAAGCGAAAATATCGAAGTCGCCCAACTGATCCTTGGTGGCGTCCTGAATCCGCTTGGCCAGTTGGTCCTTGGTCAATATCCGCTGCCCCAGCAACCAATCCACGGCGTCCTGAAGTCGCGGCCACTGGAAGTCAAACAAGCCGAGCCGCTTGCGTTTCTCGGCCACATGACGGCGGAACGGGACAACGAACCCATCCAGCGCGGACACAACCGCCGCCCGTTGAATCAGGTCGCGCAGTTCGTGTTGCCAGCGCCGGATGGCGTAGTTAAAGGCTCCCCCAGTCTTGCGAACTGCCGAGCGTTTCGGCTAACTTGGCGCGGCCGGCGGCAATCTTATCGGCCAACTCTTTCGCGGCATCCGGCCACGTGTCCAGCTTGGGCGGATTGTCTTGCTTGTCGGTTGCGGCCAACTGGAATCGTGGTGGGAATCCTCCCGGCGCCGGCGGCGCAAGCTTCGCCGCCTCATTGATTCGCTGCATCGCCCCGGCAACATCCTTGCCCTTGGGAATCGCGGCGACATCCAAAAGCTTGTCCAGGTCCAGCACGCCCTCGCTAATCAGCGGTGATACGGTGGGACTGGCGACAATACCCTTGACCAACTCCAGCACCAATTGCGTGCGATCTTCTTCCAGCGGCTGCCAAGTCACACGGAACTCAACCCGCCCGCCGAAGTTGACGATGGCCACTTGCTTCGCGGGTCCGCTCTCGAATTGCGTGGCGAACTGAGTTAGCAACCCTTCGATGGTTGCGTTGAGAACCTTGCGGTGCGCTTCGGCAAGCGCCAGCGAACCGACCGCCGCGTCCTGCGAAACGGCACGCGGGGGAACGCCAATCGCCATGAGTGCCGCGTCGTTTAGCGCACGTTCCTTGTTTTCCAACGCCGCCGACTGGGGCTGAATTGTCTGTAACGAAACGTCGAAAAGCGGCGTGCCGTTCTCTGGGTCGGTCGCCGACGATAGCACCACAATGCCGCCGGATTCCGCACGGCGGTACGCTTCGGCCACATCCGATTGCGGATTCAGCGGAACACCGTATTCATCGACTTGGCCGGCATCGCCTTTGCCTGTCAATGGACTGTCAGGGTATTGAGATGGTGCCTTGCCAATCGCCACGCCGTTGGCGAACTTGCCAAGGTACGTGGTGTAATTCTTGGCCAAAAGCTTGCGTTGGCGCATCACCTCTTCCGCCGCCCCAAGGTAGCGGCTTTTGCCGTCGGGGTATTCCGCGTCCGCGTCCACGGTCAAGAACCAACCGCAGTCCTCATCCAAGCGTGGAGCGGCATCGCCACGCGAATCGCTGCCAACGCGGATACGCCCGTCCTCTTCCCGCTCCGTTTGTCCGAACGGCAACGGCGCAATCTTGTCGAGCAACCGCAGCCCGCCGCGTGGTTGATCCTGATACCAAAACTCAAACGCCTGCCGGCCATAGCCGAACGCCCGCATCATCGCGCCAACCGTCCGATACCATTGCTCTTGCAAGTGCGCGGCCAAGCGAATCGCCGCCGGGTCAGTGGATGATGATTCCACAGTGACATTGGCATACTGGACCAAGGCGGCAATCGTCAGATATCCGATCTTGAATTGCGGGTCGGCTTCAATGTCCTTAACCATCCGTTCGATCTTGGCGCGGTTTTCGTCCTTGGTGCTGAGATTAGCGTTGCTTGACGGCGCGGAAACCGGCCGGCCCACGCCGTCGCGAATCGCCACGTGCCTTGCTGCCCGTCCGTTCGTCGCGGCCTTTGGTTGTGCCCATGAAACGAGTCGGCTGAATTGCTCTTGCCACATAGCTAGCGTACTCCTGCGGCGCGTCCCAGCGGCCGACTAAATGCGGGCATTCCCCGCGTCCACAATGATGCGTCCAAGGCCAACGCACCCGCCCAAAACCGATCGGCGTGGCCCGTTGAATCCCGCTCCGTCAATACCACGGGTTGGCCGCTACGAATGTCGATCCGCTTGACGAGCCGCAAATCCCCACGAAGGTCTTCGTTATCGGCGGGTATCCGAATCTTGCGGCCTTCAAATGCGTTGGCGAGTTGGGCCGCGAACTGACCCATGCGGCCCGCCGTCATTTGCACGCCGACAACTTTCCCTGGATACTTCCGTTCCAAATCTTCGGCCAACTGCGGGTTGTAGCCCTTGTCGATTTGGCACTTGACCACGTTCGGATTGCCGCGCAGTCGCTTGTCAATCTCCGCGAATTGCTGGGCAAACGGCACGTTTTGCAGCACAACCAAATCGTGCGTCCACATCACATCGCCAGCCCGCCGAAGCGTCCATATGCACGTGCGGTCCTTCGATCGGCCAACGTCCACGCCGATGTATTCTTCCGGCCGCCGCATGAACGGGGCTTCTTCCGTGGTTTCGCAGGCGAGAATCCAGTCGTAGGCGATGATGCCCGCGTCTCCCGCGTCCCAATTGCCGGACAGCAATTGTGCCCGCGTGGTGGGGTCCAGCAACTCCAGCGACTTGCGGTATTCGTCCCGATCCAGGTACGGGTTATCGCTCAACGTCGCCGCCACGAACTCCGCGCCCGGCTCTTTTGCCTCGCTCAGAAATCGCAGCTTGACCCAATCGTGCCCACGGCCGCCGGGATTGCTTGCCGCCCGCATACGGATCGGCACGTCCAACTTTTGCAGCCGTCGCAACCGGCTGAACAAATAACGGTAATCGTTCTCGCGGAATTGCGTCAGCTCGTCGAAGCCAATGAACTGGAACGCCGCCCCCTGATATTGGTAAACATCGTCGGGATTCTCCAGGTAACCAAACGTGAGCGTCGAACCGCTCGCGAACGTCCACCGTTGCGATTGTTGGTTCCATTGGGCTTTGCCGCTTAGCCATTCTTTGGACCGGGGAATCAAGGCGTCCGGCTGGTTCAAATCGCGGAACGATCGGCGCAACAGCAACGCCGCATAGTTCGGCACTTCAGAATACTGCAATGCTGCCATGAGTAATGCGTCCGATTTACCGCCGCCCGCCGCTCCGCCGTACAACGCTTCAATGTTTCCCGTTTGTAGAAACCGGTACTGCTTTGCCGTTGGCAAGTGCGGACAGAACGCCATTGGAAAGCGTATGGCCGTTAGTCTCCGCTTTGCCAGCTCCTCCAACGCCTGCCGTCGCGTGAATGAATTGCTCGAGTTCATCGTCCGCACGCTCCGCGATAGCGGCTACCTGGATGGTGTTGTTGACTCCCACGTTCACTTGAATGTTGCTGGCCGGTGATTGGTCGTCTCTCTCCGCATCAAGTATTTGGGCGACATAACCGCGAAGTTCGCGGCTTGAACTTGCCCGGCTCCGATCGGATTTGGTTGAGTCGCGCAAAATCGACAACATCACCTGCGGCCCAATCTCAAACGCATCCTTAATCCAACCTTTGTTGAGTGCCCTAATCAGCATCCGCGCGTCGGTCGTGTTGGCGACCTCGAACGTCTTGCCGTTGCCGATGTCAAATTTGATCGGTTCAGCCGTTCGCGTTCGCTCCTCTTGCTCGCGGCGTCGTTCCCTGGATTGCTCCCTTGCTTCGTCTTTCTTGGCGCGTCGGCTACGGCGGCGACCCATGCGTCAAGTTCCTACCCGCTGAATTACCCGCGCTGAAATCACAAGCGGCGTTATTTTGTCTCCGCCCGCCAATGTCACATGAACTTGGCCCTTGTGCGTTCCGACCGCAAGCGATGCCGATTGCGTGGGCGTCAACTCCACAAGCAACCCGGTCGCCGATGTCGCCGATCCAGTGAACTCCGTAGTAACGCCGCCAAGCGTCAATGACAACGTAACCGCCGTCGCGCCCACGAAGGTTGGCCAGCCCGTCACTGTCCACGCAAGCGAGTAATCGTCACCCCGAATTATTTCGATATCGCCGCCGGTCGCCACAGGTCCGACGTAGGCGATGCTGGACCCCGCTGCAATCACGGCGTCCGCAATGTCTTCGGCGGATGCACCCGACGGCGATTGCTCCAGCGAGTTCGTGGTGAACCGATAGACGCCGCCGTCCAACTCCGTCATCGTGAAGAATTGATCGGTCATCGCCGCCGCGTCTTTCAGGTAATCGGCGGCGGTGCCTGCAACGGCGGGAGCGGACAAATCCTTTGACCAAACGGCGGTTGCAATCGTCGAAGCAGATGGCAAGGCATTGACGGCTGTCACGATTGCCGCAACTTCCGTGTCGATGTATCCAGCGATTACAGCCAATTGCGTGTCGAGATTCGCCGACGCCAAACCAACTGCGGTGCGCACGTTCGCCTGCGTAATCATGTTCGACGCCGTCGTTACAGTGGCGACCGTTGTTGCCGACAGACTCACAATCGAATCCTGATTCAGGACCGCCGCCCAATCAATCCCGACATATCCCGCCGTGCCAACCGAGGTGGTGCCCTTGATTTGCGTCACGTTCGCCGCAATCACGCCGCTCGAAACGCTCAGTTGCCCGGTTCCGGTGCCGCTGGAAATCAGGACCGACGCCCCAATGTCGCGGGCCGTCTGCGCCGTGCCCGATCCCGTTGGCCCGATCTTGACCACATTCGCATCCGCCAGGCCTGCGGAATCGACTACCAGTGTGCGGCCTGCCGTCGCTGGGTTGAGTGTCTTGAGCATTCCCAACGTAACGCCTTCCGGCAACAAAACCGAGTAGGTGGTATCGGTGCTGGGCGCCGTTTCCCAGTTCGGCGCGACCGTGAACGCACCGGTCGAAGTGTTGTAAGTGACGATTCGCCGGGCCTGATTATTCGCGCCGCCCGTGCCGCCGCCGCCCGTGCCGCCGGTTGTCATGATAAAACAACCGGTCACGTCGTAGGCCAAGAGCGTTCCCAGCGTTCCGCCGCCTGCCGATCCCGCCGACAGCGTTCCCGTTCCCACGCTTGCCAGCACACGCGGATACAGAGTGGCGATGGTTGCTTTGGGGCCGCTTGTGACTTTGGCGCATACGCCAACGATGGAATTGTTCGTCTCAGCGCCGGTGAGCGTGATATACCCCAAGCCATTCGAGCCGCTAATCGTCGTCACTTCCTCAGCCGCGTCCGCAAACGCGCCGCCGTCCTGTGACACTTCCGTGTCAGGGGTCGTAGGATCAGTCGGGTCGCCGTCGGCGTCCAGATACGGTACCGCAATGGTGAACCGGGCGTTCTTGATCGGGTACGGTAACGCCGCGTGGCTTACGCTGTTGCTCATATGACTAGCACCCCTTCGCGGCCGATTTCATTCACCGAATTAGCCCGATTCAATCCCAACCGACGAATCGCCGGATGGCCGCTTGGCGGCTCATACTTGTAGGTACTCATGCACGCCGCCGAATATCTCGAAGCACTCCAACTCCACGTTGGATTAACGGCGGTTGCTGTGGTCTGAATCCGGTAGGCCATTCCCAAGCCGTAGTTCTTTCCTGCGACAAGCGCGATTTGATCGGTGATTGAGAAACTCGAATTAATCGACAGCGTTTCAACAGCCGATATTGCGAGTGCTGTTACCTGAACCTCGTTGTCCTCTGCGGGCGTGATTGATCCAGGTTGCAACGACGTACCAGGTGCCACATTGCTGCCGGTTTCGGCCTCATACGCACTAGATGCCTTGACGCCGCTAAACGCCGATACACAAATCGCCGGTGCCGCTCCGCTTGTCGATGCCGTGAACGTGTGGCCCGATCCGACGGTAGGATTCAGGCAATACCACATTTTCACCCGTGAAAGAATCGCGGTGTAGGTGTTGATTACGGTCCAGCTATTACCCTTCGAGTCGCTTACCGTCGGCTGCGAACCCGGTGCGTAGTTGCCGGTGGCCAAAACAATCAGGTTCGCGCCCGTGGTGTCAACTGACGATGTTGTGACATTGTAATTGTCAGTTGAGCCCTTGCCGGTATTTGTGACTAATGCGATTGCCACTATTTCACCGGCGCCAGTGGATCGGCGTTCAGGTCGGCGGGCGGAATCATGTCGCCGGCCTTCAGGTTCGCCGCCGTGAACGAATCAAACGCCGCGTCACAAGTGTTGAGCGATTGCAGCTTGTACGCCACGATTCGCTTAACCGAATCGGCCGTCAGGTTGTCGGCAAAATGCGTGTCGATGATGTCTGGAATAGCCGGGTCGGGCGACTTGTACTTGATCTTGCATTTGACCATGCCGTCGGCCTTTTCGACCAATACAAGCTTCGCAATCCAGGCCACAGCATCACCCCTCAAACAAAATAAGCGGGCATCCATGCCCTAGTCCACGCAATGCCATTCGCGTGATTCAAAGCCCAGTGCCGCCGGGTTCAAGTCAACGGCACTGGGCACACGGCCACCCAAGGTAGCCGGACGCGCCCGCAATGGGCAGGGCGTCGATCAGTGTTTTGCCGGCCCCGCCGATCATTTGCGCGGAAGTTCCGCACGATGTCACCGGCTTGACACCGCGAGATTGCCGCCGCCGCTGCCTCTGATGGGTAGCAACGGAGCGGTCTGCTGCCGGGCACTCAACGGGTAATGCGTCCGGCGGCAGTCGATTGAGATTCGCTACAGTTGCCGCTTGGTCAGCACGCCAGGCGCACCCGGCACGGCGGGCGGAACGTCGTCATTGACGGTAAATTCCAACGCCGGACCGACCGCGAAGTTCGCCGCCGCGTCGAAGTCCTTAATGGCCAGAGATACGGTCGCGCCGGCCTCGAAAATAAACTCCGGCGATACCGTCACGGCCTTGTCAACATCGCTTTCGGTCGCCGTGCCGCCGTTGACTTGGACAACAAGCGACCGCTTGGCCACATCGTCAAGATTGACCGGCGCGGGCAAGTCGAACGTGTAAGCAAAAGTACTCATGGATAGCTGTGCCTTTCGTAAGATTTTCGGTTTCCCGATCACCAAAAGCGGACGATTCCAAAATGCGATTTCCTCGAGCGCGTCCGCGATTCGCTCAACATCCTCCGCCATCGACCGGATGCACTCGTTCGTCACGCCGTCCAGCGTAACGTGAATCGTGATTTCCTTTTGTCGCCACGGCCACATTAGCGCCGTCGCCCGAACCAGCCGCGACTGACGCCGCACGAACCATTCGAGCATCCACCCGAATACGTCGGCGGTTGCACGGGCGGCGAATAGACCTCAATCGGGTAGGCGTCGGTTGCGTCAACCACCCGGCACACGCCGCCGCTGCATACCGTCTGCAATGCCCGTGCCGGCGCTGTCGCCACATTGACAGCAGCTTTGACGGGATTGACCGGCTTGTGCCCTTCGATGCGAACCGCCACTTGATTCGGTACGGCGTTCAGCCGGGCCTCTAGTTCGGTGATTCGCCGCTCCAACGCGACAACGCGGGCCTCAAGCGGAGCCTGCGGCGGCAACGGCGCTTGTTGTCCGGTTAATGCAATCAGTAGCCAAACGTGCATACAACCCTCCTGTGGTTAATTCAGTGCCGACGTGATGACGCGCGGAGCAATCGCAGCGTCCGGCCATGCCTTGCTTCCGTCCAAGTCACCTAGCCCTTGGTTGCTCCATTGGTTCGTCCAAGAGTTGTCGATCCGCGTTCGCGTTTTGCTCAGCAACCGAATCATGCAAACCGAATGGCCCCACCAATTAAAGTCGCCGACAACCGGGATATTTGACAGCAAACAAGTCGCCACTTGCTTGCGTCTCAGTGAAGGCGATTCATCGAAGTCCATCCATTCCGTCACCCGATGCAGTGCCGCATTTCCGCGCATTTCCGGCGTATCCAAGTCACGGCGCACTTGCCGTTGCGGCCAATAGTCCAGCGTCGGCACGCCGTTCTTTGCAATCCATTCGAGCGATTCCGAACCCCAGCCGCCCTCATCGCGATAGTTCTTGATGATGCTGGCAACCGCCCAAGCCGACAGAACTTTCGTCGGTTGGTTGTTCAACGCCCGGACGTACATCACGGCCTTGGTACTGGAGAAAGCCCAGCAATAGCCGTAGCCGTCCTGGTCCAGCGAATCCAGCCCGTATTGCTGCCGGATATGCTCTAGGCTTGACTGGTTCTTTTCCTGTTCGCGAGCCCGATCTTCCCATTCAGATTCATCAAACAGCGGCAAGTCGAACGGCTTGGCGCACATCAAGTAGCCTTGCGGGTACTTCGCGAAATCGCGGGGAACCAGCCCCATTTTCTTGCGTTCGCCATCGACAACCGGCTCGACAAAATCCTGCCAATTGCCGTCGCCAATTACAACGTGTTCGCCCATCACCCACCGTACTTTCTTAGCAGTGTCAGCGTGTCGTCAACGGTCGCCGGAAGCGGTCCCTCGTAGCCCGTCTTGCCGTTGCCTACGACGATCCACGGCACGCTCTTTCGCGGCCGGGCCATCGCGTCTTTGAACACGTTCGAGTCCGCCGACGTGTCAATGTTTTGGTCGTAGATTCGCCAATCATGCGTCTTGCCGTCAATGCCAAGCGGACATTTCGAGTCCAAGTAGCTGCGCACCGACTTGGCAAACAGGATTTGTTGTTGGGCCTGCGGCATCCGCGTTAGATCGGCCGTCTCATAGACAATCAGGCATCGCAGCCCATCGCCCGCGAACGGCGACGGATTGACCGGCGTTGGGTCCGGCTTTGGTCCCGGTGGTGGATCGGGCGGCGGCCGTGGCCCAACCAATGCGTCAATCGTCCGTTGCACGATTTCTTTGTCAGCCTGCAAACCCTTGGGCACAATCAGCAATTCGCAGCGGCCCGTCGTCACCGCTTCGACGATGTAGATGTATTTCCCTGAGAAGGTTTTGAACTTCGTTTTGCCGCCTTCGACAAGCGATTTAGTTGGCAGGCGGATTGGGCCTGTCTCCACCGATACCGCAACCAATCCAGAGGGCAATGTCCGCACGAAGCATTCCACGTCGCTGTCAATTACGTAGTACCTGTCGGCTTCAAGCACTTGCACCGCGTCCGGGATTGGCGTCGGCGGCGGATTGGGTACTGCCACTTCCGGCAAGCGAATCGCGTCGATAGCGGGTACCGGCTTTGGTGCCGGTTGACATAACAGTGACAGTAATAGCAACCAACTCATTCGTTCGCACTCCGCAGATCGTCGCCGCACAGTAACGCCAGCGACACCATCACAAGATAAAGCCCCATCAGCCCGACAAACGCCAGCGGGCCAAGTATCAATGTCTTCATTGCGCCAACCTCCCTTGTCGCGTGTGAATCGCAAATTGCGGGCGGAATCCCGTCCGCGGGCACGGTGTCACCACCTCGCAAACAGCGTTGGTTCCATCGACTGGATCGGCCACGTTCCGCACGCCGGATACCTTGACCAATAGCAACATCAGGTCGCCGTTCATCACCAAGCGGCGGCCTTCGTCCACGGGCGATTCCTTGGGAAATTCCGGCTCTTGCTTCATCGCTTCTTTGTTGGCCTCTTGCTTGCCCAGTTGAGTAGAATGAACATCAGCCCGATGGTCGATAGATTCGCGGTCAATGAGCCGATAATCGCGGCCGGCAAATACCGCAGCCATTCGCTTGTCAACCAGCCGATCCAGAACTCCACTATTCCTCATTGCTCCACATGTCCAACAGCCAAAAGACGTACGCGCCGACAAAGCAATCGCACGCCACGGTCACCCATTCCCACCAATGAAAAGTCATAACGCGAGAATCAGCGGCAACAGCTTGGTAAGGATCGCAATGATCGCGTCCAGTAATTTGGCCCAGTCGATTTTGCTCCAGTCAATCGCTCCGGTTTCCGGGTCGATTCCGGCCACGGCGCGGGCATGGTTTTCCATGCGGGCCAATCGCCGATCCCGGCGTTTCGATGGCTTGGAGTCGATGATTTCGAGTATCTTTAGCTCTCGCTTGGACGGCTTGGCTTTCGCCATAATCGCCGCCTTCAAGCCCGTTGCAAAGTCCGCCAATGATCACCTGTCTTTCCGGGAAAGAACAATCTTGTCCGCATAGCCGAATCGGCTAAGCGCGGGGATGCTCCAAAGCTTCCCTCTTTAGGCGTTCGATCATTTCTTTTACCGACTCAATTCCCGTGTGAAGCGACGAATGGGATTCGGCCAACTGCTTTAGATTTTCATTGGTGGCTTTAAGGCTTGCGTTCGTCGATTCGCTGCTGTCGGCCATGCGTTCAACTTGCTTTTCCAGCGACGTTAGAAACGAACGAAATGATTCGAAACCGGGCTTGGCCATGTCATCCCACAAACGCCGGGCGGCATAGAGGATTGCCGCGAACATCGCCACGGCGAAGAAAACAAATCCACCCTGCCCAACAAGGGATATCCAGTCATCGGGCGACGGCATGGGCCACCTGCCTTTCCACTGAATTGCAGGATTTTGGAGTTGCTTTGATCGGTGGCGTCACAATCTCTTTGGTGTCTTCATTCGCAGAGGCGGCAGCCCTCGATTCGCTGTCTTCACCTACCCGCTGGATTCGATCACAGAGGATTCCGACCGCATGTAATTCGCGGCGAACCCGCTTGGACACAATAATTGCCGCAATGGTTGCGGCACCAAAGCAGGCGAGGAATACAACGGCCGCCCGTGCCAACAAAATACAAAGCCCTGTCAGCACGCCACACCTCTATAGGGTTGACCGCCGCGCGTGCAGCAAGTGCGGTGGATATGCCGGCTCTGTCGATCGCTCAGATGGTTACCGCGCGGCGGTCGGAAGTGATTTGGTTCGCCGGCCATGCTCCCCTTGCCCCTCTCGGAGTCAGGATTGATGGCCGTGTTTGGCCGCACGCGCGTCGTCGCACCGATGAT